>Ga0206871_10176_pt1 | contig 16437 bp, 15 predicted proteins | sample Alteio_BWOrgCont_33_FD_152627 | JGI IMG/M metagenome (GOLD analysis project Ga0206871, IMG submission 152627) | Enriched cells from forest soil in Barre Woods Harvard Forest LTER site, Petersham, Massachusetts, United States -... | ecosystem: Environmental > Terrestrial > Soil > Temperate forest >...
GCCCGCGCTGCGGCGAAAAAATCCAGCGTATCCGCTACGCCGACAAAGAAACCAACTACTGCGCCAAGTGCCAGACCGGCGGAAAACTCCTCGCCGACCGCAGCCTTTCGCGCCTCCTCGGCGACGACTGGCCTCGCACGCTCGAAGAGCTGGAAACGCTGAAGCGCAAATAATCTACGCCCGGGTGTGGTAGCGCCGGCATCTTGCCGGCTCGAAGTTGTTGTTTTTCTTGTATCGAGGGGCATGCTCCGCCCGAGCGCTACTGCTGATGTCCCGCAGAGTTTGTCGCGCCGCCATCCGGCAACGCAAACGCCACATAAACTCCGCCGCTCGCATGCTTCGGATCCTTCCCGCCGCCCGCCGCGATCACCACATACTGCTTTCCGCCGACCATATACGTCGCCGGCGAGAGTTGCGCGGCGTGGAGAATTTCGTCGGAGTAGGCGTTGCCGATGCCGCTGAGGTAGCGCGGGTCGGTGAGAGCGCGCTTGATGGTGTGATTTTCGGCGGTGAGAGCTGCGCGAAATGCCGCGAGATCGCTGGTGAAAACGTCGATGCCGCCGGCGTCGAAGGCTGGGAGATTTTTGCCGCCTTTGATGACGTGGAGCGAGGCGCGATGCTTCGCGCCGGCTTCGGTGAGGACGAGCGAGCCATCGGCGAAATCGAACGCGGCAAGCATGTTTTTGCCGGCGAGCTTCGCGCCGGGAGCGCGCCAGTGGAGGCGGCCGGCGATCATCAGGTGAAGGACGAGCCACAAGTCGGCGTCGAGGCCGATAGCGATACGTTTGCCGATGCGGCGCAGTTCGCGCACAGTGCGGGCTTCGGCGTCGGTGAGCGGGGGGACGGCGGTGCGGAGGAGGAATGGCGTGCCGAGGCGCACGCGTTCGAGGCGCTTGCCGATGATGCGCGGCTCGAGCGCGACGATGTACGCAGTGATGTCGGGGAGCTCAGGCATGTGATCACAATGCAGGCGAGGGAGCGCGTTTGCAACTTGGCGCATTCGCGGACCGGCGCTGCGTGCGGCGTTTACTCTTTGCGGAGCGTGGCTTCGATCGCGCCTTGCGGTTCCTCGGTCGGCAGAAAAACGAAGGACGGATTGTCCATGCCGAGCGGATCGAGGTCGATCAGGTCGAAATGCTTGTTGGGTAGCGAGAGATGGATTTCGCGCACGTTGTCGAAATTGTTGAGGACGGTTTCGCCCATGGCGTAGAGCGTATGTTGGAGCGACAGGCTTTTGTGCTCGGCGAAGGTTTCGAGGAGCATCTGGCGAACGCCGTGCCACATGGGGCCAAACTGTACGTCTTCGTCGTCGTTCGGGTATAGCCAGTCGGCTTCGATTACCGTGGCGAGAATCTGATTTTTGTCGTCTTTCAGCGTGGTGAACGGATCACGCATGAATTTTTCGAATTGTGCGTTCGATGTTTTTAGCACGACGAGATTGCGGATGCCAGAGCGAATCGTCGTGCCTTCGCGCGTACCGACGAGCATCGCGGTTCGGCGTTCGTCGCCGTCGCGCGTGAATGCGCTGGCGTGCGGTTTTCCGCCGAGCGGGAGGCGCGACCAGGGCGTCTCTTCGATCGAAATGTGCACGCGCGAGACCTGCGCGTTGTAGGTGACGAACTGATCCATCAAATGGAGGCCGAATTCCTCGACGGGCTCGACGGAATGCTGGCGGGCGAGCGCGTAGACAGCGTTCTTCATCGTGTCGGCGGGAAGGATTTTGGAGTTGTCGCCCTTGGTGTGCGCGGACTCGAAATCGCCCTCGAAGCGAATCGAGACATTCAGCTCGCGAATGTCGTGGCGGCCTTCCTGGCGCGCGACGCGCAGGAGGCGAACGCGCGATTCACCGTAACTGTTTTGGCCGAGATGAATCGCCATGCGATCTCCATGTGAGGCGAAGTGAGGCGCGGGTAATTCCAGCGCGTCAATTCTAGCGCAGCTTGCGCAGGTGCTGGTGATTAGACGATCAGATGCGCTCGGGCGTTAGTTCGGCAGTGAGGCGGAGGACGCGCGCGTAATAATCGTGGTGTTTGAGGTTCGCGCCGGCTTCCTGATCGACGATGAAGGTGACGTCGGGATGATGCTGTAACGCGGAAGCGGTGACGCTGGCGGTGACCGGGCCTTCGATGGCTTGCGCGATGGAGGTGGCTTTCGACGAGCCGCTGGCGAGCAGCAGAATGCGGCGCGCTTCGAGAATCGTGCCGATACCCATGGTGATGGCGCACTCGGGGACTTTTTCGCCGGGCTTGAAGGATTTACGATTGTCGTCGATGGTTTCTGTCGTCAAAACTTTGATGCGGGTGCGAGAACCGAGGCTCGAGGTCGGCTCGTTAAATCCAACGTGGCCGTTGCGGCCGATGCCGAGGATTTGCAGATCGATTCCGCCGGCGTCGCGAATTGCCTGCTCATAGGCGGCGCAATATCGATCGTAATTTTCGGAGACCGTGCCGTCGGGGATGTGGATGTTTTCGGGCTTGGCGTTGACGTGGCGGAACAAATTTTCGTGCATGAAGTAATGGAAGCTCTCGGGGTGCGCCGCGGGGAGGCCGAGATATTCGTCGAGGTTGAAGCTGACGATGCCGGAGAAATCGAGTTTTTCTTCGCGATGGAGACGAACGAGCTCTTTGTAAAACGTGAGCATCGTGCTGCCGGTGGCGAGGCCGAGGCGAATTTTTGGATTGCGGCGAATGGCGCCAGCGACGATGCGCGCGCCTTCGCGGCCGAGTTGTTCTTTGTCGGGTTTGAGAATGAGGAGCATGTTTGCGATTTTGCGGGTAATAGATTAAACCGATTTAAACGTATAATTCCAGCCGCGTTGCAAGGTTCAACACCGTAAGCCGGGAGAACACCGTAATTACGAAGCATTTTCTGACGGACCGCCAAATTCTCGCGCGCCCGGAAAGATTTCTGGCCACGCAACACATTATTGGGTCTACACTTCCGGGTCAACCGTTTTGGAATTTTCGGATTTGGGGTTGGGGTGATTCCTAAAAAATGGCACTGAATTCGACCGACTGGATTGTCATTGCCGCGTATCTGCTTCTAAATCTGGCGATCAGCCTCTATTACCGGCGGCGCTCCTCGGGCAGTACCGAGGAGTTTTTCGTTTCGGGGCGCAACGTTTCGTGGTGGCTGGCCGGAACGTCGATGGTGGCGACGACGTTTGCCGCGGATACGCCGCTGTTCGTCACCGGCGTTGTGGCGAAGCAAGGAATTTCGGGCAACTGGATCTGGTGGTCGCAGTGCCTGTCGGGAATGATGACGGTTTTCTTTTTCGCGCGGTATTGGCGGCGCGCGGGGATTCTAACCGACGTTGAGTTTGTCGAATTGCGCTACGAAGGCAAAGCCGCTGCGTTTTTGCGCGGGTTTCGCGCGATTTATCTTGGCGGGCTGATGAACTGCCTGATTCTCGGCTGGGTCATCAAGGCGATGATCAGCATCACGACGGTGTTGCTGGGCGATGCGATCGCGCAAGGGCGAGTGCTGTCGATCGGAATCGGCGGGCACACATTGTTTTCGTACACGCTCGGCACGCCGGCTCACACCGGTTTGCTGATCTGCGTTTTGCTGCTGGTGCCATTTACGGGGATTTACACATTCATCGGCGGACTTTGGGGCGTGCTGGTCACTGATCTGTTCCAGTTCGTTTTGAAGATGACGATGATCATCGTGCTGGCGTGGGTCGCGGTTTCAAAAATTGGCGGCATGACGTTGCTAAAGCTGCAGCTCTCGCACGTGAACGACGCGGTGCGCGCAACGGGCCAACCGACGAGCGATGTCACTGCGTTCTTCCCGAATTTCCATCTGGGCTGGACGACGGATGCGATCTGGACGCTGCCGGTGATCACGTTTGTGTTGTATCTCGGCGTGCAGTGGTGGGCGAGCTGGTATCCAGGGGCCGAGCCCGGAGGCGGCGGATACGTTGCGCAGCGCATGTTCAGTGCGAAGGACGAAAAGAATTCGCTCGGCGCGACGCTGTGGTTCAACATCGCGAACTACGCGATGCGTTCTTGGCCCTGGATAGTCACGGGGCTCGTAGCGGTAGCGGTCTACTCGACGCATGGCGGACTGCATCCGAGCGCGGAATTCGCAGCCGAGCCGGAAAAAGGCTACGTGATGGTGCTGCGCGATTTTCTTCCGCCGGCGTTGCGGGGGCTGATGATCGCGGCGTTTCTGGCGGCGTTCATGTCCACAGTGGGCACGCAGCTCAACTGGGGCACTTCGTACTTCATCAACGACTTCTATCGGCGCTTTGTCGTTCGCAACGGCACGGAAAAGCACTACGTGACGGTCAGCAAATTGTTCATCGTGCTGCTCGTGATTTTGAGCGGCTACACGGCGGCACACATCACTTCGATTCAATCGGCGTGGCAGCTCCTGCTCGGCATGGGCGCGGGCACGGGTGGCGTGCTGATGCTGCGGTGGTATTGGTGGCGCGTCAATGCGTGGAGCGAGATTTCCGCGATGGTAGCGGCATTTGTCGTTTCGATTTCGCTGGCGCAGATGTCGTTCAGTGGAAACACGACCGTGGTGTTCGCCAAGACGGCGCTGATCACAACGGCAGTAACGACAATCGTGTGGCTGGTCGTAACGCTAGTCACTCCGCCGGAATCCGACGAGCGATTGCTGAAGTTTTATCGGCGCGTGCATCCGACGGTTCACGGCTGGAAGCGGGTCGCGGCGCTGGCTCCGGAGATCAAGCCGGTGCGCGATTTCAAAGCCAATGCATTCGACTGGATCATGGGCTGCACGCTCGTCTATTGCTGCATGTTCGGAATCGGCGAACTGGTGCTACAGGAATGGCTGACGGGCGTGATTTTGCTGGTGGTGGCCGCGGTGGCTGGATATTTCATCTACTGGAGCTTGTCGCGCCGCGGGTGGGAGACCCTTTCAGGCGCATCGGACGGCGCGGATTAGAGGTAGCGCCGGCATCTTGCCGGCGGGTTTACCCAGCGTCGAGCTAGATCCAAACGAGTTCAAGGTCACTCTGTTTTGCCCGCGTGTGTAACCTCGCCTATCACTCGGTCCGTAATGCTCGAGTTCAAAATTCAAAAACGCCGGCAAGATGCCGGCGCTACCAAAACGAAAGGGCGGAGATTTCTCTCCGCCCTTCTCATCCAGGTTTGTTGAACTTCGCTCAGGGCTTCAGGTGCGGCGAAGCCTTTTCCAAACGCGCAAGCAGCTTATGCGCCGAATCCGGAGCATGCAGCCGCGACTCGGTGATGATGTCTTCTGGCACAACCGCGCGGCCGTAAACGCGCTTGTTGGCATCGTTGTCCGGACGAACCGTCGAGCCTTCGAGCGAGATACCCGCGAAAACGCCGCGTGCGCGCGAATAGCTCAACATTTCGGCGCGCATAGTGACGTCAGTTTCGGCTGAAGCATCGCGACCCTTCGGTCCCGCTGCGATCGAAGCATCGCCGCCGAGCTTCACTTTGCTGTGCAGCACGCTGTCTGCGCCGCGGTTGTTCATCACGAGAATGACGAAGTCAGTCGCCTGGCCGCCGATCTGGAAGCCAACGCTGCCGCCTTCGAGCGCCATCATCGTCGGTGCGCCCCACGGTCCGGTGTAGTCTTTGTGGGTGCGGCAAGTCATCACGCCGCGGCCGTAGCTGCCGCCAACAATGAACGCCGCCTTGACGACCGACGGGAAGATGATCACGCAGCGCGCTTTGTCGAGCAGGTCTTGCGGGATGTCATCTGGTATGTCAACGATTTCACTGAAAACCGTTCCGGCGTTTTCGATGCGATCATTGTCCTTTGTGTCGTCATCCTTGGCTTTCGCCTTGGACACTGGCGCGAGCGCAAGCCCTGCAACGACAAAGGCGCCGGCCAAAAATGTAGTGAAAATTCTGTTATGCAACTCCCTCATGAACGCTTCTCCTTTTTTCTTTCGTGCCCTTTTGATGCGCTAGACCGATTTTGGTTTTGTTACCGTAACAGCAAAATTCGATGAATGATATTCCTTCGAGTGTCAGCCCTTGCGGTCCGAAACCAGTATCACGACGCCGCCGATTAACGCAAGCGCTCCCAGGACCGGGGGCAACGGCACACTGTGATGCTCTTCCTTGGTCGCCTGAATGGGGCCAACATCCAAAACTTTCTTGTGGGTGGTGTAGGTAAAGCCCTGATACATCAGGGCAATCACGCCGAGAACAATCAAGATCAGTCCGAGTGGCTTCATAGTTTCGATTCCTCCTGGTTGCTTAATGCTGTAGCGAGCAAGACCGGTCGCCCGCTACCCTCCGTTAACGCTCCGTGGTCCGTTTCTTGAGTCCAGCTCCGGATACTTGATTAGGTCCTGCGAAGCAGGTGCCCGACCAGCGTGACCAAAAACAGGATCAAGAAGATGAAGAACAAAATCTTCGCGATGCCCGCCGCCGCTACGGCTACGCCCGTGAATCCGAGCAGCGCTGCTACCAGTGCCACAATGAAAAACGCCAATGCCCATCGCAACATCGCAACCTCCTGACAGGTGCTACCTGATTTGACAATCTTTCAAACGTGCAAAGGGGCCCTGAACCGGGCTGAACGACGGCACTGCCTGACATGGGCCACGATTCCCTAAGTTTGTACAACCCATGTATCTCATGCTCCATACGGTATCGACCTTAGTGCTTTTGGAACCATCGTGTAGCGACAAGGGGCGCCAAAGGCGGTTGCAAAACAAACCAACGAGCCGAGTTGCGCCGGAAAACGTACTTCTTCGCGGTAGAACTTGAACACAGGGCCGGGAACTCCCGTAGGACGTTACGTTGAGTGCAAGTAACGTCGGCTTACCAAGAATGTTGAGTAGGAAAAAGATTGCCCACGAGTTTTTCGCGGTCGGTGTAAAAAATGCGGCACCTTTTGGGCCGTTCATTGAAACGTACTAGGACGGCGCGACAACTTAAGCTCCATCATGTGTGTGTGTTCTGGCACGCGTAAATCAATGTACTGATTGGCGCACAAGATGCACCTAAGGGAGTGGTGGGTACTACATAGATTGCTGCAACCGCTTTGGACCCTTGTGTCGTCTTACTTGATGTCAGGGTTTAGGCATCGGTAACGAAGTGCGATACCTCGGCAGCGTCACGCTGCACGCAGCCGGTGCCGGTCGGAAATCCCAGGAGGTAAAGATGGAACCCATACGATTATTGGTAGCAGATGACCACGAGATCGTTCGCAGAGGCATTCGGTCGCTGCTCGAGGCTCAGCCGGGCTGGCAGGTCACTGGGGAGGCGAGCGACGGCCGTGAAGCCGTCGAAAAGGCGCGCGACTTGAAGCCCGACGTAACAGTACTCGACATCAGCATGCCGTCTCTGAACGGATTGGAAGCGGCGCGGCAAATGATCAAGAACGATGCTCGCGCAAAAATTCTCATTTTGACGCAGCACGAATCGGATCCGCTGATCCGCGAAGTGCTCGACGCCGGGGCGCGTGGGTATGTGTTGAAGTCCGACGCGAGCCGCGACCTGATTACGGCAGTCAACGCCGTGCGCAGCAATAAGACGTTTTTCACGGCGAAGGTCGCTCAGATCGTCTTGGACGGCTATTTGGACAAGAAGCCGAAGAAGTCGGCGACGCCCGAAGAACGCAAGGACGACGCGCGCAGCCGGCTGACACCGCGCCAGCGCGAGATCGTACAGCTCCTGGCAGAGGGCAAGAGCAGCAAGGAAGTGGCCGTCGCGCTTGGATTGAGCGTGAAGACGGCGGAAACGCACCGGGCGAACATCATGCGCCGGCTGGATTGCCACTCGATCAGCGAATTGGTGCGCTACGCGGTTAGGAACAACATTATCCAGGCCTGAGCGGCTGTTGGCGCTGACTGCAAAAAATTGATGTCCCGAAGGGGCGCGGAGTTTGCGCCCCTTTTATTTTGCCCGGCTATTTTGCTCGGCGCTTATTTGCGCGAAAGATCGTAGTACTAAGAATCCGTACAACATGCGTCGCCGAGGGCTTGCATGATTCGCGGTATTTCATCGCGAATTTTCGGGTGGTCTTCTGAAGTTGCATCACGGTAGTCCATAGGAGGTTTCATGAACTGGGATCAAGTGGAAGGAAAATGGAAACAAGCCTCAGGAAAAGCGAAAGAAAAATGGGGCAAGTTGACAGACGACGATCTCCAGCGCATCAGTGGAAAACGTGATCAACTTATCGGCCGCATTCAGGAGCGCTATGGCATCGCGAAGGAAGATGCCGAGCGCCAGGTGGATGAGTTCTCTCGCACCTACGGGACGGATGAAACCGTCACCCATGCAAAGGTGCGGAGCACGAGTAGCTAGGTAGGCCCCAGTTGAACTGAGGTCCGGCACTCGTGCATTACGAGCATCGATTGCAGTGAAGCAGAGGCGAGTTCTTGGTTCCGAGAGCTCGCCTTCTTTTTTCTCGTTCTGCGCTCTCTGTGAACTCTGCGGTGAACGATTAGTCCGTGCCCATTTCGAACGGGCGGTCATATCCGGTCATTTCGAGATAGCCCGCACCACGAATTTCCGCTCCGCCTCGCGTGCCGTCGTAAGTGACTGAGCCTTCCCAATAAGATGGGGTCAGTGTTCCGTTGGTGGGACCGCCGATTAATTCCTGCGACGGGAGCGAGGTTCTCACTTCCAGATCGAGGGCAAGTTTTGGCACGTTGATTTTCCACTGAATAGGGTACGTGGCTTTTGTGGCGGAGCTTGTCCACGTGGCCCCGCCGGGTCGCAATGAGAATTCTGCGGCGCGCAGATGTGTGCTTTTTCCGCTCGCATCGACGAATGTCGCTGCGGAGTAAGGATCAACCGATCCATCCTTTCGGCGAATGCGAAAAAGCATCAGCTCGGTGTTGTCGGCCAGCTGCACACTGAACCAATCCCATCCGATTTGATCGCGGTCGAGTTGATGCGTGAAAAATTCGTGGTCCATCCAGGCGAGGCCAGTGACTTTAAACTCTTTGCCGCCTGACGTGATCGTTCCGTTTGCCGCAAGCCGAGTGAGCGAAATGTAGTGCGAAGCATGGCCCGCGCCGGCGGCTTTCTGGCTGACGCCGTTTTCGCCTTGAATCACGGGCGGTTTTTCCGATTTCAAGCTCAGGTGTAAATCGAAACGTGGATCGACTGCCTCAAGCGTCTGTTTGTCGCCGCTCCATTGGATCTGCCAGTTGCCGTTCCAGATGCGCGCGTCCTTCACACTTATTCCGGCGATGCCAGGGCCGGCTCGATTCGTGCGCTCGGCGTGGTAGAAGTGGCCGCCGTCGAGATCGCTAAGCGCGAGGTGGGCGAGATAGAGGTCACGTACGTCCCACGCGTTCTTTTTCGCTTCCCAGTTTGCGCTCTGGCGAAAAAATGTGAGCTCGAAACCGAAACGGCGTCCGTCCGACGATGTGACGTTGCCCGTGTAATACCACCACTCGGTTTGATATTCGGGGTGATCGAAGTGATCGCGTGGAAATTCGTAGCGGTAGCCGGGTAGAGCGACGGCGTATTGTGAGCCCGTCTGTGCGCGAGTCGCGAGCGTGAACAGAGGCTGCGACGCAATCAGCAGGGCCAACGCGATGCGCGGGATGCTGCTACTCCTCATGCACAACCTCAATTGGATTCAGCCGGATGGCAACGTCCGCGGGATAGAGTCCAGCAAGCACCGTGGCGATGTAAACCACGCCCAACGCGGCGAGCAAAATCGCAACCGGCCAGTGAAATCGAATTGTCCAACCGAACGACTGCTTGTTGATCACGAAAACCAGAATCAGCGAAAGCGCGAATCCTTGCACCACCCCGGCCATTGTGGAGAGCAAGCCGAGTAGCCCGGCCTCGACCAAGATCAATTTGCGAATCTGCCACGAAGCCGCACCGAGAAATCGCAGCAGGCCGAGTTCGCGGCGACGATCGATCACAACGGCGAGCAGTGCGCCCGCGACACCGATCACTGCGACGATCACGGCTACCGCTTCCAGCGCGTAAGTAATCGCGAACGTACGATCGAAAATCATCAACGCCTGAGTGCGTAGATCGCGGTTGGAAAAAATCATGATGCGACTGTCGCTGGCGGCCGCAGCACCTTCGATTTCGCGTCGCACGTCGATCAGCGACGCGCCAGGTGCCAGATAAATCGCCAGGCTCGCGGGCGCAGGGTCGGGCAAATACTTGAGGGCGGTGGAGCGATCCATTACGACGGTGCCGCGCTCGCTCGAATAATCATAAAAGACGTCAACGACGCGGAACGTCGGCTTTGAGGCGCCCAGCGACAACGTGATCGAATCGCCGCGCTTCACGCGGTGTTTGTTCGCGAACGGCTCGCTGACGACCACCGCGTTCTTGTCCCGCAATTCCGCGAGGACATCTTGCGTCGAACGCCCTGAAAGAAACTCCGATTGATGATACGCACGGCGCGTATCGATTTCGGCGGAGGCGAGTCCGGCCGGCATGCCTTCGTAGCTGATTTCGTAGTCGCGCAGCCGATCGACTGTTGCGACCCCAGGTAGACGCGCGATTTTGTCGGCAAATTCCAGACTGAGGCTCGGGTGGCGATCCGCAGCGGGCACACCGGCGGCGCGCAAATATAAGTCGGCGGGGACCTGATCGTTCATCCACAACCGCACCGTTTCGCGAAAACTTCCGACCATGATGCCGACCGCGGTCATCATTGCGATCGCGGTCGAGAGCGCGCCGACGAGCACCGAGGTGCGCCGCAGCGACGCCGACAGACTTTGCGATGCGAGCGAGGCTTCGACGCCTAAAATTGCACCTAGCGCGCGCGTCAGAAGTCGCGTCGTGAGATCGACCGCCGCGGGAATCGCCAACGCTGACGCGGCGATCACGAGCAGCGTCGCGAGATAGCCAAACAGAGGCTTGCCAGCAATGGCAGGCGCGCGCGATGCAGCGAACGCGCACAAAGCGAGCCCGACGGCGATCACCAGGTCGCGCAACTTGTGCACGCGCGCTACGTATTCGCGCCGCCCGCGCGCCATCGCTTCGATCGGCGCAACGAGTGATGCTTCTCGTGCCGGCGAAAACGCCGACGCCACAGCCACGCCGACGCCGACAATCAGCGCCAGCAAAACTGAATCGGCGCCGAGCGCAATCGCTCCCGGACGGCTGCTGACGTAAAGCGCCTCCACCGTCGCTGACATCAATTTCACCGCGCCGCTCGCCATCAATCGCCCGAGCGGCAGCCCGATCAACGCGCCGATGAGTCCGAGGCTCGCAGCTTCACCGATGAACGCTGCGAGAACCGTCGAGCGGCTCGCCCCGAGCGCGCGAACGATGCCGATTTCCGCGCGGCGCCGCACAACCGAAACCGAAATCGTGTTGTAAATGAGAAATGCGCCGACGACCAGCGCGATGTAGCTCAGCAGCTTCAGATTCCACCGAAACGCGGCGAGCATTTTGCGATTCTCGCTGGTTCCGGTCCCGGCGGCGCGAAGCTCGACTCCTTCTGGCAGAACCGCCGCAGCGATCGTCGCGGAATCGGCCCCGTCGATGACGCTTCTCGTCGAAGGTCCGCGAAGGCGCCGCTCCCATTCGGCGGCACTTGCAACGTGACTCGAGCCGCCGTCATCCTTCTCCGGAACTTTCACGAGAATGCGATCGACATGTCCGACGCGTCCGAGAGCGCGCTGCGCCTCGGCAAGATCCATCACGATCGCCGCCGCGTTTCCCTCATCGTCGGGAAAAACTCCGCGCACGATGTAATTGTGCATCCGATCGTTGATCAGGAGCGGAATGCGATCGCCGGTGTGGTAGCGGAGGCTCTGCCCGATCCACACGCTTTCGTCGTCGGCAAGATATTTGAGAGCCTCTGTGGGATTTTCGAACGCCGACGCCGCTTCGGAATGATTCTGCCCTTCCGCAACCAAATCGAGTCCCAACAGCGGGACTGTGCGTTTGCCATCGATCGCGGCGTAATCTTCAATCCGCGCCGAGATTCGGAGCGAATACGGGAGCTGTGCAAGTTTACCGACGACGTCTTCCGGCACTCCACCCGCTGCGACGATTTCGTAATCGTTGTTCCCCGCCAGCGTCTCCATCGACGAACGAAACGAACCCGCCGCGGCGAAACCCGCGAGATCGATCGCGAGCACCACCGCAACACCAAGCGCGATCGCCAGCACGGTGAGCGACGTGCGCACGGGCTCGTCCAGCAGCGGTCGCACCATCAGCCGATAAAAGAGAATGAGCCGCGCCACTATCGACGCTCCACACTTTCGATTTTTCCGTCGCGTAATCGCACGACAACGTCAGCGAGGGCGGCGGCTTCGGCGCTATGCGTTGCCATCACTGTGGCGGTGTTCTGTTCGCGTGAAAGACGCTGTAGCAATTCGAGGATCACGTTCCCGGTGGTCGAGTCGAGATTCCCCGTCGGCTCGTCGGCAAGCAACAACTTCGGCCCATGAATTAACGCTCGCGCAATTCCGACGCGCTGCATCTGCCCGCCCGACAGTTGATGTGGATAGCGCTCGCCGAGCCCTTCCAGCTCGACCCATCGCAATCGCTCGCGCGCCGACTCTCGCGCATTTGTGTTACCCGCGAGCAGTAACGGCAGCTCAACATTTCCTAATACGGTCAGCGTGTGCAACAACTGAAACGACTGAAAAATGAAGCCGACTTTCTCCCGCCGCAGCTTTGTCAGCTCCGCATCTTTCAGCGACGATGTCGCCACGCCATCGAGAAGCACACTCCCCGACGTCGGAAAATCCATCGCACCCGCAAGATTGAGCAGCGTCGATTTGCCGCATCCGCTGCGCCCAACGAGTGCGACAAACTGCCCCGCTTCGACATCGAGCGACACTCCGTCCAGCGCCCGGACTGGTTGTCCGTCGGTCGAATACTCCTTATGCACATTTTGCAGGGAAAGAATCGGCATAGAAATGAAGGGCGCAGTCACCCTGAGACGCCATTACAGCAGGTCAGAGGGTTCCCGCGCCCATTTTCTCAATACATTTATGTTACGTGGCCAAACAAGATTCGGATGTGAGTGCTATCCGTCGAAACCGAGACGCCCGCACCCAAACAACCTACTTCGTCGCCAACGCCTTCTCGATCGCCGCCGTCACTTCCGGCGAATCCGGCGTGACCTTCGGCTCAAACCGCGCAACGATCTGCCCGTCGCGCCCAATCAAAAACTTGGTAAAGTTCCACTGGATGTCGCCGCCCGTCGAAGGATTCGCCGACTTGTCAGTCAAATATTGATACAGCGGCGTCGTGTCGTCGCCCTTCACCGAAACTTTCGACATCATCGGAAACGTCACGTTGTATTTGGACGAGCAGAACGTCTTGATCTCCGCGTTCGTCCCCGGTTCCTGCCCGCCAAAATTATTCGCCGGGATTCCGACGATCACGAATCCCTTGTCCTTGAACTTCTCGTACGTCGATTCCAGCGCGGTGTATTGCGGAGTGAATCCGCAGCGGCTGGCAACGTTGACGAGCATCACGACCTTGCCCTTGTATGACGCGAGCGACGTCGGCTGCCCATCAATCGAATTCAAGGTGAAATCGTAAATCGACTTTCCGCCCGCGATCACCGCAGCAGCGCAAAATAACAAACCAAACACCAACGGCGCGATCATTTTCATCTTCACTTCCTCCCAGTTAGCTTGCGAGTTCGATCTGCTCCGATGCATCCTCGGCGGCGCGTCAATTCGGAGCGAACCCTGCGTGCCCGCAAACAGATCGCCGGGACGCCGCTGCGTCCCTCCATTCTACGACATCCTCAAGCCTCCGCGTCCTCGGCGTTCTCCGCGCCTCCGCGTTGGATTTTCTTCCTTGGCCGTGCTTTTCACCACCCATTGAGCCAGCCCACCCGCTGGTATAGACTTCGCCGCGCGCGATTTTGGCATCCTAGCCCTTACCGCTCGCAATCAGGGGACGCGGTACGCGCTGGTCGTCGTCGCTCTCTAAATTTCTAGCTCGTCGTCACGCCGATTCACGGAGGCTCGATGCTCCTCGCAGCGGGAGTCGCAGTCACGCACCGGACGCTCGCCCCGGTCGATCTCGTCATCATCGCGGTCTATTTCGTCCTGGTCTTCGGCATCGGCTTTTATTTCTCGCGCAAAGAGCGTACCTCCGAAGATTACTTCCTCGCCGGACGCAACATCGGCTGGTTCGCCATCGGAGCGTCGCTCTTCGTCTCCAATATTTCCACCGAACATTTCATCGGCCTCGCCGGGTCGGGCGCCACCTCCGGCCTCGCCGGCGGAAATTTTGAGTGGCAAGCCTCCTGCATCCTCCTGCTGCTCGGCTGGGTCTTCGTTCCCTTCTATTTGCGTTCCAACGTTTTCACCATGCCCGAATTTCTCGAGCGCCGCTTCAACCGCAATTGCGCCACGTATCTCGCCGGAATTTCCATCATCGCCTATATCTTCACCAAAATTTCCGTCCATCTCTACGCCGCGGCCATCGTGCTCGAACGCGTCGTTGGCTGGAACCAATGGACCGCCGCGATCATCCTCGTCGTCGCGACCGGCATTTACACCGTCGCCGGTGGACTCGCCGCCGTCATCTACACCGACCTCGTGCAGACGCTGATCCTGCTCGCCGGCGCGATCGCGCTCACATTCATCGGCCTCGACAAAGTCGGGGGCTTCAGCGCTTTGCGAGCTGCCGTGCCCGCCAGCTATTTCCACATGGTGAAGCCGATCAGCGATCCCGACTTTCCCTGGACCGGAATTTTCTTTGGCGCGCCAATCATCGGCATCTGGTATTGGTGCACCGATCAGGTGATCGTCCAGCGCGTGCTTTCCGCGAAAGACGAAGGCCACGCAAAAGCCGGCACGATTTTTGCTGGATTCCTGAAAATCCTTCCCGTTTTTCTGTTAGTGATTCCCGGCGTAATCGCGTTCGCGCTCTATCCGCAACTTTTTCACATCGAAAACGGCGCCGTCACCAACGGCGACATCGCGTTCCCGACCGCCGTCGTCAACTTGCTGCCAACCGGCTTCGTCGGATTGATGGTCGCCGCGCTGCTCGCCGCGTTGATGGGCGCCATGAGTTCGGTTTTCAACTCCACATCGACGATGGTCACGCTCGACTTCTATAAAAAATTTCGCCCTGCCGCGACCGAGAAGCAACTCGTCACCTTCGGCCGCATCGCCACAGCCGCGATGGTCGTACTCGGCTTGCTTTGGGTGCCGTTCATTCATCTGCTCAGCGCGCAGCTGTGGGTTTATCTGCAAAGCGTGCAGGGATATATCAGCCCGCCAATCGCGGTCTGCTTCATTTTTGGAATTTTGTGGCCGCGTCTCAACGGAACTGGAGCGATTTGCACTCTCTTGGCCGGCTTCGTGATGGGCGCAGGCCGCTTCATCTTCGAAGTGCTCGACAAATCCGCGCACTACCAATCGGGTTTCCTGCGCTGGCTCGTCGACATGAATTTTCTGCACTACAGCATCCTGATGTTCGTCGCCTGCACCATCGTTTTGATCGTCGTCAGTCTGATGACGCCCGCGCCCGAGCGCAGCAAACTCGCCGGCCTCACCTTCGCCACCGTCGACGACAAAATCGACACCATCGACGTCCACAAACCGAACTTGGCAAGAGAAACGCGCACTGAACACCGGATCAACGTCACGTTGACCTACGTATTGCTGGCAACCGTCCTAATCCTGTGGATCTACTTCCGCTAACAATGGCCACCAACTTCAACTTCGACCACGCTCGTGTAGGGGCACAGCACGCTGTGCCCCAGCTTGCCCAGGCGTCAAAAGCTGCGCGTGGTGTTTGTGCGTCGATCCAAACGCTCAAACCTAAAGTCTCGCAATCCGACGCCCTGCGAAAATTTTCTGCCCCCGGCCCACTTGCGCTGCTCCGCAATCTTCGCCTAGGCCCACTCCAACGCATTGCCGAAGTCCACGTCCCCTTCCATCTCTACCGTGTCGACTACGACCTCGGCCGCGAACACCAATCGCGCCTCTTTGCCATCGACGCAGTCGAAGGCTCTCTCGACCTTTTTGAATTCCCTGCCCCGCCAACGCGAGACGAGCTCGCTCAAGTCGAAACCAGGAACGCATTGCCAACAAATCTGACAGATGGCGCCTCGCAAGAACTCTTGCGCGAAAAAGTTCTCCGCGTAATCTTCCAGCAAGGCTTCTTCAAATTGCGTGATGCCAATCTGACGATGAATTGCATTCAGCTCGATCTGCATCTTGCCTATTGGCTAGCGTTCTATGGGAAGGACACCGTACGCTGCCGAGTTCTCGACGCAACGCGCAACCGCATCGAAGGCGCAAAAGCCGCCGCCCTGTTTGAAACCTGGCTAGCCGCGTAAACAACGGGCGCAGCATTGCCGCGCCCCAGCTTGCCGGGCTGAACACGACCTCGTCCGTTTTTCAGTTCAAGAGATAAATCAAAATCGATTCCTGCGGCACCCTAACAACGATCTCTCGCCCGTCAACTTCCAACTGCCCACCGCCCATCAACTTCTCGCTCCCTGCCGCACCCGCCCCAGGCGTCTCGTTCGTAGCAACATGCAACTCCCGCGCATTCTTCG
>Ga0206871_10177_pt1 | contig 16393 bp, 12 predicted proteins | sample Alteio_BWOrgCont_33_FD_152627 | JGI IMG/M metagenome (GOLD analysis project Ga0206871, IMG submission 152627) | Enriched cells from forest soil in Barre Woods Harvard Forest LTER site, Petersham, Massachusetts, United States -... | ecosystem: Environmental > Terrestrial > Soil > Temperate forest >...
TTGCGGACTTTTGGCCAAAATTCGGCTTCAAGGCCACGGCGACTGAGGAAAGCAAGATTTTCTATGGCGCGGATGCGACAGGGCTTGCATTGCATCCGATCCCATTCATCACGCTGGAAAAGTCGTGATTTCGGACAGTTCGGTCCAAGAAGGCATAATAGACGTGCTGGCGGTGCTGCTGCGGGTGCCGCCGGCGCAGATCACGGCGGATTTTTCTCCGACGCAATGCGAGACCTGGGATTCGGTCAGGCATCTCATGATCATGCTCGCGATCGAAGACAAATTCGGCGTGACGTTCGATGAAAAGCAGATCGCTGCATTGACCAGCCCAGCAGCTATCGGCAACGCTGTCCGGTCTCAACTGGCCAACAAATAAACCGGCAGTGCAGCGGCGTACCTATGTCGGGACAGGGTGTCGAATTTTGTCGAGAGCAGGACCTGCCGGAACTGTTCGAGCGCTTCGCTGACTGGTACCGCTTCAATCCGCGCATGCGAGAACGCGACTACTTCGACTGGCAGTTCAAACACGCTCCGCATCGTCTCGCCGATTCTGAATATGATTTTCTGATCCTTCGAGAAGGCGGTGCCATCAAGGGTTGTCTCGGCTTCACTGGATTTGAGTTCGAGCACGAAGGGCGAACGGCAACCGGCGGCTGGACGCATAACTGGTACGCGCAGGACCGGCGCGATGGCGGCCTCGCTTTATTGCTGCGTTTCATGGAGCTGGTCGACAACCGTTTCATCATTCGGTTCAATGACAATACTGCGCGTGTCTTCTCGCTGCTTAAAGTGCCGATGGTTGCCGCGCTGCCGCGGTGGTGGGCTGCGATCGACGCCGAGGCCTGCCTGGACCTTTTTAAATTCGGCAAGCAAGATGCTCGCGTCATCTTGCAATCAGCCGGCGACCTGCCAACGTCCGGAGGCGGCGGTGAGCAAGAGATTGCGCAGTTTGATCCCTCGGACGATTTTTCCATTTCGCATTACGGGCGCGACATTGCCCGAGCCAAGCGAACCGGGCACTATTTGAATTGGCGATATTTCGATATTCCCCGGCACAATTATCGCGCTATCAGGAGTGCGGGCCAGTTTGCGATCTTTCGCGTCGAGCCGGTGATGGGTAGTAGCGTCAGCGTTATACGAATTCTCGAGTGGACGTTCGATGCCGCTTTGACGCCGCGCGCATTGGCATCGATCATGAACGTTGCCAAAGACCGGCGGCCGATTTTGATGGACTTTCACTGCTCCTGTGAACCGATCGGTCGATCTATCGAGCATTTTGGATTTGTTCGGCAAGACGCTACAACCAAGCCAATGCCCGATTTATTCCGCCCCACTAATTATTCAGGCGGTAACGCCATCGCGATCGATCTGCCGCCGCACCGAAGCGAACGGCTTATCGATTTTACCAACTGGTACATCACGAGTGGCGACAGCGATGTCGACCGCATCAAGCTTTGATGCGCGAAGTTAACGAATCTCCTAGTGCAGTTGTCGCAATTTCAATGTCTGATACTCACAGAGTGACGTTGAACGAAAGCCGTTCCTTTGCGGCGCTTTCGGGCGATTTCAACGTTCAGCATCTCGACCCCGTTCGCGCTCGCCGGCTTTTGTTCGGATCATCGGTGATTCACGGTATCCATTCGGTTCTCTTGGCGCTCGACTCGGTGATGGCGGACTTTGCCGCCGGCGGGAGAACGTTGCGATCGATAAAAGTCATATTTTCCGCTCCGGCACCGACAGGTTCCAATCTTGGTTTCATTCACGATGTGGGGCCGGGTGGAGCGACCGTTATTCAGGCGAAGTTGGATTCTCGGACCGTTGTCACCGTCGATATTGTGTGGTCGCCGGAGAATGCCGTCGCGGCTCGGCCCGAAATACCCGATGAATTATTTGCCGCGGCGCAACCGGTCACGCGCACGATCAATGACGTCGATGGCTACAAAGCGCAGGTGGCGCTCAAGGCCGAACGTGCCACGTTGAGGCGGTTGTTTCCGAATGTCGCGGCAAAGCTGCCAATCGACCAAGTCGCGGTCCTGCTCGCGACGACGCGGATTGTCGGGATGGAATGCCCGGGCAGTAATTCCATCTTAGCGGCCTTCGATATCGAATTTAAGTCGCCGCAAGATTCTACACCGCTGCTGAATTATGCGGTGACCCGGATACGTCCGGCGCTGAACATATGCGCGCTGACAATCTCCGGTGCCGGTGTTCAAGGCGAGATCAACGCGATGTTTCGACCGCCGGTGATCGAGCAGCCCGGAATGCTTAAGGTCCAGGCGCGAGTGCCGCGCGGCAGTTTCGCCGGGCAGCGGGCCTTGATCGTGGGTGGATCGCGCGGTCTCGGCGAGCTTACGGCCAAAATTATTGCGGCAGGGGACGGTGAGGCGGCAATTACTTATGCCCGCGGCAGGGACGATGCCGAACGTGTTGTCGAAGACATTTGCTACTGCGGCGGAACGGCTTGGTTTTTCGAATTGGACGTGACGAAAGACGATATCGCGGCTCTAGCGCAGATCGAATCACCGATAACCCATCTCTACTATTTTGCGAGTCCGCGCATCGTGCCGAGCCGGACAGAGGCGTTCGAACAGGATTCTTTTATGTCGTATCGGCGGTATTATGTCGACGGCCTCGAGTCGCTGTTGTTGCGGCTGCTTGCGGAACGAAAATCTCCGCTTACCCTCTTCAATCCCTCGACGATTTATATCGATCGTACCGATGCGCGATTTGCGGAATATGCCGCCGCCAAGGCTGAGAGCGAAAAACTTTGCGTTGACGTTCAAAACCGCGCGCAGGGAATGTTACGAGTGTTCATGCCGCGCCTGCCTCGACTCAGGACCGATCAGACAGTTGGCATAAGAGACGAGGATATGCCGGACGCACTCGAGACGTTATTCGCTGTGCTGCCGAAAACTGCATGACTCCAGCTCCGCGTCGGCGCATGCGCCAAGGTTTTTGCAGCTTCAGTAGAAAGCCGACAAATCGCCGTACACCCGCTCAAGCTGCCGGCGCGGCACGTCGAGCGTCAACTCCATGCTCACCCGGGTACGTCGGGCCTTGTCGGAATTGGCCCCCCGATGGACGAGGTTGTAGTTGAACAGCACCGCCGTGCCGCATGGAGTATCGAGGGTTTTGAGTGGGGCCGGCAGATCGGCTTCATCGAAATGCGGCTTGTAGAGGCCGTCCGCGAGACGCTTCTTGCCGAATGCTAGTTGCTGCCGGTGCGAGCCTGGCAGGTAGGAAAATCCGGTCAATCCCTGTTCGAGAAAGATAGGAATCCAAATCTTCACTTTGACGGTTTCGGTGGGTTTCGAATTCCAGCCGTCAACGACGGCTTCGAACCAATAATCGGCGTGAATGGGACCGAGGTCGGTACCGTCGCCCGGGCGCACAAGTCGCCAATTCACGCGAGGCCGGCCGAGGTCGCCATAGGGCGGCATTTCGCTGCAGATCCGATAACCCCTGCATTCGTTAGCGAACAGATCGAATAGACTGAACGATCGGATCGTGTCGACGACTTCGGCCGGATAGGTGCGCGTTTCTGTCGTCCAGATGCAGGCATGATCGACTACGTGCGAGAGAAGGTGATAATCCTCAATGCCAAGATCTTCAAAATCGGCTCGCTTATCAGGCGCCACCCTGCCAATTGCGTCGAGCCAGCTTTTCGTCGTCAACCGGCGCAGTTCGGCGAGTTCGCCGGGTGCAAGCGTGACGTCGATGCTGAAGCCATCGTCACCGAAAACCTTCGACAAGGGACCGCCCAGGCCCGATACCGGCGCTCCAACCTCACGGTACAGCAAGTTCACGCTTTCCCCTCCGGCATATCGCTGATCCCGTCATCCTACGCCAATATCGATGCTCCGGCAAACTGACACTGCGAATTTACGGAACACCGCGGGCCGCCATTATCGGCCCGACATCGATGGACTGCGTGCCATCGCCGTCCTGCCGGTAGTCGCTTTTCACGCCTTTCCGCAAATTTTTCTAGGAGGCTTCGTCGGGGTCGACGTATTCTTTGTTATCTCGGGCTTTTTGATATCCCAAATCATTTTCCACGAACTGCACGCGAAGTCGTTCAGCCTCCGGGGCTTTTATGCGCGCCGTGTCCGGCGCTTGTTTCCCGCGCTCATGGTGGTTCTTGCGGCGATCCTCGCCGCCGGATGGTGGGCGCTGCTTCCCGTTGAACTCATTCGTCTCGGACAACAAGTCGTCACCAGCGTCGCGTTTGTCGCCAACCTCTATCTTTGGTTTCAAGCCGGTTATTTCGACCCGGCCGCGAACACCTATCCATTGCTGCATTTGTGGTCGCTCGGCGTTGAGGAGCAGTTTTATATTTTTTGGCCGCTGCTGTTGATCTTGCTGTGGCGCCGGTCGCGTTTGATGCTGCCCGCTATCGTCTTGATTGGTGTCGCAACGTTTTTACTTGACGTCATTTTCGTCAGCCATCGGGTGGCGGTGTTCTATTGCCCGGTAACGCGCGCATGGGAATTCATGCTCGGAGCGGCGTTGGCCTGGACGACGTTCGGAAAATCGCCCGGCGCGCCCGTCTTGCCCAAGTCCATAAACGAATGCGCCAGCCTGACCGGTTTGATACTGATAGGCGGCGCCGTCGCGTTGCTTAACAGCGACGAGCCTTATCCCGGCTGGCGCGCACTGTTGCCGACGGTAGGCGCCACGTTAATCCTCATGAGCGGCGGAACGAGCCGGATTGGATCGCTAATCTTCGCGGCGCGTCCCTTGGTGTTCATCGGCTTGATCAGTTATCCGCTCTATCTGTGGCATTGGCCGATGCTTTGGCTGGCGCGTCTCGAGGGATTTGCCAGCAACGCATGGCGAACGATCGCCGTTTGCATCGCGGCGGTTATTCTCGCGTGGCTCACCTATGAGTTTATCGAACGCCCCATCCGGTTCGGATACCGCAAGCGGCCGGGCTTTGTGACGGCTTCCCTGGTGACGGGATTGGCCGTTGCCGGAGTCATCGGCGGCTTGTGCTCCGTCGACGGCGCACCGGCACGTTGGAACGGCGCGCCCGGGCACTGGGACAAAGAAATTCTCACGCTGCGCGACTATGCGGCCAATCTGTCGCTTTTCACCACGCAATATCAGTGGGGCAAGTGCCTGTTGTATCCGAAGCAGGGACCTAAGGACTATGCCGATCAATGTCTCGGCGACAACCGTGGCGCCGAATTCCACGCCGTATTGTGGGGCGACTCGTCCGCCACGGCGCTTTATCTCGGCATGCATGCCCTGGCCGACGGCCGGTATGACATTGCACTATTGTCGTCGTCGGCGTGCCCGCCGTTTCTGGCGGATTATCAATTTTTTGCTGATCGCCCCAACTGTCCCGCGATCAACGCGTACATATTGCAGCACATCCAAGAAACCCGTCCGGATGTCGTGGTTCTCTCCACCGCGCCGACCTACCAGAACGACATGGCCAAGCAAATGGGCGCGACCATTGCCGCGCTCCAAACGATCGGCGTTAAGACCATTGTTCTTGTCGGTCCGCTGCCATCGTGGCCGATCGCGCTTCCAGCCTTGGTGCTGCAGACCTATTTCAACGATTCCCTCAAAGCGGTTCCGCACCGCCTTGAACTGCCGCAGTCAGAACGTGACGCCGTATCGCGGCTCGACGCCCAATTTGAGTCCGTGGCGGCGGCGGCCGGGGCAATATATGTTTCGCCGTTTGGCAGCCTCTGTACGGAACGGCTCTGCACGGTGATGATCGACGGCGCGCCGGTCGCCTGGGACAAGTTTCATCTGACCGTGGCGGGCTCCGCTTTTGTCGCCCAGGATATTTACGGGAAGCTCGGCAAGGTGCCGCAGCTGATGGAAAAAGGCGGTAGTCATTAGCCCCGCTGCACGTGGTCACAGCGCCTCGCGCAAACGCAAAGTATCGGCGCGCTTGAGATCGTCGCCGCGGCACTCGGGGTGCTGCAGCGGCCCGAAGCTGTAGGTGATTTCGACATCGGCATGACCATCGAAGAGGAGGCCGGTCTGCTGGAGATTGACCGGAATCAATCGTGCCGAAGTATCGCCCTTCGTCATCAGCCTGAGACAATGGCTGTACTCGAAGGGGAGAACCAAAAGGCTGGTACTCTGAGATTGCGCCTGCACATGCAGCACCGGTCCCGCCTCCACGGTCAAGGATTGCAGCGTCCCTGGGACCAAATTCGCCGGCGGAGCCTCCTCGACCACGGCATCCTGCTCCGGATCGAACGAGGGGCTCTTGATCGCCGCGATGGCGTCAGCCGCCGCCGCTATGCGCGTGAGCCGGGTCGGCGAAAATTGTCCGAGATTGGTGCCGTCGATGCGGAACAGCCGTAATGGCATGTCCCCCGCCATGCGCTGGTACACCAAGGCGCCGCCGGGCACGTTTGCGGCATCCGTGACCACATAGCGGATGCCGATCATCCGCGCGACGCGTTCGTCATAGGCGCGAAGCATAAAAAATGCTTTATCTACAACGTCGGTCTTTTTTCCAAAAAAAGTGCGCAGAAAGAAAAAATTCAGCGCAGAGGTATAGTGATAACTTTCATTGATCATTGGAATATTTAGGGGGAATAAATCCGCCCAATGATCATTTCCAAACTTGGCACCATAGTGATTCTCAAGAAGATCGAAGACGGCTAGAGCGAGCGGGCTGATATCGGAGGAGGGCGCAATGTCGAGGTCCGGCCGTGCCAGAACGAACACCCGGCCGCGAAAAGCCACACCGGGCTTTAACGCAAGTTCGTCGTCTAGAATCTTGACCGATGGCGGCACCGCCGGCGGATACGATGCATGATTATTGCCACGATAAGTCGGCACGGCCACGGCGGCATACACCAAGATCAAGGTCGCAATCGAGAGATAGAGGCCCAAACGGTTGCTTGCAGCCCAACGAGTCAAACGCGGACTAGCCGGATCCTTTAGGGCGGTATCGATAATTTGCTCAGATCTGACGACGAGTGTCGCGCCAAGGACCACGAAGTAGAGAACAAAAAACGAGAGCAGGAACGGGGCGTTGATGACTTCGGCATAATACATCGAAATCTGAAAATGAAAGATCAGCACTGCGGCGCTGCCCAAAGAAACAAGTCCAAATTCGCAAATCAACACGGCAATCGCGAATCTCTTGAGCGGTCCCTTACCCCGCACGGCGAGAAGGAAAGCGACGCCCAATGCGACCGCAAATACGACGGCCACGCGCGGCTCATTGTATGCGAATGCCGTTATCATCGATTGGTTTTTGAGCAACGCTACCAAGCCGATGTCTGGTAGTGTGCCGCGAAAATATGGTCCAAAACAAAAAGCGTAGAGATAGAAAATAAATGCAGGGATGTGTGTCGCCAACATACTTAGCGAAAGCGCGCCGCCGACAATTACCTTCCACCAAAACTCGCTCACGGATTCTATCGTGAAAAGAAATGAAGCGCAGTAGAGCAGCATGACAGGAACGATTAAAAATGTCGCTGCGGGGTACAACAGCACCAAATCATAGCAGACGACACAAAATCCAATTGCCAAAGCCAGGTTCGCCAAACGGCGATGGGATTGGCCCAGCCAAAAAAACAGCATCACGGCGCTCAGGCATAGAATACCCGCTTCCAACCAGTAATGCGTCAACATTGAATTGGCGGTGAATAGGAGCGGCGGCGCGAAGGGGATGACGCTGTCGACGCCGACCGGGATGGTGACGATAAGGCCCACCACGCCGGCGACGATGACGCGCGGAATCGGTCGCAATGCTATGGTTCTACCGAATACCCACACGAGGAAGAACGCCGCCGAATAGAAAAGTGTGACACTTGCAACGATTCTGTATCGAAGCGGCGCGAGATGGGCGAGGCCGTTCAATGGCGACAGATCGGTGTTGAACGGCGGCTGCATGCCGAATTGATTTAGGATATTACCGCTCAACGAAAACCAAGGCGTCTCCCAATCGAGATCGTAGTCCAAAAATCTCATGTGCCAGCGCGAATCGAAGTAATCCTTAAATGCAATCGCGCCTTTGAAGTAGAGAATCGCGAATAACAGCGCAAAAAAAGCCGCGACGGCGACGCCGGGCCAAGGCATGCGGGGAGCGCGCTGGCGTTCATCGGCGAACACCATATCGATCGCGTCAAGCTTCGCGACGGTCCAGGACGGATATTTGCTAGGCGCCGCCTTCGGATTTTGATCGGTCCGCGCTAGCTCTACGTATAGCGATCGGTAGATAATGAGCACGACAGCGATCGATAATAGAACCTTTGCAAGCCAAGACAGCCAAACAACAGCCTGGTAGCCATCCACGCCGAGCCATTTGAAAATCGGAAAGCCGTCATTCAGCCAGCCAGCCGATAAAACATAAGTCTTGAGAATGGGCATTACAGCAATGATCAAGGAAAGAATTACAACAAGCGCAATGAGAATCGTCGAAGCTTTGGTACGCCTGATAATTTGCATCCTCTGCCTTGTCGTTATGAGCTCAGCGGGGTGTCCCTATCGGCCGCTGGCCAAACCCCGAACGTTGTCATACCAGCCGCGAATTCGCTTCGCAACAATCGTCCGCAGCATACTGCGCGCAGTCCGCGCCGCTTTGGCAAACGTGCCGGAATATTTGGACTCGCCGCCAAAGCGGGCGTGATAAGGGATAGGAATTTCGATCGTGCGCTGCCACTCGTTGAGCAGTTCGATCATCATTTCGGGGCTGAATGCGGGCCCGTCTTCCACGAGGTGCGGACGTATCGTGCGGTAGGTGTCGCGCCATAATCCACGGTAAGTGCAGCCGACATCGGTGAAGCGCGATTTTCGATTCCACCAGAGCAGCGTAACGATGGCGCCGAAAACCATGTTGCCGATGCGCAGCACGAACGGCATGTGCGCTCCGTCCTCGACATACTGCCAGTAAGTCCGTGAGCCGATCACCGCATCGCAGTTTTGGAGGAACACCAGAATCTTCTCGAGATCTTCCCCGCGAAATGTCCCGTCGGCCTCGGTGATGATGAGAAGGTCTGCTTTCGAGCGATCAAGGCCCTTGCGTATGGCGTCGCCATATCCGCGCAGTGGCTCCGAAAAGACTATTGCGCCTGCCGCCTTGGCCTTTTCCGCCGTTCCATCTGGCGATTGGTTATCCATCACGATAACGTTGTCGCAAACTTGCAGGTAGTCGCGAACCACGTGGCCAATGGTCGCGACTTCGTTAAAGGCCGGAATTACGACGTCTTTGGAAAAGCGATGCCAATTGGCGAGGCGATGGCAATGACGTGCCTCGTAGAGGTCAGTGCGATTGTTGACATTCACATAGTCGCCCTCGAAGATGTGACCGAAAATGGGTCCGTGGCCGCTTTCCGGCAATTCATTCAAAAGATCGAATAGGTTTGTCCGGGTCGCGACGCGCGTGCGCGATCGGGCTAGACGAGCAAGAGCAGCATGCGTGGCGATCAGGCCAAGACCGTAATAGTCAGAAATGATTTTCGTTGGCTTTTCTTCGACGCTTCGAATCCGTCCGTTTGCTTCGTCGAAGTCGACCGCGTAATTGCCCAGGTATTTGCGCGGGTAATCGATGCGCTTGATGGCACAGCAAGCTGAAAACTCGCCAAGTTCCGCAATATGCCGGGCAAATCCTTCATGATCCGCACCGTCGTAATATTCATCGCCTAGAACGCAAACGAAATGTTCATGGTCGGCGAGATGGTCTGCGGCCGCGGCATAGCCGGCCATGAGACCGCCGCTCACCGATTCAGCGGCGATCTCGATGATCTGAACTTTGGCCGCCACACCCTCGATGCGCGAGACAGCCTCGCGAATTTGCTCCGATTTATAGCTGGCGACAACATAAACCACGTCGAGCGCAAAAGCTTGATCGATCGCTTCGATGTTGCGTTGAAGAAGGGATTTTCCGTCGATGACGACCAAAGGTTTTGGTATTTGCAACGAGTACGGTCGAAACCGACGTCCCTCGCCGGCGGCCATCACGAACGCGGTCTTTACGGTGGTCGGCTTCAACGGACTTGCTAATTTTTTGAGGGGTGGCTCCTCCATCGAAAAACGCTCTTTCATCGTCTAGTCGAATTGTTCCGGCTCACAAGTTCAACAGCATCTTAAAATTTCGGATCGCGGCTCCGCGTCAATTCACTTAAGCACGAACAAGCGTGACGCGCTTGTTTAATATATCAGAAGGCAATATAGACGACAAAATGTTTGTCGTCATTGCGTAACGCGCGCGCACACGCAAGGGATATTCCAGAGGTAAATTCGCTGATGAGACAGTTAGTAATCGGCGGCAGCGGGTTTATCGGCGGCCGATTGACACAAGCGCTCTTGGATCGCGGACAACGAGCCCGCATCTTCGATGTGTTGAATCCGGAATCCAACCGACAGGCCTGCGAATATGTGCACGGGGATGTCCGCGACCGCAACGCTATCAGCGCCGCCATGGCGGGTGCGGATTTGGTGTTTCATTGCGCGGCGCAACAGCCAGTTTCGCAGAAGAATACGCGCACCGCAGCGAAATTGATGCAGGAGGTGAATGCCGAGGGCACATTGAACGTGCTGACGGCAGCCAAGGTGCACAAAATTTCGAAAGTCGTTTACCTATCGTCGAGCGCAATCTACGGAATCCCGGCTGAAAATCCGATCACCGAACGGACTGAGCCGCACCCGATCGAAGATTACGGACGCTCTAAGCTTGCCGCCGAATGCTACTGCCGCGCCTTTGTCGCGGACGGTCTTGATGTTACCATTGTCCGGCCGCCGCCTGTTATGGGCGAAGGGCGATTAGGCGTGTTTCAGATTCTGTTCGATTGGATTTCGCGCGGATACAACATTCCGGTGCTCGGCCGCGGCGACCAACTGCAGCAATGGATACACATCGACGATTGCGTCGACGCTTGTCTGCGCGCCGCCGATAGTTCCGGCGCCGGTCAATACAACATCGGCGCGCCGGTCGAGCGGACGCTACGGCAGCTGCTCGAAGGACTTATCCGGCACGCCGGCAGCGTTAGCAAGGTCCGTTCATTTCCCCGCCGTGCGGCGGAAATTGGCATTATCTGCGGAAGCTGGCTCGGCGTTCTTCCGATCGCCCCATTTCATGCACTTACTTACGGTGTGTCTGCCTTCGCCGACGTCCAACCGGCTTTCCGGGACTTGGGTTGGCGGGCCTATCGCGACCAAGTCACTATGTTCCAAGACGCCTATGACTGGTACGTCGCGCACCGCAACGAGGTTGCGGCACGCCGGACGGCATCTCAGCATCAAAGGGCACCCGACCAGCAATTGATGCGGCTGGGGCGCTTTATCCCGTAGATGCGATGGGTTGCGCGGTAGCGTGATGTTGGAACGCATTGGTTTCACTACCGAAATGCCCGTCCCGGAACGATTGCTTCGGCCGTATCGGGCCGCTATGAATGAGCCCATAGGATTGGACGGGCTTTGATGCCGCCGTTAATCACGACCCACGCAGCGGAAACGCGCATTGTCCCGCGGGCGATGCCTACGCCTTTGCCGTTTGTGACCTTCGTTCGCGGACCGGTCGTTTCGACGCCCGGTTCAATGAACAATGAAGCGACGCCGTCAATCGCGTTTGCTTACATTTCTTCCTATATCGCCAAGCAGGGCTACCCCTTCACCATTGTCGACGGCATCGGCTCGGCTCTCAATCAAGTATGGCCGCTTGAGGAATTCCCAGGCCATCAGATCCAAGGTCTACCGATCGACCGGATTATTGAGCTGATCCCGGCCCACAGCAGCGTACTTGCATTTTCGGGGATGTTCTCCGGCGATTGGCCAATGCTTCGTATCCTGATCAAGCGCGCACGCAAACGTTTTCCGAATGCATTGATAGTAGCCGGCGGCGAGCACATGACCGCGCTAACTGAATATTGCCTGCGCGATTGCCCCGAGCTGGATGTCTGTGTGCGCGGCGAAGGCGAGCAAACCTTTTATAAGTTGCTGGAAAGCTGGCGGACGCAGGAAGACTATTCTGAGATTAACGGCATCGGTTTTCTTGATGGCGATCGGTACATCCAGAATGGATTCCTGCCTCGCATTCGCGACATCGACAATATTCCATGGCCCGAATGGCCGACGGGTTATCTAGAAAAATTCTGGGAAGCAGGAAAGTCATACGGCGTTCAGACCGAACGCGACATGCCAATCATGGCGTCGCGTGGCTGTCCGTATCAGTGCACGTTCTGCTCGAACGCCGCCATGTGGACGACCAGATATATTCTTCGGGATCAGGACGATCTGATCAACGAGATAAAGGCCTACAAGGAGCTGTATGGAATCACGAGCTTACAATTCTACGATCTTACCGCGGTCACCAAGAAAAGCTGGACCATCGAATTCTGCGAAAAACTCATCGCGGCAGACATCAATCTGAAATGGTCGCTGCCGTCGGGAACGCGCAGCGAGGCGCTCGATAAGGAGACACTGACGCTCCTGAAGAAGACTGGCTGCAATTATCTCGTCTATGCTCCGGAGAGTGGCTCGCCGGAAACGCTGCGAAAGATCAAGAAACGGATCAACCTGGATCGGATGACGGAATCCGTGGTCACGGCCTGCCGGTTGGGAATCGTCTGCCGTACCAATCTGATCATCGGGTTCCCACACGAGACCCGCAAGAATGTCTGGGAGACCATCCTTTTCGGGCTGAAACTGGCTGTAAAAGGTGTCGACGAGGTGTCGATTTATATCTTCTCCCCCTATCCGGGCACCGAGATTTTCCATGAACTGCTGGAAAGCAAACGCCTTAAAATAAACGACGACTACTTCCTGGCCTTAACGTCTCTGAACGGAAACTATTTCGAGGTTAATCCGCTGGTCGTGAACCCGCACATGGGCGCCTTCGAGCTTGCGTTCTATCGCGTGTTCTTCATGCTTGCGAACTATGCGATCGGCTATCTGCTGCATCCTGGCCGCATCGTTAGAACTTTTCGGAATCTGAGATCGAAGACGCAAGCCGCAACGGTATTCGAACATCGGTTGAAAGATGCGTTTAGGAGACGCAAAACCTTATCCAGCGATGCGACCAAGCGCGCTTGATGCATAACGCTCCCGGCGGGTTTAGGCTGTTTTCGCGCCGCGTGATCGACCAGATTGCACATCCAGGACCGCCACTGCGCTTCAAAGTGCCGCTTTGCGCTGAAGAATGAAGGTCGCGGCCTCGGACAGCGATGTGACGGTATGGTCCGGCGTCGACGGCCGTTCCTGGGCAATGCCGTGGTGGTCAACCAATATGGTGCGGCAGCCGGCGGCTTGTCCGGCTAAGATGTCGCGCCAACGGTCGCCGACGATGTAGCTCGCATGAAGGTCGATGCCGTATCTGGCGGCGGCATCGAGAAGGAGGCCGGGTTTTGGCTTGCGGCATGCGCATTGGTCGGCATCGACGTGAAAGCAGATCATGATGTCGTCGATCGGCATCTGGCCGCGAATTTGATCGTGCATCGCCTCCATGGTCGCTCGGGGCGTGATGCCATTGGCGACGTCGGGCTGGTTGGTCACGATGACGAGGAGAAATCCGGCATCCTTGAGACGACGCGCGGCTTCGCCGACGCCCGGGAAGATCCGGAACTCGGCGAGGTTTGTCGGCGCGACCTGTTTGCCATTGCGTTCGAGATTGGCGTTGATCACGCCATCGCGGTCGAGGAAGACGGCCTTCACCATTTAGTGGCGTTCTTCTGCAATTTGGGATGTGACACGAGGCAATGCCAAACCACGGCCTGGAAAGCTTCCGCGTGCGGCGTCACGCGGCTCTCCTCGACGGTCGGAATGACGACGACGCAGTCGCCGGCCTTCTTGGTGTAGCCGCCGTCGCGGCCGACCACGCCGAGCACGCGCAGGCCGCGTTCCTTGGCCACCGCGATCGCCGACACGATGTTGGGGCTCACGTTCTTTTCCATATTGCCGCCGCCGACCGAGAAGATCAGGATCGCGTCTTTGGCGTTGGCCCGGCTGACCTTCAGCCATTCCGAAAATACCGTCGGCCAACCTTCGTCGTTGGTGCGTGCGGTGAGTTCCGAAACATTGTCGGTCGGCGCGTAGGCCTCGATCCCGCACAGCTTGCGGAAGTCGTTCACCGCATGACCGGCATTTCCGGCGCTGCCGCCGACGCCCATGATGAAAAGCCGGCCGTCCCGCTCGCGCAGGCTCACGAGTTCGCCGCACAAGGCTTCGATCGCCTCGGGCTCGATGCGGCGGGCGGTGGCGACGACTTCGTCAAGGAATGTGGCCGAATGACTCACGCTAAATTCTCCGCAACCGATACAGCGGGCCACTTTCTATCCTTTGTGGCGGCCGGATGTACAGTGTATCGACTTGGCCTTACCGAGGCCTGCAGGTCCCTTGCTTGGGGCAATGGGTAGGGCAGAAACGCGAAAGGTGGCGATGTCGCAACAACCGGTCCTGGTCACCGGCGCCGCAGGCTTTATCGGCTTTGCGCTGGCGCGGCGGCTGCTTGAAGGCGGCCGCGCCGTTGTCGGCCTCGACAGCGTCAACGACTATTATGACCCCGCGCTCAAAGAGGCGCGGCTTGCGGTGTTAAGACAATTCAAGCATTTCGCCTTTCACAAGATCGATCTTGCCGAACGCAGCAGCGTCGAGGCGGTTTTCCGTGACGGCGATTTCGGGCCGGTCGTGCACCTCGCCGCGCAGGCCGGCGTTCGCTACTCGCTGAAAAATCCCTACGCTTATCTCGATGCCAATCTATCGGGCTTTCTCAACGTCCTGGAAGGTTGCCGCCACCGTAACACCGAGCATCTGGTCTTCGCCTCATCGAGTTCGGTCTACGGCGCCAATAAGCGGCTACCGTTTTCCGTGCACGACAATGTGGATCATCCGGTCAGCCTGTACGCCGCGACCAAAAAGGCGAACGAATTGATGGCCCACGCCTACAGTCATCTTTATGGCCTGCCGGCCACCGGTTTGCGGTTCTTCACCGTCTATGGCCCGTGGGGCCGGCCGGACATGGCGATGTATATCTTTGCCAAGGCTATTGCCGAAGGCCAACCGATCCGATTGTTCAATTACGGGCGCATGCGGCGCGACTTCACCTATGTCGATGATGTCGTCGAGGCGGTCGACCGCCTCATCGGTAAAGTGCCGGTAAAGACCGTTCCCGCGCGGGGCGGCGAACTGGATCCGGCAAAAAGCGCCGCGCCGTGGCGGATCTATAATATCGGCAACAATCGCAGTGTCGACATTTCCCGCGTCGTCGAGCTTTTAGAACAGGAGTTCGGCCGCAAGGCCAAAACCGAACTGGTGCCGATGCAGCCGGGCGACGTGCCGGAAAGCTGCGCCGATGTCGACGATCTGATACGCGACGTCGGCTTTCGCCCCGTGACCCCGATTGAAGAGGGGGTGCGCAGTTTCGCCGCCTGGTACCGGGACTATCACCGGCGCTGACCGTCAAATCATGACATTTCGTCTTATTCGTCCTATCGTCCAGTCTGGATTATGATGACGCCATGACGAGCTTTCTCCGCAATCCGCGCCGCGTTCTGATCGTCGTTCACGACCTCGTCGTAACGGCGCTGGCGATCTTGGCGACCCTCTATATCCGTTTCGAGAACGGCGAAAACGGCGGGCTGGAGACGCGCTACCATTGGCTTCTCATCATCCTGCCTTGCTACATCGTCTACGCCGGAATCGTTTATTGGTATTTCCACCTCTACATGGCGAAATGGCGTTTCGCCTCGTTGCCGGATCTGCGGAACATTTTCCGCGCGGTGACGGTGCTGGCGGTTTCGTTGTTGGTGCTCGATTACATCCTGCTTTATCCGGGACTATTCGGCACGTTCTTCTTCGGCAAGATCACGATTGTGCTCTATTGGTTCTTGCAGATGTTCTTCCTCGGCGGGCCGCGCATTGCCTATCGTCTGTTCCGGCTTTCCCGCACCCAACAACAAGTCAAAGGTCCCGATGCGGTGCCGACGCTGATCGTCGGACGCGCGGCGGACGCGGAAGTCCTGTTGCGGGCGATCGAGAGCGGTGCGGTGCGCAACGTGCTCCCGGTCGGAATTCTGTCGCCGTCTTCGGCCGATCAGGACCAGGAACTGCGCGACGTGCCGGTGCGCGGTTTCCTGACCGATCTCGAGACCACCGTCATCGCCTTGCGCTCGCAAGGCATCAGCGTCGGCCGCCTGGTGCTGACGCCGAGCGCGCTGGCGCCGGATATGCATCCGGAGACGATGCTGATGCAGGCGCGCCGGCTTGGCCTCGCCGCGAGCCGCCTGCCGTCGCTCGGCGCCGGCGAGGAAGCGCTGCGGCTCGCGCCGGTCGCCGTCGAGGACTTGCTGTTGCGGGCGAGCGTGAAGATCGATTACCAGCGGCTCGCAGATTTCATTCGCGGCAAAACCGTCGTCGTTACCGGCGGCGGCGGTTCGATCGGTTCGGAAATTTGCGAGCGTGTCGTCAATTTCAGTGCCGGGCG
>Ga0206871_10178_pt1 | contig 16361 bp, 11 predicted proteins | sample Alteio_BWOrgCont_33_FD_152627 | JGI IMG/M metagenome (GOLD analysis project Ga0206871, IMG submission 152627) | Enriched cells from forest soil in Barre Woods Harvard Forest LTER site, Petersham, Massachusetts, United States -... | ecosystem: Environmental > Terrestrial > Soil > Temperate forest >...
ACCTGAGCGGCCATATCGGAGCGCACCGGGGGCAATGTTTTTGCGAAGTTGGTGACCGCCCTACCGGATCGCTGGAAGGCTTCCGCTTCGATTTGCAACTCCAATATTGAGCGGCTCCATCCATGCTTTACTGTTTGTCTTATATACCATTCACGGCCTGACGGGTCTTTCACCGCCTGCAGAAGGCGAACAAGATGACCCCAGGGAGTTTGTGAAACAAGCTGTTTCACAATTAAGGCGTCAGGATAAGCCTCTGCAAAACTCCGCATGAAAAGAAGATTCCGAGGTGAAAATCCCCGCATGTCCGGAAAAGCTTTGGCCAAATCAAAAGCGAGTCGATCAATGATCTTCGCCCCCCAGCCGGACTTCTCCTGTCTTTCCAAAATGAATCTCCCGATATCCCAATAGAGGAGAACCATCGCGGAATTGGCAGACATGACAACTCGCAGCCGTTCCTGCTGGATGCGCTGCTTGATGCTCTTAAGTGTATTGAAGTAATCCTTCGGCAGTTCCGTAAGCATGAGCATGTCCCAACCTTTCTAAGTGTGTTTCACTTCTTAGATGGAGTCGGGCCGAATTTATTCGGTTGATTTTCTACTTAGAATGGAGGGTTTGTGTACGCAGGGTCTTGTTGACCGGGGGTCTGAAGCGGGGACGCTGTTGAGTTTTGGTCTGAAGCGGGGACGCTGTTGAGTTTTTCACACTTCCCGAAATCTGAAGCGGGGACGCTGTTGAGTTTTTCACACTTCCCGAAATCTGAAGCGGGGACGCTGTTGAGTTTTTCACACTTCCCGAAAACTCGTTCGGCCAACAAGTGAAAAACTCAAGAACGTCCCCGAAATGCGTCCCCGAAATGCCCCCATTAAATTTTTAAGTACCTGGAACTTTTCATTCTTTTCATTAGGAGAGGGTCGTCAAGAAGGGCGTCTCCAGGGTTGTCGCGCTCCGCGGCGGATGTGCAGAATCTGAACTTCGTTTCCTTTGATCCAGAAAAGAATACGGTACGGCCGCTGGCCATAGAGAAGTTCGCGAATGGGCGACCTCAGTTCAAAAGCCTCGGGGGCGGCAGGACAACGCTGCGGATGACGGGCCAGCGATTTCATGGCTTCGATTAGTCCCTCATACCAGAGAGCTCCTTGATGGGGCGCCCGGCGAAGTACCCAACGATACAACTCTTCGATATCCTTCTGGGCGCGGGGAAGCAGCTTAACGCAATAGGCCATGCCTGGATCTCATTTTCCTATCAAATTTCTCGAGAGATATTCCCTCTCCGTGTGCCGATTGCGCCATCCCTTCCTGGAGGGCGGCAATGGCCTCATAGCGGTCTGCCGCCTCAACAAGCGCCTGATAGGATTCCGCGTCCTGCACAATAAAAGCCGCCTTGCCGTTTACCGTGAGGACGACCGGCCGTCCCCGTTCTTTTAACTGTTTCATAAAAGCCGCCGTTTTACGCTTAAATTCCGTTAAAGAATGGATGTCCTGGCTGAAGTTCAACATGATTCACCTCGCATTTAATTAGATTCTAATTAAATGCTATATCACCAGCCGCTTCCCTGCAAGACATTCTTCAAACGAAATAAGTCTCGCATTCGCCTATTCCTTAGATGAATGATCAGGGAATTTATTCGTTTTCTTAAATAGGGGGCCGTGCTCGCCCAGATATGAAAAAGAGACCAAACCCGCCGGGAGTAGAAAAACGGGAAACGAAAAGAGAAAGCGGAACCCCGAAAGACCTCTTTCGCTCTCTCCGAGTTCTCTTCTCGTTTCTCGATTTCTCCGCTTTCGGAAGGTTCGGGTTTTCTGTGTGAAAGTCGGCAGGGTTTCTACGCCGCGCCCAACAGGTGATAGGTTCCGTGCGGGCCGGTATGCGGCGAGAAGAGCAGGATAAAAGGACGGGAGACCGCGGGAATCTCGAGGCTGGCCCGGGGTTTGGGAAGCGCCTCGAGCGCTTTAAGGATCTGATCCGTCGCAGCATAGGCGCGTTCCGTGGACCGCTCGCGGAGACCCGCGAAGACGGCAGGCAGGCGGTCCCAATAGTTCGATAAGGCGGCATAGCGCTGCTCTACCGAAGCCAGCTGCCGCTCGACGTCTTTGGGGAAATCGCGATCGATCAGGATGTTTCCGAAGCGCGGCCGGAGATAGAAGCTCCAATGTTCGTCGCCGAATGTGCCGAGGGCAATTTGCCTCCTGTAATCGCTGTCTAATTCAAAGAGGGCGAAGAGATGGTCCTTGTAAAGCGGATCCTGAGTCATAAACAGATAGGCGGCGTGCAGCGCCGTGGAATCCGCGGGAGGGAGGTGGTCGAGTTCGTCGTGCGTGAATTCATGGGCAAGCAGGTCGAAGATCGCTTCCCGGTCGGTCAGATATATCGAACTCACAATAATGCGGCCGGGCGTATTCAGCAGGCGGTTCATAGCCGCAAATCCCAGATCGGGGGCGGAGGTTGTAAGTTTCCTGTAGAGATCGGAATCAAACTCCCGTAATTCCGTGAGAAAGTGGTTGTATTCGGCCTTTGTAAAAAAGTGTGCATTTTTGCCGATGTAAAAAGCCTGGACGCCAAAACCAACGGGCGCCAGACCGGAGCGGGCGACGACGGCCAGAAGGCGCGTCGGTACGATTGTAATTTCCGGCGTGACTTCCAATCCCAGCGGGCCGAGGGACGCCAATCCGGGATAGCGCTCCTCGGCGCTGAACTGCCTGTCGCTATCGGAGGACTGGTGGAACTCAAGATGCAGCGCCCAGGCGGCATCGTCAAGAAGTTTTTTGACCTCGTCATAGTGCCGGCGGTCGTGCCATTCGTAAGTGAGCGTCGTCTCGAGGTCTGCGGGCGTCAGGGCGGAAAGCGCCTTGGTCGCGGCGGGGCCGGTCCGCTGCACGCGAACGGTGGCCGCGTCATGCCGATTGGCCGGGCCTTCGGGAAGGTTTCTAGAAACACCGTTTTTCGTGATGCGCAATTGACCCGAACGCAGATCGCCTGTCGCCTGATATTGTCGGTTGCCGACGTTCCACGTATAGACAGCCAGCAGATCGCCGCTCGCCAGGAGAGCCGGTGTCGGATCGTCCAGCGGGGTCTCGATTTCAACTCCCTGAGCCCAAATCGTGATATAGGGCTCATTCTCCATGGCGCCCGCAAAGGCCGGAAGATGGTAGATCTCCACAATGTGCCGCTTCAGAGTTTCCTGCTGTTCGGGCCGCGGAAGTTTGGAAAGCGTCACGTTTTTCTGGAAAGATTTATTGAGGTATAAATTATCGAATTCGCGGCTCAGAAGCGGCTGCAAAGCGGCGGCGACATCCGCGTGGGAGAGGCGGCCGGCCCTCCAGTCGGCAACGACTTGCGCCACCTCGCGGCGAATGGCCGCGGGGTCATAAGCTTCATCGACCATCGCCTGATTCAGGTGCGTGCTGAGCGATTGAAGAGGCGGCTGCGGCGGCTGGGACCAGCCGAGAGACGCCCATAACCCCACTGAAATTAAAGCGATCACCCGCATGTGGCGCAGCGGATTCCAGAATCCGGCGGCAAATCGGAACTTTGACTTTTTATCGTCTTGGCCCCGCTTGCGGGTTTTTCCTTTCGCTTGTGTGCCTGCTGAAACACCCGTACCGGAGCTGCCTCCCCGACCGGTTTTGTCACCGGTCGTGATCCAGTGAAACAATCGCAAATAAATCCACAGGCCATCGGATGGTGTATTTTTCTGCATCACGGGGAGCAGACTCGAGAACGCCAGAACAAGGACGGCGGCGCCGATGCGATCGGCTGAAGGAAACGGCACAGCCGACAGGAGCCACCCACCCAAAAGCGCTTGAACGGCCATGCCCGCCGCGGTGACAGAAATAAATCGCCCCATCGGAAGATTGGACAGAGAGCCGGGCGGAAACTCTACTCTTAATTTTAAGACCAGGAATTTCCCTTTCAGGCCGACGGCGCGCGCTACAAGGAAGTGCCCGGCTTCGTGAATGACGGCGCTGAGCAGAAGGCCTGCGGCGGTCAGGAGCAGCGGCGGGGGATGATGGATCACGTCGAAATGCTGAAGAGCCGCGCCCGTATACAAGGCGGTCGCCAGTGCCCATACCATGCTGCGAAACGTCACATGGCGATCCGCCCACTCCGAGAACGCGGCCCACCCGGCTGCAAGAATACCCACCAACGCCACCGCGGGATGCGTTATCACTGTCCAGACGCTCTCCGGGAAAAAGGGCGCCAGAATCAGCAGGAGGAGCGCCACGTACAAACCAACCGACGGCACGGCTTCATCGTCAAGCGGGGGCGGGGCAGCCTCAGGTCCGACCAGTAGGGCAAGTGCCAATCCGAAGCCTACATGCGCGTAAATCCATCGCCACACCGCTGCTTCCAGAATCGCCAGATTTTCCCGTTTCAAGCGAGCTCGCAGCGGTCCAGAGAAATAAACAACTGCGGCATGAAAATCAGGTGAGAATTCTGGAGATTGCCGACCGCTTCTTAATAAATTCAGATGATATTGAATCCATTCCAAAGGATCGGCCTTCCATGCTTCGGGAGCGGGGCGCTGCTCGAATTGTCCGATTTCCGATGCCACGCACGCATAGCCTTTCGGATGACGTAAGAACGCCAGCAATTCAAGGTGATGTTCGTAGAGGGCGCGGTAAAGATGAGCCCGGGCCACGAAGAACTCTCCATCATCCTTAAGCGGGATGGTATCGGTTTCCAGCCCGAATCGATGCTGTATTTTCGCGTTCATTCCGTGTTCAAGAGTCGCTATCAGAGGGCCCAATAGAAAGGATGAGACGACAAGTCCTCCGCGCGATTCATCGAGACCCAACTCGTTGAAAGAGACAAAGCTCTTTGCATCCTGGGCGGAAGCGGTAAAGAACTCGATGAGTTGTTGACGCGCGGTTTCCAGATCTGGCGCCGTGTCGATGATCTGATCGAGCTTTGAATACCAGTCAGACGCCAGAAGTGTGAGATCCACCGGAATGACCTGGATGCGGGAATCTTCAATTCCTCGTTCGGCGAGTGTTTTTTCAATGACAGACGGAACAATATCGAGCAAAATGATGCGCTTGAATTTGCGGTCTTTTATCAGCGATTCAGGGATATCGTAGCCCGCGCCGATCCCCAGAATGACCAAGTCGCTGCCTGGCGGCGCGATTTCAGCGGCCTCAAGGAGTAGTCTCCGGACTGGCGATAGGATTTGGGCCCAGGCTTTAACGTCGCTTTTCTTGGACCATGTGTGCTCCGCCTTTGATTTCATAAAGTCACGTGTTGTGGCGTTGAGGGGCCCTTGTCCGTCCTCGCGCGTCATCTGGAGCCACCATGGCGCTTTCCAGTTCCACCCCAGGTGCAGAAGGGCCGCCATCAGTATTCCGACGATCGAAGAAGCGGCAAATATCGCTATTTCCAGAATGGGATGTCCCGAAAAATGCAGGTGGGTTATCAACGGAAGTGTCAAGGCGGCCCCGTTGAACCCGATCGTTGCCAGGCCGCGGATAAGACGCTGCATAACCGGCTTGCGCGAATTATTATGGTCTTCCACAAATTGAATCTGGTGCAGAACATACACGAGGATAAAGAAACTGACCCCGAGCATGCCTACGCCGCCCCAAGGCGAATGCAGAAGGATCGCCAGGAGCGCCAGACCGGGCAGGCGCCCGGACCACACCGTATGCAAAAACCGGTCATTCTTCGGCCTCAGGATTTCACGTCCCATCTTGGGCTCCCAGCGTTGTTCGAGCACCGGATTTTTATTGTCATCCAGCTGCACCGTCGACAATCCCAGTTGTTCAATGACGACAATCCCCAGGCGGCGGTGGTCTCCCAGCCATTTCCGCCATCCCTTCTCATGGTCTCTCCAATCGTCGAGCGTCATTCGCGTGATCGGACGCGTCAGATTGAAGGATCCGCCTGTCAGGCGATCAACGCGTGCCGATATCGTGTGGGCAATGGGATCGCCGTCGAATCCGGCGCTGGTTTGGACGATGGCCTGGCAGGGAAATTTGACATCGGCGGCGCCGCCGGTCTCAGCAGGAGGAGTTCGCAGGACGTCAGCGGAAAGCCCGGAGGCGGTCCATAGAAGGGCCGGGATCAATAAAAGTGCGGTGGCTCGATGTATAGAACGCAGCATAACTATCTAATTTTAGAGGGTTTGTGATTAAGATTAAATAGAGCGGAGGGCTAATATTGCGTTCCAAAAGGCTCATACCGCCATTGGGCCCACAGGCCCAAAAGAAGGAATCAAGATGAGAATCAAAAGGTACCAGGTACTTTTACCTCAAAAGGTACCAGGTACTTTAAATTTTTAAGTACCTGACACTTTAATTAGGCACTTTAATTAATTCTCTCGACAGGGCTTGCAGCAGTTTTTCTCCGGAGGGTGAACCCAGGCCGGTCGTGGGATCCCAGCCGGGACCGGCCGAGAAGGCTCCGTTGGATCCGGCGGTAATGTCGTGAAAAGCTCCATCGGTCGGGGGCAACTGATACAAAATGGGCTGCAGAAAACCCTGCGGCTTTCCCAGCTTCTGGTTCAAGAGAGCGATCAAGCCGCTCCAGAGCGGCGCGACGGCGCTGGTCCCGCCGATGACCAGCGACTGGCTATCCACGAGCACGCGGTACCCCGTCTGCGGATCCGCATCGCCGGAAACGTCCGGCACGCCCCGCCCCCCGCCAGTGGGCGGCTTGATTTTGGCGTTCGCCTGCCAGGGGGGCAATGGAAATTGGTCGCTGAAGCCGCCACCGCCCGCGCCGCCCTGGGCGCCGTCGTTCCATACGGTTTCGTTCTGGATAACACCGTTGGCGCTCTGCAGACGGGTGCCGCCGCAGGCGAGAATGTGCGGACTCGAGGCCGGGAAATCTACATGATTGGCACCGTCCGTTTCCCCGTCACTGGAGCCGTTATCCCCTGCGGCCGCACAGATTGTAATGCCCAACGCCGCCGCATCCTGAGCGGCTGAGTCGAAGGCGGTCATCGCCTGGGGCGTCCACGTGGATTCGGGACTGCCCCAACTGATGGAAAGGATGGACGGCTTGTTCGCGGCATCGTGGATGGCCGTGGTCAGCGCATCCTGAAATCCCTGCGACGTATTGGGCGCGAAATAAACCACGATTTTCGCCCCGGGCGCCACGGCTCCTGAGACCTCGATATCCAGCAGCACTTCGCCGTCGGCGCTGTTCGGGTTGGTGGGCTTATTTATTCCTTTATCCACCGAAACGGAAATGACGTTTGGCGGCTTAATCCCTAAAGAAGAAAAATAATTTTTCAGGTCGGCGGGGTGGTACCCGCCCCCCAGCTCCAGAATGCCGATGGTCTCCCCGGTACCATCGGCGTCGAGCGGAAACTGGTAAAGCTCCGCTACCTGGCGCGGCGTGTAGGAAACACCCGGCGCCGCCGAAGCCTGGGGCGACCCTTCGCCGCGCACACGAAAGTGAGGTTTGGCCTGCGGCCGGTTGTCCAATCCCAGGACCGCTTCCACAGACTTGGCCAGCTCCGGCGGGAGCTTGATACCTCCGGTGCGTGCTCGATAGGACTGTCCGTTGTATTCGTAGCGGTCGAACTTGACCTCGAAAGCGCGGCTCATCGCGGCGGCGGTTCCTTCCACTTTCACGGTTCTCCGTTCGGCCGACACCTCGCTCACGATCAGATTATTTGCCTTAGCAAACTGTTTAATCTGCTCGATCGCGCCGCTCTCGGCGCCATGCTTGGCCGCAAACTCTTCGCGTGAAACGACCTCACCGCCATGAAGAGGCACCCCCGCGCGCACCTTCGGCCGGAGAATGATCGAGACCTCGATCCTTTCATCGTTCGGCTGGTCGCCCACACGCGTTCCAATCGGTTCCCGCTCGCTGCCCGCAAGTGTGACTTTAGGATTGTTCATGGTTTTCTCCTTCTTTTTGTCATTCTACAACGCCTATGGCACTCCTATTCCATAGTGGTTTTACGGATGGCAAATATAGCTTCCCTTCCTGATAGAGAATAACGCTCATTTCTCCTACCATGTCATTACGAAGGAGAAAAGCAACCTCCAGGAGGCCATCCATGGGCAAAAAGATAACGGGTTTTATTCTGACGGCGGCCGTCCTCAGCGCCGGGACAGGTTCCCGGGCGGACAATAACGCGACCGGCAATAACAATGATCCGGTGCAGCATCCGGTCAACGCCTATACGAACCATGTCGTCAATGAAGATATGAAAGACAGCCAGGAAAACAGCCAGAAAGCCGCGGAAGCCCGGGCCACCTATAAGCAGGCCAAAGCGGACTACTATAAGTCGCTGAAAGATAACGGAGCGGCCAGCCAGATCACCAAAGACGCGGGAAAACGCATGCATGACGCGCATGTCGAAATGCACAAATACAACAAGAAAACCGCGATCGCAAATCAGCAGACAAAAACCGACCAGATCAAAGCGCAGCCTTAACGCGCGGTCGAGATCTCTATGTCCTATTCGCTTTACCTGCTGGGCTATTTAGTTGTCATCGCGGGGCTCTGTTATGGAGCCGTGCTGATGCGCGTTCCCACCCACTGGATTATCGCCGGGGCTCTTGTCCTGCTGGGTCTTGCCATTTTGTCCGGCGTCAAAGCTACCCGACAAAAGGACCCGGTAGATTAAAGCTCCCATGCCTGTACAATCCAGCGTTGAAAGAAACGGTCCAGCACTGCGGACGAGAGACGGGGAGCTTCCAGATCAGGCACGGGCCGACTGAGTGCCTCTTCAATAAAGCGGTTGAGCGTGTCGATGCGGGGCCCGGCGTCCATTTCGCGGCCAAGCCGTTTATCGGCAAGGAGTTTGCTGACCTCCCGCCGCACCATCGAAGGCATCCGGGAAGCGGCCACGAGCGCTTCGAATTCCATAGGCGGAGGTCCGTGTCGAGCAAGAACCCACTGCCAGGCCAGCAACGGCCGCAACACATAAAAATATTTCTTTGTACGCACCTGCCTGCCCCTCAAATACTCACGGTAGTTGCCTTCCGCCATTTTGCGGTAGTGATGAAAAGTGCGGACCGGCGAGTAGGCCTGTCCCGCCAATTTCTTCATCTCACGAACAAAGAGCGGATCCGCCCGGTAAACGATGGGCGAGCGCAGCCATTCCAGCAGAGGCGGATTTGATTTTTGCAGCAGCTGTAGAGCTTTCCGCAGATCCCAGCCACTGTAGTCGAGTAAGCCCGTGATCGGGCGTTCAATGGTCGAGGGCCGATTTTCAAGTTGAATGGAAAGATACCACGACGGCCGCCGCACATAAATAAAGCGCACGTCGTAATCGCTGTCGGTGGAAGCAAATCCCCATGCCCGGCTTCCGGACTCGCAGGCGTAGAGAATCCGCACCTTTTCCTCGCGCGCCAGACGAGCCAATCCGGCCTGGATTCTGCGCTTCATGATCGGCGATTTAGAGGTCATGACTGTGGAAAGTTCAGGCGGCGATGCCGTGAACAGCTCGCCAGGCTCGGGAGTCGTGGTAGGCGTGCCAGAGGTCGTGGTTCTGCTGAAGGTTGAGCCACAATTCCGGAGAGGTTTTAAACGCCCGGGAGAGACGCAGGGCCATGTCGGGCGTGACCGCCCCTCGTCCGTTGACGATCTTGGAAAGGGTCTTTCGCGAAACGCCCAACGCTTTTGCGGCTTGGGCTACATTAAGTTTTAATGGCTTTAAGTGAAGGTTTTTCAAAATGGCTCCAGGGTGAGTAGGGGGCCGAGTTCGAACGCGATTCATTTCTTATCTCCTAGTGATAGTCGCGATAGTCGACTATATATCCGTTTCCTTCGTAGAACGAAAATACCACTCGCCAATTACCCGATACGCGAACAGCCCAAAGACCGCCCAAATCTCCCTTGAGCGGATGAAGATTCGACCCGGAGAAATTCATATCCTCCACAAATTTGGCCGCATGAAGAAGCTCCAAAATATAGGACAACTTCTTCGCATGTCTGGGTTGAATGCCTTTTTTTGAGCCGTCGTAAAAGAAATCTTCCAGCCCCTTATGGCGAAAGCTCTTAATCATTAATGTAACCTACAGGGTTACGCATGTCAAGCCCTCCTCTCTATGGGTCTTCTGATGTGTTGGAGGGGTTTGTTGGGAATTTATTCGATGTGGGTCGGTATTTAATGAGCTATCCGCTATGAGGTATCGGCTGTGAGCTATGAGTTGTTGACGTAGACCTTACGAGCCCTTAAGCCTTTACGGGACACGACTCGTAAGGGCGACGTCAACGACCATAGCTCACAGCGGATAGCTCACAGCCGATAGCGGATATTCCTGCGTTAGTGGGCGGGCAGCGGAACTTCCTGCAGAGCGGACGCGAGGTCGAGCTGGAGCAGCTGCGTGAGTTCTTCGTTCGTCATTTCGGTGAGAAGTTTTTCCCCGCTTGAGTCAATGAGACCCTGCGCCAGGCTGATTTTGGACTCGATCAGGGCGTCGATTTTTTCTTCCACCGTGCCCCGGCAGATGAATTTGTGGACCAGGACGTTTTTCGTCTGTCCGATGCGGTAGGCGCGGTCGGTGGCCTGATTTTCTACCGCGGGATTCCACCAGCGGTCGAAATGAATCACATGACTGGCGGCCGTGAGGTTCAGTCCTGTGCCGCCGGCTTTCAGGGACAAGACAAAAAAGGGCGGGCCGTCCGGGTTCTGAAAATCCGCCACCAGCGCCGGCCGCTGGCGGACCGGCGTCTGGCCGTCGAGCACCAGGCCCGGACGTTCAAACACCTCCTGCAAAAAGGCCGCCAGCGGCCGCGTCAGGGTGCGAAACTGCGTAAAAATCAGCGCCTTCTCCTGCTTGGCGGCGATCACCTCGGTCAGCTCCCGCAGCCGGGCAAATTTTCCGCTGTCTTTCGGGTCATACAGGCTGTTTCCCAGCCACTGGGACGGATGATTGCAGATCTGCTTCAACCGCATTAAAAATCCGAGGATGGTTCCTTTTCGCTTCAGGCCGGAGAGGTGATTCATCTGCTCCGATAATTGATCCAGGGATTGCTGATAAAGCGCGGCCTGAACGGGGGTCAAGGCGCAGTACGCCTTGAGTTCCGTTTTCTGAGGCAGGTCGGAGATGACCGTCTTATCGGTCTTCAGCCGCCGGAGAATGTAGGGACGCACCAGAGCCCGGAGTGGATGGAAGTCGAGAGTCCCGCCGGCGGCCAGATGGTCGAGCCCTCGAATGAATTCCGTGTGGCTGCCCAGAAGACCGGGCGAGAGAAAATCAAACAACGACCAGAGATCCGAAAGGCGGTTTTCCACCGGCGTGCCGGTGAGCGCCAGCCGCAGCCGGCTCTTAAGTTTTTTCACCGCCTGCGTCTGCTGAGACTGCGGATTTTTAATCGCCTGTGCTTCGTCCAGGATCACGAGGTGCCACGCCTGCCGGGTCAGCCAGTCCCAGCGGATGAGGCCCCCGTAGGTGGTTAAGATGACGTCGGTCTCGGTGAGGTCCGCTTTCTTTCTGGGGTTGAGCTCGACGTTGGCGGAGGGATGAATCACCTGCGCGCGCAGACTCGGCGCAAAGCGTTTGATTTCACTGAGCCAGTTCCCCAGAAGCGAAGCCGGCACCACCAGAAGATGCGGCGCGGAGGGACCTTGCTGCTTCATGAAGAGCAGGAGCGCCAACACTTGAATCGTTTTCCCCAGACCCATGTCATCGGCCAGGCAGGCGCCCAGGCCCAGCTGCGTGACAAGCCAGAGCCAGCGCAGGCCGATGTCCTGGTAAGGCCGGAGCGTGGTCTTCAGGGCCTCGCCCGGATGAACGCGCTCGGCTTCTTTGGGATCGGTCAGTTTCTTAAGCAGACCTGCCAGCGTTTTACCGGCGACGACCGAGGACCACGGGCGCGGCGCGCCGGGTTCTGGATTTTCCGGACCCCCGAGGGGCGAACCGGCCAGAAGACGCATTCCATCAAAGAAGGAAATCCCTTCTTTTGAAACGGAGCGTTCCACTTTCTTCCAGTGTTCCAGCACCTGCTTCAGGCGTTCGCGATCCACCTCCACCCATTGGCCTTTGATGAGGACAAGCCCGGCCTGGGCCTCTTGAATTTTTTGCCATTCTTCGGGCGTCAGCGCCTGATCTCCTAGTTTGAGCTCGACGGTAAAATCAAGCAGGCTCTGCGCGGTCAGCTGCGACTGGGTGCTTTCGCCGATCGTCACGCGCACCTGCGGCCGGGCGCGCGCCTTCCACCAATTGGGAATGCGAATAACCAGGCCGAAGGTTTCCAGCCGCGCGGCATCCTGAAGGAACCAGTAGGCGGCCCCGGGAGTCCAGGTGACTTCTTCATAAATCCGTCCGGTATCGAGCAGTTCCTTCAATAGAAAACTTTCCTGGGCGGCGGCCCGGAGCGGGTCCAGAAGCGACTGAAGCTGTTCACGGTGCTGCGGACCGGCATAGGTTTTCAAGGCCTGGCCCAGCGGAATCTGGCGGGAGGAGGTTCCGATAATGCCGTGCATCACCACGGCATAGGTCGCCATAAAGGTAAAGGGTCGCTCGGCGTCGACCGAATTTTCGGCCAGATGAAGCGTCACGCGGCCCACTTTGTGCCAGGAAGGATGCAGGCGCTGGAAAAATCGCGCGGCGGAAGCGGGAAAGCGCGTCAGGTGCCTCTGGAGCGTAGTCTCAAGTTCGGCCCATAGCCCCTTCACCGCGTCATCGGTTAGAAAATCGAGGCCCGCCATGGGTGGGGCCGACGTTCGCCAGTGAGCGATATCCTCATCGGATAATGGCAGCGACAAGGGCATCCCTTTTTTGGGGAGGGCCGGGAGCGTGCTCACGGCCTGCATAAAGTGATGTGAGAAATCCCGCCAGAAGGCCAGAACCGGTGGAAGCTTCGTGAGCGTTTCGCGCGATCCGAGATGGAAGAGTCCCTGATTCTGACCAAAGGCTTTCTCGATTCGCCAGGCCACGTCCCCGGGAATGGCCTCCTCCGCAGACCCGCTGTGCAGATGCAGCGTGCCCGCGGGCGAAAGGCTGAGGGTTAAGAAGATCTGCTGATTTGGATCAGGAAACAAGGGCATCTGAATATTGTAATCGACTTCATCGCCTAATACGCCGATTGCCTGATAACGGTTTGATTTTACGCCGAGGCTTGCAAGATCGGCTTGGGGAATGGCGGATGAGAGACCTTCGCGTGAATACGGCGCCATACTTCCAGCGCTCGATGCGCGGCCGCGGCCAGCTCTGAATCGCCCGCTTTCTCGGCCTTTTCGAGAATTTTTTCCTCTTCGACAGAAGCGGCACCCACAATCTCAAGCGGCTTTCCGTCGCCCAGGACACCGGAACGAATGATCATTCGCTGGTCCTGCAGCATATCGTGGAGATCAAATTTCAAATGACCGGGCCCTTGCGGCCCATTTCCCACGAAATACCCGGATTGCGGATGAAACGTTAACAGCATCCAATCCTCCCCCTGGAAGGCGGCGGCGTCCGGGATATAGCGGGCGGTCTCCCAGGTCTCCATCAGCCGGGTACGTTCCTTCGCTTCACGCGCAAAAGGCGCGGCCATGGCATCCCATTCCCCCAGCAATTCCGCGCGCTCCCGCGTATCCTGAGCATAGTCAATGTCGCGCGCCTTGGCGCGGAAACGCTTTACATCTTCAATGCCGCCGCTATAGACAGCGGCTGTGGCCTCGATGTCATCCCGCGGGTTGAGCATTCTGCGGGCAAAGTCCAAGGAGGATATGTGTTGTGAGCCGGCGCCCCAGGCAATGTACCTCTTGACCCAGACGGGTCGCACCAAACCCATTCCGAGAGCGCTCTGTCCGCCCGCTGCCGCACCCAGGAAATTCTGAAATTCAGCGCTGCCGAGGTTGTCGAAAAGCAGCACATCTGGCAATACAAGAAGAGCGGCGTGCGACAACCAGTCCGGAATAACGTGTCTCTGCGCAAATATTTCGATTCCGTCTTTAATAGTGTATTGACTGCGTTTTCGGAACGAATTGACTTCGATGATATTGACCAGGAGTCTTTCCGGCAGGTGATAGCGCTCGGCGCTGGCACGGATAAAGGTTCGCACCTCCGCGGGCATCTGGCGAAATTCCTGAACGGCCGGTACTTCCGAAACCTGCAGGCGATGAACGGCTTCGCGTTCAGCGTCCTTCAAGCGCTGAAGGTCCGCTTCATAACTACCCTCCCCATAGAGAAATGCCTCAAATACCCGGGCGAAGGGATCCATGGAAAAATCGGCCCGAGCGAGACCCTGGTCTTCGCGCTCTTCGGTGGTCAGTGTCTTCGGCTGAATCGCCCGGAGTTCGGCCGCCAGGTGTCCGTCGGGATCCAGCGAAGTTCCCGCGAGGTCGATCAGCCACTGTGCAATCACCGTATTCACGTCCGTTAAGCCGGCGATCAAATGATCGTGCGGGTTAACGTCCGGAAAATAACGGCGTATCAGCGGATCGGCCACAAACCTTTCGTCGTGCAGGCGGAAGAGCGCCTTATTGACGGCGGCCGCGAAACGGGCGTCTTCGATAAAACCGGCATTGTTTGCAAGGTTGTAGAGGAGGATCACTTTCAATGAGGACCGGGCCAATTGCCCGCGCACGCTGTCGACATGGATTTGATCCAGGTCGTCCAAGGCAGCCAGAAGCGCCGGCCAACGATCGGCCATATCCTGGATCGGTCCCCTATCCTGCACCGCGTCTTTGTCCCAGCGGGCGAACTCCCAAACCGTCAGCGATATCCGCCATAGCCTAAAGCGTTCCTCCGCCATAGCAGTAGTCCAGCGCTGCCCGCGTGCCGCGCGAACCTGCTCAAGAAATCGGTCAATGGCTGGTTTTGGATCCCGATGAAAGGCTTGCATGTCCTGCTTGGATGGATAGGCGGGCTCCGAGTAGACCTGGGTCGATGGCACAAAGACATCATTTTTATAAGAAAACGGAGTGGCGGCGTCCGATAGTTTCATGTATCCCGGTGCGGCGGCCAGGAAAGCCGCCAAAATCCCGGTCAGGATCCGGTGCCGTCGAGCAGGCTGAGGCCTTGTAAGGCTGTCCCAGACGCTCAGGAGTCCCGCCGCCATTAGAAGAATGCCAAACTCGAGATGGTTGGTCAGCAGGGTTAGTCCCCACCCGACAGCGCCAGAGCCGATGGCGGCTCGCGTAACGTGCGGCCAGTGAAGAGTTCTCCCCCACCCGCGGAGGCCAGCCCAGGAAACCGCCAGCTTTCCTCGGCCCTGCCTGATACCCAGGAAGCTGTCCCTAACCCACTGCGCCAGCACAGCCGCCGCAAAAATTAGCCAGGGTTGATAAAAATAGGGAAATTTTGGGTGGAACCAATGTGAGATTGGCAAAAGAAAGACTGCACCATAAAAAATGAGCGAATACAGCGCGCTGACGCTCAGAAAATCCCGTTCCAGTTCCGTTCGCCAGCCTTGCCACACTTCCGCGGCGCGCGGCGATCGCCATCGGCGAAGCGTTAAGGCGAGCCGGAAAACGAGAAAGCTCATCCACAGCGGAATCCATAACGCCCACGGCCGAATCTCTGTAAGTAATTGCCAGGTCCCGTAATGCCAGGGAATCCATCCCACAAACAGGAGCTTTTGCCAGATGGCGGACTTGGCGTAATAGATGTACATGGGCAAGCCGGTTAAAAAGCCGCCGCGCCCCGAAATATCGTCCGGGCGGGCGGCGTCCATCAAGGCCTTGCGGTTTTTCCAGGCATTCCACAATGCACCGCGCATCTGATAGAAATCGTAAGAGCCGTGAACGAGATAGGGGATGATGCGGCCTATTGAAGGACGAATAAACGGCAGATACGTGAGGAAGGCAAACGGATAAAGGAAAAAAATGAAGGAAAATCGCAGCGTAGACAGGAAAATTTTCGACAGTTTTGGATCTTCAGCGCTTTTTCGGGGTCCGATAATGCCCGTATCGACAAGGGCGTGTAAGATGATATCGATCACCATGAATGTAATCATGAACGCGGCCACATACGCGTTTGTCGAGGGGTGCCGCCATTGGCTGAAAATCGCCATCTCGATGGCCATCCAAAGAAGGCCGACGTTCAGCTTTCCGGTCCAAAGATACCCAAGCGAAGCCGGCCGCTCTGACCCGATTTCATGCTTAATCTCAGGCGAGGGCGTTCGCTTCACCAGAAGCGGCAGCCCCCAGAACAGCTCATGGGATATCAATGCTTGCTCGATGAATGGGTTATGCTGCGCGCAAACGCCTCTTGTCGGCAGCACGGTATGCGCGAAGGCAGGAGGTGCCGCCAGCGCTGCCGCAAGCTGAGGGTCCGCCGTCAGGCAGGGAACCAGGAAAAGACAAACAATGCGGAGCACGTACTTGTCCATAAGGATTTCCCTTCGCGCGCGTTACGCCCGCATGCGCGCGTACGAGGAATGCTTAATTCTAGGGGGTTTCAGACATGGGTTAAATGGGGCAGAAGGCCAAAAATAAGGGCACATAAGACCCATGTTTTTCTAAGCATTATGG
>Ga0206871_10181_pt1 | contig 16170 bp, 15 predicted proteins | sample Alteio_BWOrgCont_33_FD_152627 | JGI IMG/M metagenome (GOLD analysis project Ga0206871, IMG submission 152627) | Enriched cells from forest soil in Barre Woods Harvard Forest LTER site, Petersham, Massachusetts, United States -... | ecosystem: Environmental > Terrestrial > Soil > Temperate forest >...
GCCGACGTTTCCGTCCCATTCGTCCTTCCCGCCGGGGGCGGGAGCGACCACGACCAAGTCGAAGCCCAGGATGGTGCGTCCCGAGCGCGCGAGCAGCTCGAGGACATGGTTCGCCTCCGAGAAATCCAGGCCGCCCGGGACCGGGGTGCCGGTGTGCGGGCAGAACCGGGGATCCAGCCCGTCGATGTCGAAGGTCACCCAGACTTGCTTGGGGAGCGCCGCGACGATTTCCTCGGCCGTTTTTGTCCAGGGTCGTCCGGCGAAGCGTCGCGCGGCGAGCTCGCGGTCGTAGAAGACTTTCGCGCGGGGGCCGACGGCGCGCAGGAATTCGTGCTCCTGTTCGCAATAGTCGCGGATGCCGACTTGCACGATCTTGACGATTTGGGGAATATTCTCCAGGGCGTTGTACATGATCGACGCGTGCGACCAGACGAGGCCTTCGTAGGCGACGCGCGTGTCCGAGTGCGCGTCGAAATGAAGCAGGCCGAATTCGCCGTGCGTTCGGGCCGCGGCCTGGAACGCGCCGTAGGGCACGGAGTGGTCGCCGCCGACGACGCCGACGATCTTTCCGGCGGCCATCAGCGCCGTCGTCTCGGCCCGGACCCATTCGTTGAGCCGGCCGCCGAGGTCGTTGGCGGTCTTGAGGGCTTTGGCGAGGTCCTTGCGGCCTTCGATCTTACCCGCGGCCTTGAGTACTTTTTGCGCCGCGGCCTTCGCGGTCTTGTTCCACGCGCGGACCTCCTTCGATTCCGCGCGCATGAACAGGCCCGGCAGGTAGGGTTTGATCACGTCGCCGTCGAAGAGGTCGATCTGGCCGCTGGCGGCGAGGATGGCCGCAGGACCACGCGAGGCCCCGCCGCCGTAGGACGTCGTCGCCTCCCAAGGGACGGGGAGGAGGACCAGCGCGGCGTCATCTTCCCGGTGAGGGAGGCCGAACACGCCGGCGCCGGCGTCGGAGGGGGTATTGGGATCGAAATCCGGCATGAGCAGAATTATATCACGAGGGCCCAGGAATACCCGGGTCTAAAGACTCTCGCGCGCCACGGCCGTCCCCGGCTACACTATTCCATGCTCGCTTTCTGCGTGGCAGCCTTTCTTGCGCTCGCGCCTCCCGCCCGCGCCGCTGGAGTCGTCGAGACCGTTCCGGCGACCTTGGACCCTATCTCGGACGCATGGGCCCGATCGATCGGATACGCTTTTCACGAGGACGAGTATCTCTCTTCGAAGCTTAAATTCGACGATGTCGCGAAGTCCATGTCCGGCAAGCCCCTGGTCGGGGCCTTGGAGAGCCTCGGCCACGATCCCCTGACTTTCATCCGACTCGATCACCATGAACGAAGAGTCGAGATCGTGAAGGCCAAAATCGCGGCTTCCCGCTGGGTCGCGGCGCAGGCACGGTCGGCCATCGTCGCCGCGCAAGCCGCGGGGACCGACGAGGCGGCGCTTCACGAAGCGATGAGGCGAATCAGCGTCATTCGCCTCCATTACGCGTCGTATCTGTACGGCGACGATCGGCTTCACGCGCAACTGGCCGATGCTTTCGACTCCGCTCAGGTTAAAGTTCGCCCGGGAAGCTACGAAAGGCTCGGAGACGAGGCCGTGAATCCGAAAGATGTCTGGGGGAGGCCGGACGACCCTTACTCCGCCTATTCCGTCCCGGCGTCCTACGCTCGGGACCTTTCCCGGAGATTGGACCGCGCCGAGGGAATCTGGGATTTCAGCGCCCCGACGAAGGAGATGAAAAAACTTTTGCGGTACTTCCCCGGCGACGACGAGGCGCGGAGAATCTTAGCGCTGGGTCTCGTCGCCCGCATGAAAAAAGGCGGTCCGAGCGTCTGGCAGACCGACACCGTCGGGGAGACGTTGAAGGAGCTGGTGGACGGCATGAAGCTCGACCCTCATTCGGAAAAGGCGCAGGATTCGAACTTGTTGGAGTCGATCGTGCGCGGACTGTCCAACGCGCGATATAACAACTCGAAGGCGTGGCTGCTCGCGATGGGCGTGGTCTCCGACATCGGCCTGAAGACGAAAAGCCCGCGCCTGCGGCTGCTGGCGTATGAGGTCTTGAGGCGCGGCGCCGCCAACCCCGTGACGGACACGAGCGGGAAATTCGAAAGAAAGGGCAAGCGGAAGATCGTCGCGCTTCTTCGCGACGCCGTGTCGAAGGAATTGGGCGCGCTCCCGTTCGAGCGTCTTGAGGAATATAAATCGCGCTGGTACCAAGGCGGTCCCGATATCGAGTACGTCTTTGACGAGGCGTTCACAAAGCCGGAGAGCGAATGGACTTGGAAAGAGAACGGCCGGCAGCTGGCGTACCTTGAACGCGAATTCCCGACGCTGAGGGACGCGATCTTGACCCGCGCGAACGTTCCACATGAGCCGCCGGTGACCGAGCGGCCGGGCGGAAGCCAGGAGTTGTTGCCGCCGCCGGTGAAGAACTTGAACGAGCCGTTGAACCTGCCGAGCCGCAACTGAGAGGAAAGCGCTCTCGATCCATAGGCCTATAAGGACCCGGGTCTAAAGACTCTCGCGCGTTCCGGCCGTCCGGCTACACTTACGGAATGGTCGGATACGCCTTGGCGGTTATTCTTCTCGTTTCGGCGCCGGCACGCGCCGCCGGCGTCGCCGAGTCCGGACCGGCGGCGCTGGAGCCGATCTCCGACGCCTGGGCCCGCTCGCTCGGCTACGCTTTCAAGAGCGATCCCGAGCTCTCGGATATCTTGAGATTCGACGGCGCCTGGAAGTCCATGGCCGGGAAGCCCCTGGTCGGTGCTCTGGAAGGCCTCGGCCACGACCCCGTGAAGTTCATCCAACTCTCTCCCTCGGAGCGGAGGCTGGAGGTCGCGAAGGCCAAAATCCAAGCGCCCCGGTGGGTCGAGGTGGAGATGCAGTCGGCCGTCGCCGCCGCGCGCGCGGGAGGCGCCGACGAGGCCGCCCTCCTCGAGGCGATGAAGCGGATCGACGTCATTCGTCTTCAGTACGCGTCGTATTTGTCCGGCGAGACGCATCATCTGGCGCAACTCTCGAACGCCTTTGATTCCGCGGCGGTCAAGGTCCGCCCCGGGAGCTACGAAAGGATTCAAGACAAGGTCGTGGATCGGGCCGACGTCTGGGGTAGGCCGGGAGATCCTCACGCCGCCGTTTCCGTGCCGGTCTCCTATGCCAAGATTCTTTCGGAGAGATTGGCTCGCGCCGAATACCCGAGAGATTTCAACGAAACGACCGGCGAGATGAAGAACGTTCTGCGGCACTTCTCCGCCGACACCGAGGCGCGGAGAATCGTGGCGGCGGCGCTGATCGCGAAGATGAAACAGGGCGACAAATTGGGGAATACGGACGTCGTTCGGACGACTTTGAAGGAGCTTGTGGACGGCATGAATCTCGATCCTAATTCCGAAAAAGCGCAGGACGTGAATTTGCTGGAGTCGATCGTGCGCGGATTGTCCGAGGCGAGCTACGATCAGGACGGCGTGTGGCGTGGAGCGATGAACGTCATAGAGACTATCGGGTTGAAGACGAAAAACCCGCACGTGAGGCTCTTGGCGTATGCGGCGTTGAAACGAGCCGCCGACGATCCCGTGATCGATATCGAATTGAAGTCCACAATGAAGGATAAGGCCGAGTTGGAGGCCGCAAAAAAGGTCGCCGGAAAGGACGTCGGAGTCCAGCGGGATAAGGTGTTGGAGAAGCTCGGCAATATTCCCGATTTCGGCCGCATCGAGGAGTACCGCGAGCGCTTGTATCAGCGCGGACGCGACATCAAATACCGCCCGAAGAAAGCGTTCAAAAAAAAGCGCAAGGATAAGTGGCGCTGGAAGGACAACGGCGCGACGCTCTCCTATCTCGAACGGGAATACCCGGGCCTGAAGGACGCCGCCATCGGTTCGGAGGGGCGCTTGTTCGCGCATCGGGATCCGGCGGTGACCGAGCGGCCCGGGGGGCGCACGGAGTTGTTTCCGGCGCCGATGAAGAATTTGACCGAGCCGTTGAATCTGCCGAGCAAAAATTGAGAAACCCCGCGCGACGTTTCATTCCCGCGTCGGCGCTTTTCTTGCTGCTGGCGCTCTCGCTCCCGGCTCGCGTCCTGGGAGTTTCCATGGAAGTCGCTCCCGGCGCCCATGAGTGGGGGAGCGCCATCGGCTATCATTACGCGGAAGTGAACGGCTATGCCGAAACTCACCACGTCGACGACGCGAGCCGGCCGGATTTTTACGGGCCGTTGGCCGCGGAGCTGAGCTCCAATCACACTCCCCTGACCTTTATTTCAAGCCATAAAGTCGCGCGACTCTCTCTCATCGACGGCGCGAAGATGCGGGCCGATCTGAAAATCTGGAAGAAGGTGCAACCCGCCTTCGAAGCCGCGAGAAACGCGCGTTCCGACGAGGCGACATTGCGGGATGCGATTCTCACGATCAAGATGTACGCGGCCCGGTACGCCCCGTATCTTCACGCCAAGAAAGAGATTCTGACCGACGCGCAAGACCACGCCCTGAAAAGGCTGGCTGAGATAAGCGTCGACATCGTCACCGAGACGGCCGCCGATTGGAGCGCCCCTTCCCTTGAGTCGCCGCCCGTCGCCGTCTACTCTCTCCCCGTCGCCTATGCGGAGACTTTGGCCCGGAGGCTTCATGAAGGGGGACGGCCCAGCGTAATCAGCGATTTATACGAGGAGATCAAGCGCGTTTCCGCTCATTTCACGGATCCCCGCGCCAACAGAATCCTGGCGACCGCTCTTGTCGACAGGTTTCTTTCGGGCCTGACGCCGCAGGACATTTACGACGAGGCGGAACTTAGGGAAGAGGCTCGGGCCCTTCATGACCTGATTGATGGTTTGAAGATCGACTCTCCCGCGAGCGACAAGGACGCCGGCTTGCAGGAATGGATCGTGCGCAAACTCTTCGAGACCGGGTACAAGTCGTCCGAAAGGCGTTACGTGGCGCTCAAGCTCATCGGCTCCATTGGCGAGCGGACGCGGAGCCTGCCGGTGCGCCTGCTCGCCTATCGATTCCTGGGCAATCCGGAGGCCGTCGCCCTGTTCAAGGACAATAAGGACTACGTCGCGGAAATAAAGAAGAGCCGTGAGGCCGTTCTGACGAAATTCTGGGCGCTGCCGGCGCCGTTGAACGCGCTGCCCCACCCAGAGGAGATCGAGGAGTATCGCCTGCTCTGGCAGAAAGCCGTCGCCGAGACCGAGAATGCCAAGCGCGACGAACTCGGCAAGGAGCTCGCCCGCATGGAGGCGTTGTATCCGGCTCTGCGCACGATCTCGCTCGTGTCGACGTCGAACGTTCCCCGCGAAATATCGGCCGTGGCGACGCTGAGCATTCCTCTCGACATTCCTGGGGACGGCGGCCGGGTGGCGAGCCTGGGCGATTCATTCTCCACGCCCAAACCGCTGGGTCAGAAGTAAGCCGGCGGTTGGAACGCGGGACCGAGAAGCCGCTCTTTGAATCGAGAGCGGACCATGCAGACGCTTCCGGGCTTGCGTTGATGCTCGACCGGAAGGGCTTCGAATCCGAACCGCTCGTAGTATCGCGGCGCGATATCGGAGAAGAGGAATACGTGCTTGACGCCTTGCCGGTCCAAGGATTCCAGAACCCCGGCGATCAGGCCTGCGGCGCGGCCCCGGCGGCGTTCCGCGGGCGCGGTGGCGATGGAGCCGATGCCGGCCGAGTCGGCGTCGAGCCGGTAAAGGATAAGAGAACTCGCCGGGGCGCCTTGCTCGTCGTCCAGGACGCGCCATTCGCCGAGCCTGTATTTCGGCGACTCGCGGCAGGAGAGCCGATACGCGCCGAGTTCCTGTCCCTCGGACCAAACGTCGTAGCCCATGCGGTAGACGTCGTCCAATTCCCGCGGGAGAGGCTCTCGAACGGTCACCGTCGACGCCGGATGCTTCAGGGCCGGCTCAGGACGTAGGCCACGCCGTCGCCGCGCTCCTGCCAGGTCTTGTCGATTTGCGCCCGTTTGTAGACGCGGCGGACCTCGCCGGGCTTGGCGTCGGGATCGTTGACGACCACGTCGCCGTCCGGCGTGAACCCGGCCACGACGATCATGTGCCCGTCGCTGCGCGGAATCGGCGCGCCGTCGAGGTCGCCTTCCTCCCAACGCAGCGAGATTTCCACCGGGCGGCCCGCGACGATTTCCGCCTCGAGGTCTTCCAGGCCCATGAACTTGCGCACGTAGGCCTCAAGGCCCGAGGCGTCGTGGGCGTAGGCCGTGTTGAACGGCCAGTTTCCGTAGATTCTTCCGGCGTGGTCGTAGACGCCGGCCGCGACGTCTTCCAAGGACTTGGACGCGCCGTAGTAGCGGAGAATCATCGCCAGCGAGGTCGGACTGCAGATTTTGGCCGAGTCCTTGGCCGCCGTGCGCTGGGAGAGCTCGGGGACGTCGAGCGTCCGTCCCCAGGCGGCCGAGCTTTGTTCGGACAAGGGGTTCTTCTCGCCCTTGGACCAGTAAGTCACCGCCACGAGCGTCACCGCCGTGCCCGATTCCGGCGTGACCCGAAATCGGAACGATTTGGCCGTCGACTTGAGGACCAGCGTGTCGACCTCGACGCCGTCGCCCTTCACGCTTTGGGGCTGGGACCCCCACTTCCCCATGGCGCGCCAAACGCCGTCGCCGTCGGTCTCCAGCTCGAAAAGAGCCGCGCCCGTCGCGTTCCAGGAGAGCACCGCGCGGTCGAACGGCGACGCGGGATAGGAGGGCGACGTGTAGGCCGCGGTCAGGTTGCCGCGCCAGACGACGAGATGAGGCGCGGTCTGCTCCGCGGCCCGGAGCGCCGGCGCGATGCACAGCGCCGCGACCAAGACGAGGAGGGGTTTCGTTCTCATGGTCACAGTTTAGATTCCCATTGCTCCCGAATCAAGCCAAAAAAGAGGCCCGGCCCCACCCACCATCGAACCCCTCTGTCCCGTCGATGGTGAGTTGAGGCCGGGCGAAACCGAGTCGACGACTTGCGACTCACGGAGTATAACCGTCCTCCGCGTTTCGTCAAGACCCAATTTATTCTACAATCGCGCCGGAGAAACCATTATGAACGACAAGCTCAAAAAACTGCGCGTCGTGGGACGTTTCGTTGCCATGGCGTTCGGGATTTTTTTCGGCGTGGGCATCGTCGGCAATTTGACCGGGCACAGCGTCGATCCGCATTCGCACATGGGCGAACTCGTGCGCTGGGGCATGGGCGGCGAGCCTCAGGAGGTCATGCTGGGGAGCGTCTACCTCGCCATCGCGGCCTATCTCTGGATTGCCGCGGCGCGTCCTTTTCAGCACTGGCTTCACCTGGACTTCGCGCTCGCGGCGAACATCGCCCACTCCGTGGTGATGGTTCTCTTGTCGTTCGTCTGGCCGCACTCCATGCAGCATCTCTGGGGCGACTCGCTGCTGACCATCATACCGACCGCGATGCTGGCCTACGTATGGCTTCCGGTGCGGTCGGAAGTCCTGGCGGCCGCCGCCCCCGCTCGTTCCGCGTCCAGCTGAGCGGGCCTCCGAAGAACGTCCGCTAGAAGAATCCGTCGAGGAAGCTCTCGACCAGCTTCGGCAGGTCCTCGGAGTAACCGCCCTCCAGCGTCGCGAAGCGCGGCAGCTTCGTCTGCGCGAGCAGCGCGCCGACGCGCTTGAACGTCGTCCGGTCCAGCTTGAGGCCCGCGATCGGGTCGTCCTTGTACGCGTCGAACCCGGCCGAGACGGCCAGCACGTCGGGCTTGCCCGCGAGCGCGAACTCCAGCGCCGGCTCGAAGGCGCGCAGGTACTGGTCGCCGTTCGTTCCTTCCAGAAGGGGGACGTTCATGCAGTTTCCACGGCTCTCTTTTCCCGTTCCCGGGTATAACGGCCATTGGTGCAGGGAGACGAAAGAGATTTTTTCCAGGCCGTAGACGAGGGACTCGGTCCCGTCGCCGTGGTGCACGTCGAAATCGACGATGGCGATCTTCAGCGCCGGATTCTTCTTGCGCAGCCGCGCGACCGCGGCGGCGATATTATTGAGGCAGCAGAATCCCGCGACGCGGTCCTTGCCGGCATGGTGTCCCGGCGGCCGCATCAGCGAGAAAGAGGGCTCGCCGGCCAGCGCCGCGTCGGCGGCCGACAGCGCTCCCGACAGGCTGATCAGGGCGATTTCGTCCATCCCCGGGAACGCCGGAGTATCCTCGTCGAGGAACGTCCCGTTCGCGATCGTCGCGAGGTGCCCCGCGCCATGGACCAGCGTCGCGTCCTCCGCCGTAGCCGTTCGATCGGGGAATTCGGGCGCGTGACCCGCGGCCTTCAACCGCTCGAAGGTCTTTGCGACGCGAAACGGAGCCTCGGGATGTCCCGGAGCGCCGTAGGCGGACGTTCTCAGATCGGAGAAGACCCGGCCCACGTCGTCAGCGCAGCGCGGCCGGCACGACCGAGGCCGCGTCGTTGAGCAGGTCGTTGAAGCGGCGCTCGCGGCGCTTTTTCCAATTGCCCTTGTGGTAGGCGTAGGAGGCCAGGATCGGCAGCGCGACGGTCGCTTCCGCGAAGACCATCTGTTCGAAGACGGTGTCGACCTTGCCCCACGAGCAGGCCTCGCGCAAGGTCGAGCCGGACAGCGCGCCGTCGCGCTCGTCGGCGACCGTGATCTGGACCGCGTACTTGTGCATCTTCGGCTCGCGCCCGATCATCTCGGCGCCGACGGTGACGTCCTGCGCGAAGTTCTTCGGCACGCCGCCGCCGATCATCAGCAGCCCCGTGTCGTCGGCCTTCAGCTTGACGCGCACGAGTTCGCGGAAGTCCTTGGCCGAGTCGATCGAGGCGTGCGCGTCGGGGTTGTGCCACTGGTGGTGCAGGAAGCCGAAGCCGGCCGAGCAGTCGGAGAAGGCGGGAACGAAGATCGGCACCCCTTTTTTATAGCAGGAGAGGACGATCGAATCCTTGACCTTGCACTTCTTCACCAGGTACTTGCCCATTTCCTCGAGAATCTCGCGCGAGGAGTACGGCCGGGGCTTCAGCGTCCCGATGATCTCGGAGATCAGGTTGTCGCAAACGCCGAGCTCGTCCTCGTCGATGAACGTGTCGTAGATGCGGTCGACGCGGGCGGCGCGGAGGGCCTTGTCGTCGGCCCACTTCGAGCCCCGGTAGTGCTTGAAGCCGAGCGCCTCGAAGAAATCCTGGTCGACGACGTTCGCCCCGGTCGAGACGATCGCGTCCACCATGTTGCTCTCGACCAGCTGCCAGACGGCCTTCTTCAGGCCCGCGGAGAACAGCGAGCCCGCCAGGCACAAGATCACGCCGCACTCCCGGTCCGCGAGCATGCGGTCGTAGATGTCGGCGGCGCGCGCGAGGTCGCGGGCGGAGAAAGCCATTTTCGAGTAGGCCTCGACGAGCGGGCGCGCGTCGAACTTCGCGATGTCGACGTGCTCGATCGGGTCCTTGAGGAGGTCGGCTTTCTTCATAGCGCTTATTTTATAACATTGGGTCGAGACGATGGAGCGGCATGGCCTGACGGCGGTCTTGGTCCTTTTTTTGTCCGCTCCGGCGGCGGCGAAGTCCCTCAATTATCGAATGCGGAAGAAGCCCGCGGTCTCGACTTCGACCGTGTCGGGCGTGGACGCGTCCACCGCGGAGGCCCCCGCTCCTGCTGCCTCGGTCAAGCCCGCCGCTCCGACGCCGCGCTTGATGGCCGGCCGCTGGACCCCGGAGGTTCGCGCCGCCCTCGAGAAGGTGCTCGCCGCGAAAGGCCGCGGCGCTCCGGACTATGACCCCAAGACGCCGCCCGTCGCGGTGTTTCCATGGAGCGACGCGCTGGTGTCCGGCGACCCGGCCGAGCTCGTCTTCCTGCGCCTGGTCACGGACGCGAAGTTCCGCTCGGACGACGCGTGGTGGCAGATCGTGCCGATCGGCTACGGGCGCCAGCCGACGCGCGCCGCCTACGAGCAGTTCGTGTCCCTCTCGACGGCGATCTGGACGACTCAGCCCAGCTACCACTCCTGGCGCAAGGGCATGCTGTCGAGCTACCTCTCGCTGTGCCGCGTCGTCGGGCGCCGGGAGTGCCGTTCCTACCTGGCGCGTCTCTGGGCGGGCTGGCGCGAGGACGAGGCGGAGGATTTCGCCAAGCGCGCGCTGGACGACGAGAAGCGCCGGGCCGCGACGTCCGAGTCGATTCCCGGCGAGCCGGACGACCGCCGTCCGCTGCGCGCGCGGCGCGGGCTGCGCGTGATCCCGGAGATGCGGGACCTTGTCGCGAAGCTGCTCGCGGCCGGCTTCGACGTGTGGGTGATCGACGACGTCCCGCAGCCGACCCTGGCCGCCTCGACGCGGGACTACGGCGTGGACCCCTCCCGGACCTACGGCGTGCAGAACTCGACCGACGGGCCGAGCTTGGGGGCCGAGGTGCTGGCGCCCATTCCCACGCGCGGAGGCAAAACCGAGATCGTGCAGGCGGCCCTCGGCCGGCCGGCGGACCTGATGCTCGGCCGGGACGCGGCGGATTTCGACCTGTTGTCCTACGGCGACGGCCTGCGCGTGATCCTCGACGGCGACCCGGAGCTGGTCCGGAAGGCGGGCGAGCGCGGCTGGCTCGTGCAGCACGCGTTCTGGCGTTGACAGGCCCCGGCGGATTCGGTAAAATAGGGGTTCGCGCCGAGAAGGAGAGTTCCATGCCCGCAATGTCCCAGACGGAACAGGAGTACGAGGTCGGCGACTTGTTCGTCACCGAGAAGGACCTCACCCTCAAGCTTTTGCCCAGCCGCAAAAGCGCCACCGTGCCGATTCGCTGGTTCGCCAAGAGCGGCGTGACCAACGTTCGCCGCGCGGCCAAGGACATCCAATTCCTCGTCGGAAAAATTCGGGGCAGCAAGCTACAGGTTCGCGGCTTGAACGTCACGACCGACAAGGGCCTGGACACCGACCTGGTCGCCTCGCGCCTGACCGAAGCGGTCACGAAGGCCGGCTTCGAAGTCATCGGTTAAGCGACCGGCGATGAGCGCTCGGCTCGACGGCAAGGTCTGCCTGATCACCGGGGCCGGCTCCGGCATGGGCCGGTTGGCGACGGTCCGTTTCGCGCAGGAAGGCGCGCGGGTCGTCGCCTGCGACCTGGACCTCGACGCGGTCAAGGAGTCGGTCGCCCTGGCCGAGGCCGCGGGCGGACGGGCGCTGGCGGTGCGCGCCGACGTGTCCAAGGAAGCGGACGTCAAGGACCTGGTCAAGGCCGGCGTGAAGGCCTACGGCAAGCTGAACGTCCTCTACAATAACGCCGGCATCTTTCCCGCGGCCGATCATTCCGTGATCGACACGGAAGAGGCCGTGTGGGACAAGGTCCTGGCCGTCAACGTCAAGGGCGTGTACCTGGTGTGCAAGCACGGCCTGCCGGAGCTGTTGGCCGCCGGCGGCGGCTCCGTGATCAACGTCGCGAGCTTCGTGGCGCTCGTCGGCTGCTCGGTGCCGCAGGACGCCTACACCGCGTCCAAGGGTGCGGTGATCGCGCTGACTAAGTCGCTCGCGGTCCAGTTCGGGCCGAAGGGCGTGCGTTCGAACGCGATCTGCCCGGGCCCGATCGAGACGCCCTTGCTGACCGCGTGGTTATTCAAGGAACCCGCCGAGAAGGCCAAACGCCTCAACCGCATCCCGATGGGCCGCTTCGGCAAGTCCGAGGACATCGTCAACACGGCGTTGTACCTGGCCTCCGACGAAGCCTCTTGGACGAACGGGGCCGCCCTCGTCGTCGACGGCGGCATCACCTCCAACTACTTCTAAGATGTGGATCGACGGTAAATCCGCGGCCGCCCGGTCCGGACGGACTTTCCCCGTCGTCAATCCCGCCGACGGCAAGGTCATCGCCCAGGTCGCCGAGGGCGGCGCCGCCGACGTCGACGCGGCGGTCCGCGCGGCGGCGAAGGCCGCGGCCGGACCGTGGGGGAAAGCGAGCGCCCGCGAGCGGGCGCGGATCATGTTCTCCATCGCGCGGCTCGTGCGCGAGAATATCGACGAGCTCTCGCTTTTAGAAACGCGCAACGCGGGCAAGCCGCTCGCGGATTCCCGCGACGAGATCGGCTTGGTCGCGGACGTGTTCGAGTATTACGCGGGCGCTGCGACCAAGCACTTCGGCGAGACGATCCCCGTTGGGGCGTCGGGCCTGGACTTCACGCTGCGCGAGCCGGTGGGAATCTGCGGTTTGATCGTGCCGTGGAACTTCCCCCTCGTGATCGCGGCCTGGAAGTTGGGGCCAGCGCTCGCCTGCGGCAATACGATGGTGCTCAAGCCCGCGCCGGAGACGCCGCTGACGGCGCTGCGCCTGGCGGAGTTGACGGCCGAGGCGGGCCTGCCGGAGGGCGTGCTCAACGTGGTCCCCGGTCCAGGTCCCGGCTGCGGCTCGGCGCTGGTCGAGCATCCGCTCGTGCGCAAGATTTCGTTCACCGGCTCGACGGCGACGGGAACGGCGATCATGAAGGCCGCGGCCGACGGGCTCAAGCGCGTGTCGCTGGAGCTGGGTGGAAAATCCCCGAACATCGTCTTCGATGACGCGGATATTGATCTCTGCGTCGAGAAATCCGTCTGGTCCGTTTTTGGAAACGCCGGTCAGGACTGCTGCGCGCGCTCGCGGTCGATCGTGCACCACAAGATCTACGACAAATTCGTGGAGCGGTTTGTCGCGCGCACGAAGAAAATCGTTCTCGGCCATCCCGAAAAGAAGGGCTCCCAAATCGGGCCGCTGATCTCGCCTCGCCAGCTTCAGCGCGTGCAGGGCTATATCGAGACGGGAAAAATCGAGAAGGCCGAGCTTCTATGCGGCGGGACCCGTCCCGGAGGCGCGCTCGCCAAGGGCTATTATCTGACGCCCGCGGTGTTCGCCGGCGCCAAGCCCGCGATGAAGATTGTTCAAGAAGAAATATTCGGTCCCGTCGTGACGATCCTGCCGTTCAAGGACGAGGCCGAGGCGATTGAGCTCGCTAATGACTCGGCGTACGGCTTGTCGGGCTCGCTATGGACGCGCGACGTGGGGCGCGTCCTCCGCGTGACGCGCGCCGTTCAGGCGGGCGTGATTTCGGTCAACTCCAGCTCCAGCGTGCACCTCGAGGCGCCGTTCGGCGGCTACAAGTCCTCCGGCGTCGGCCGCGAGCTGGGCTTGAAGGCCCTCGATCTCTACTCCGAGATCAAGAACGTCTTCGTTTCGAACGTTTGACCCGCCTAGCGAACATTTAGCGCCCCTGTTATACCCCAAATAATTATAATTGACCTATATTTATGCCATAATATGGCTATTATATAGGTATAAATGAAACGAAAAAATGAGAGTAGACTTCGAGATTGGCTTTCATCCGCGCACCGGAAGCCGCTGGTTCTACGTGGGGCCAGGCAAGTCGGCAAGTCCACTCTTGTGCGTCAATTTGCCGCGCAGCAAGGACTGGTGCTGAACGAAATCAATCTTGAGCGTCATCAGCACCTCGAAAAGATATTTTCCACGCTGGACGTTCGTCTGATTCGCGCGGAATTGGATGCGCTCGCGGGGCGTTCAATTACCGAGTCTCAGTCCCTGCTTTTCCTCGATGAGATTCAGGCCACACCGTCGGCGCTGCAAGCGCTTCGTTATATCCATGAAGATATCCCAGCCCTTCCGGTCGTCGCCGCGGGCTCGCTATTGGAATTTACGCTTGCCCGACACAACTTTGCCATGCCCGTGGGTCGAATCGAGTATCACCATCTGGGGCCGATGACGTTTCGGGAGTTCTTGGAGGCCGTCGAACCTGCTCTCTGCAGAATTCTGGACGAGATTGGTCCGACCTCTGCGCCTCCCGAATCGGCGCATCAAAAACTATTGTCTCGGCAACGTCAGTATTTGTTCGTCGGCGGGATGCCTGAGGCGGTTCAAGCTTTCGTTGAAACCGGGTCGCTTGAAGAGTCCGCGGCCGTTCATCGCAGAATCGTGAGCACCTATGAGGACGACTTCGGAAAATACGCGGGGCCGCGCGATCGAGCGCTGCTACAGCAGGTGTTCCGCCAGATTCCGCGCTTGGTGGGCCAAAAAATAAAATACGTGAACGTGTCGCGTGAAGAACGGTCCCGCGACGTGAAGACGGCGATCGAACAGCTGGCCATGGCGCGGGTCTGCAATCGTATTTTCTCGAGTCCATGCTCGGGGGTTCCTTTGTACGCGGATGTCGACGAGTCGGCGTTCAAGATCGTATTTTTGGACGTGGGACTGATGAACCACGTCTGCGGGATGGACTGGCTGGCGTTGAGCCGCCTGGATGACGCGCGGCTGGTCAACGAGGGGGCGGTGGCCGAACAGTTCATAGGGCAGCACCTGGCGTATCTCGACTCCGGGGTGGAGGCGCCGCGCCTTGCTTACTGGCTGAGGGAAGGACGCGCGGCGAACGCGGAAGTGGACTATGTCGTCTCGCGCGGCCCCGATATTTTTCCCGTCGAGGTCAAGGCCGGGCGCAGCGGGACGTTGCGCTCGTTGTATCAGTTCGCGGCGCAAAAGAAGACGCACACGGCCGTCCGGTTCGATCTAAACCCACCGAGCCGGCAGAAAGTCGTCGGCCAGCTGCCGCCGGCCGGAACCTCCGGTTCTGTGACGTTCGACCTGATCTCTCTGCCGTTGTATGCCGTCGAGGAGCTTGGACGGCTGTTGGATGCTGCGCGCAGGGAATAGTCGATGTGCCGCTTGAAGGCCCTCGATCGCTATTTCGAGATCAAGAACGCCTTCGTCTGGAACGTTTTTGTCCTGTCACAGATGCGCCTTTAGCGGCACAAAGTCTCGCGTCGGCGCGAGTTTTTGTGCCGCTTGCGGCGCTTTCTAATTCTTTGATGAAGTCGTCGTAGTTGCGGACGTGACCATTTTTTCGTTCTTCAATAATTTTCAAGTTGGAGGCGTTCTCGCTCAGGCGGTCGGCCAGGGTGTCGTCAATCGGATTGGAGACTCGAACAATTGCGCCGACGGAACTGGGCGGCGGGACGGCCTCGCCCTTCTCGCGCATGAAGTCGATGTGAAAGGCGAGCGCTTCGCGCATCGATTTCTCGGTTTTGGCGCGCGTTTTCCCGGTGGCGATGCAGCCCGGAATGTCGGGACAATAGGCTGAATAATTCCGAGAACCTTTCTCGAGAACAATCATGTAATCGTTCACGCGAGCCCCGCTTGCTTCAGGATATTTTTGAGCGTGCCGAGCCGGACTTCGTCCGAGGGGTGCCCGGCCACGGTGACGTGTCCCGGCCTGGCTGGGTGCGTGTAGATGCGATGACTTCCGCGTGTGCGAACGTGAATCCATCCGTCCCTCCGAAGCCAAAACAATAAATCCCGGACCTTCATCGAGTATAGCCCCCATGACCATGGTCGTCAACGGCCACTATACTTACGGATTGGGGGGTGTTTTAGTTCCGCTTCCGGCGGGGAACGGGCATGTGGTGAGATTGCTGACGGAGGCGTACTGATTTAGGATCGGCGGGGGATGTGGCGATCTGTCTCGTATTTTTGTGTGGGCATTTGCTCTTGCCCCGGGATGCCCTGTTGCAGTTCATACAAAGCAGGCGCACATGTTTTTTTAAAGCGGGATTCTGCAGAATGTCTCGGTATATCCGTCCGCGGGCTGTTTTTCGATGCCAATAACCCCATTCACCGACGTGCTCTATAGTTAGTTTTTCTGCCAGGGCCTCTCCACAGCATCGGCACCTACCGCCAAGCGCTCCAATAGCGTCACGTCGATCCAAAGAAATAGCACTTGTGGTTCTTTGGGTAAGCTCACAGTTGAAGCAGATGACCTGGAATCCATCCGCTGGCGGGCCGTCCCAACTGGTACCACTCAGGTTTTGATAAAGCCTCGTGTACCATCGACGTTTTCTGCGTTTAGAATCTTTATCGGTAGCGGTGATGCAGAGAAAGTGTTTGTTTCGTTCCGCGCAGATATGGCACTTGCCGCCATAACCATCGATGGCTTTGCCTTTCCATTCTCTGTCCTGCCATCGTTTTCTTTCGGATGATCTCTGTTTATCATCACGAATTAAGCTTGCCGTCTTATATGCGTCCTGAGTTCTGCAACGGAAACAAATCTTGCGCTTCTGTCCCTTGACGACGAAGTAGTGTTATGATTTTCAAAGAAAGATTAAATCTGCATCGCCAACCTTCTGTTCATGACGGTAAGCGAGACAGCAGATAATCTGTAGGAATCTGCGTTTTACTTACCCTTGTGCGGATTCGCCGGAGCGGCCGGCATCGGA
>Ga0206871_10183_pt1 | contig 16125 bp, 10 predicted proteins | sample Alteio_BWOrgCont_33_FD_152627 | JGI IMG/M metagenome (GOLD analysis project Ga0206871, IMG submission 152627) | Enriched cells from forest soil in Barre Woods Harvard Forest LTER site, Petersham, Massachusetts, United States -... | ecosystem: Environmental > Terrestrial > Soil > Temperate forest >...
CTTTCACTCTTTTAACTGTGGCCCTGGCCATTCATGTCGGCAGCCTGATTACGCGGACCGTAGTGGCTCGATCCGACTACAGCCATCAAGCCGTCCTTCTGCGCGCTGAGGGAAAAATCGAAGCCGCGATCGGCGCTGAGCGCGCCGCACGCGCTTATGTGCCCTGGAGTAACTGGTTTGAGAGTTTTTCCTTCTTCGGGGCGATTATCGCGGCCATTTTCTTCATCATCTCCTTCCGTATCGCTATTCCAATCCTCGGCGCCTTTATCATGCCGATCAGCTGGGGCCTGCTCACCGTCGCCTTTTTCTCGGATAAAACGATCCGCCCGCTCATGCCGGCGCTGCACAGTTACTGGATGGCGATCCATGTGCCGATTATGTTCACGTCCTATTCCATTCTCGGCGTCGCCTTCGCAGTCGGCATCGCTTATCTGCTGGAGGAACATCAGATGAAATCCAAACATCCCGGGGAATTGTCCTATCGGCTGCCCTCCCTGGATGCGCTGGATAACCTGATCTATAAGCTGATCATGGCCGCTTTTCCGCCGCTGACCCTTGGAATTTTTCTCGGCGGCGTCTGGGCTTACACCGCCTGGGGACGTTTCTGGGGTTGGGACCCGAAGGAGACCTGGGCGCTCATTACCTGGTTCATCTATGTGGTCTACCTGCACCTGAGACTCTTTGTCGGCTGGCGCGGCCGCAAAACCGCCTATCTCTCCATGGCAGGATTCGGCTTTGTGCTTTTCACCTACGTGGGCGTGAATTATCTGAGTCCACTGCATGGCTTTCTGTCTGGGACCGGACGGTAAACGACTTCATGTCTCTCTTAGTCATCGGCTTAAACCATCGTACCGCTCCGGTGGCATTGCGTGAGCGTCTGGCTTTTTCCTCCAGTCGCGTGGAAGAACTTTTACCGCAATTAAAAAAAACCGGTAGTCTCGATGAGCTTGTGATTCTTTCCACCTGCAACCGGACGGAATTTTACATCAGCGCGGAAAACCCGGCCACGTCTGTAGCCACGCTGAACCAATGGCTGCACCAAGAGGCCGGAGGCCCGGCGCTGGAACCTCATCTCTACCGACGTGAAGAAGATGAGACGGTGAGTCACTTATTCAAAGTCGCCGCCGGATTGGATTCGATGGTGATTGGCGAACATGAGATTCTCGGCCAGGTAAAAAACGCCTACCTTCTATCACATCAGACTGGATGCACCGGCAAGCTGATGAACGTGCTTTTCCAACGCAGTCTTTACGTAGGAAAGCGCGTGCGAACAGAGACCGGGCTTTCTCTCGGATCCGCCTCGATCGGCAGCGTGGCGGTGGGCATGGCGGAACGTATTTTCGGAGATCTTCATGACCGGACGGTCATGATTCTCGGCGCGGGCAAAATGGCTGAGTTGACGGCCAAATATCTGCTTTCGCAAAAAGTCCGCTCGGTTCTGGTGTCCAACCGAACCTATGAACGAGCCCAGGAACTGGCCAAACAATTCGGAGGCCACGCGCTTCATTTTGAACAAGGTCTTGAACACATGGATGAAGCGGATATTGTCATCTGCTCTACAGCCGCTCCGCATCCGATCATCCAGCCGGACCAGGTTAAGGCGGTGATGCAGCGGCGTAAAGGTCGGTCGCTCTTCTTTATCGACATCGCGGTGCCAAGAGATGTCCACCCCGACGTGCATCAGATTGATAATGTCTACCTCTACAACATCGACGATCTGCAGACGATTGTGAAGGAGAACATGTCCAAACGCTCCCGGGAAGTCGATCTGGCAGAGTCGATCATCAGTGACAAGAGCCGGGAATTTTCCCAATGGCTCAAAGCCTATCAATCGGGGCAGGACCACAGCCTGCGTCATACCCCTCTTCCTCCTGCAGACCTTCTCGCCCGCGCCCAAAGCGACAAGTAAACTCCGCATGAAGCTTCGGATTGGAACCCGGAAAAGCCCTCTCGCTCAGGCTCAGACCCAATGGGTCGTGAATCAACTCAAAGATAAGTTTTCCACGCTAGATGTCGAGATTATTCTCATCACAACGTCCGGGGATCAGGCTTTGCCTCCATCCACGACTGGCGGCCTTAAAGCTTTATTTACCAAAGAAATCGAAGAAGCTCTGCTGGAGAACCGGATTGACATGGCTGTTCATTCGCTCAAGGATATGGCCGCAGAACTTCCCGGAGGATTGACCATCGGCGCTGTCCCCTTACGAGAAGATCCGCGCGATGTTTGGATTTCGCCTCATCACACACCCTTTAAAAGCCTGCCGAAGAAGTCAAAAGTCGGTACGGGCGCCGTTCGCCGACAGGCGCAACTGCGGCATCTCCGACCGGACTTGAACCTCGTACCCATGCGCGGCAATGTAGACACTCGCCTGCGTAAGCTGCAGGAAGAAGAATTGGACGGAATTATCCTGGCCTTGGCAGGCCTGAGACGCCTTGGTAAGGAAAAATCAGTCACGGAAGTGCTTTCCACAGATGTCATGCTTCCTGCCGTAGGACAGGGAGCCCTGGCTATTGAGATACGGGAAAAGAGTGATCAGCTTCTTCCTTATATAAGCGCTCTGGACCACCCAGCCAGCCATATCGCGGTTCTGGCCGAGCGAGCTCTCCTCAAAGCCTTAGGGGGAAACTGTCAGACACCTATCGCCGCCTATGCCCAGGTTCACAGAGATCAAATCACTCTGAATGCTCTGGTGGTGTCGCCCGATGGAAAATCCATTTTTCGCAATGAAGCGACGGATCACCTGAAAGAAGCCGAAACGCTCGGCCAGGCGCTCGCAAAAACCTTACTCGTCGCGGGCGCCGACAAAATTCTTTAAAACCCACACCCATCGTCCCCCGCGGTCGCCACCCCGACCTATGTACAGTGGAGGGTGGCCATACTCCACAAACGCATTGGAGGTATGGTCAGCGGGGGACCCATGGATCCGACACACGACAGTCGGACGCCTGATGTGTGGCGTCCCGGCTAACGATCCGCCGGGATGACGACTGACAAAGTAGGTATAATTCTCATCACTTATGAGAATCTTAATCACCGGAGCGGCGGGAATGATCGGCAGCCATGCCGCGGAATTTTATGCTCAGGGCGGTCATCAGGTGGTTGCGCTCGATAACCTCATGCGCTCGAAGCTCTTTGGTTCCCAAAACAAATCAGTCGAATACAACTGGCAGTATCTGGCGAAATATCCGAATATTGAGCGGATCGTGGGAGATGTTCGCAACGAACCGGATGTTCGCAAAGCGCTTGGAGACGGGGTCGACGCCATCATTCATGCGGCCGGTCAGCCCGGTGTCTTTTATTCTCTTCAGAATCCCCGGGAAGACTTTTCCATTAACGCCTTGGGAACCCTCAATGTGCTCGAATGCGCGCGCCAGATTTGTCCCAAAGTGCGGTTCGTCCAGTGTTCTACAAACAAAGTTTACGGTCAGGGCGTCGACGCCATTCCCCTCAAAGAGAAGGCCAAGCGATATGACTTTAAAGGGAAGCTTCTGGCGCTACCCGAGAATTTTCCCATCGACCATATTGGCCACACGCCTTACGGTGCCTCCAAATATGTCGGAGATCTTTACGCCCAGGAATATGCGCATGCCTACGGGATGAAAACGGCCGTCTTCCGCATGTCATGTATTTATGGGACGCGCCAATTCGGATTTGAAGATCAGGGATGGCTGGCCTGGTTTGTGATCTGCAGTAAAAAAGGAACCCCCATTACCATCTACGGCAACGGCAAACAGGTTCGCGATGTCCTTTTCGTGACGGATCTCATTAAGGCCTACGATGCTTTTCTGCAAAGCGATTATCCAGCCGGCGTCTACAACATGGGCGGCGGACGGGAGAATACGCTTTCACTGCTTGAATTACTGGATGAAATCAAGAAAAACGGCCTTTCGATCCCAAAAGTCAGCTTCTCGGACTGGCGCATGTTCGATCAAAAGGTATACATCTCGGATATCCGCAAAGCCAAAAAAGACTTTAAATGGAAACCTGGAATTACCCCAGCCCAGGGCATTCAAAAATTGATCGCCTGGGTCGGGGACAACAAGGCCCTTTTCAATTGAACCGGTTTTTACCTCTCTGATGGCTTCGAAGAAAAAACCAATCAGCCCAGCCGAAGTAAGCCCCTCTTATTGGCCGTTGTCTCCCGCCGTCATCGGAGCTTTACTGGGGGCCTGGAGTCTGTTCGTTTTTTATACCTACTCGCAGCGCATCCCGTTCGACGGTGATTATTTGATGTCGATGTTGGATCAATTCGCCAATATGCACTGGCTTCACGCCTATTTTTTCAAAGAGTTGGTATCACTCCTCATCGCCGGCTGGATAAGCTGGGTCGCTGTCGAGGCAGGCCACCGACTTCTGGCTTGCATGGCGCCTGCGGAATCGCTTACAGGCTTCGAAGACCTGGCCTTCAGCGGAGGATTGGGTTTTGCGTTACTTTCGCATCTAGTGTTAATACTGGGGGCCGCTCGCCTGTGGTATCCTGGCGTTTTCTGGCTGATGCTGGCGACTGCATCGCTTTTCTTTCTCATTTTCCGTAAGTCCTCTTTTGATATAAGCTCGACGCGATTCGAGACAAGTCCGGGCTATTGGCATCGTGTCTGGCAGATCGTAGCTTTTGGTTGCTTCTTTATATTTCTACTGGGTGAGTTGACCCCTGAAGTCTTTTACGACTCCCTTTTTTATCATATCGCCATTCCGAATTTGTATCGCATCAGCCACCGAATTTACAATACACCGACCTCACTCTTTTCCAATTACATCCTCACTGTTCAAAGACTCTATGGCCTTGCATTAACGCTGTGGGATGAGACCACCGCCAAACTCATTCATGGCGCTATGGCCGTTCTTTTGGCTTGCACGTTTCTGGGGTTAGCGCGGAGATTCCTCTCCAAGGGAACCGGTTGGCTTTCAGTTGTCCTCTTCTTCAGCATGCCTCTGGTGGGCATCAATGTGATGACGACCGGGATTGACGTGGGGTGGTGTTTTTTCCAGGCCCTGGCCGCCGCAGCATTGATCCGGGCGCTATTGCAAAAAGAACGGTCATGGATGGCGCTCGCCGGAATTTTTGCGGGTTTATCCGCCAGTTGCAAATACCCCGGCATGACTTATCTACCCATGGGCTGTTTATTAGTTTTTTGGTACCGAAAATGGGATGAGAAATTAGATTGGAAGGTGGCCCTGAGGGACACCATTGATTTTGCAGTTTGCGCGTTTTGCATCCTGATACCCATTTTTATGAAGAATATGATTTTTCATCAGAATCCCTTATATCCCATTGGGGCGCTGCATTTTGGAACACCGCGGTTGGACCCCCACTACTGGGGAATCTTCCAAACCGAAGCCACCATTCCAAACCTAAAAGTCGAATTCGGGAGTTTTGAAAGCGCTTGGCGTTATTTGCTGCATCCCTGGTACCTCACGATGGAAGGCCAGAGCAATGGGGATTTTCTCGGGCCTCTTTATCTGATGGCTTTGCCGTTTCTATTTCTCTTACGCGCTCCTTCTCCCGGATATAAAATCTTACGACGCTATACAGTCCTGCTTTGGCTTGTTTGGATGGTGACCAGCAAAACCCCGCGCTATGGACTTCCGATCCTGGCTCTTTTTGCGTTACTCTTCGCTGAGATTCTGATGCAGGCTTGTCGGGAAGCGTGGGTCCGTTTCATTGTTCTAACCGTTGTTTTGCTGGGGGCTGGAACGAATCTCTATCATTACTTAACCATCGCCTATGGCACCGGCGGCTGGCAGGTGCTGGGGGGACTGATCCCTAAAGACGACTATCTCGAGCATATGCATGCCACTTATCCGACGCCTCCTTACGAAGGGATCTTATGGATGAATGAGCATCTGCCGCCGCACTCGAAGATTCTCTTCACGGGCGACGCACGGAACTACTACACCCGTTGGCCGGTCATTCCTTCCTCCGTTCACGATCCCGATCCCCTCATGCAATGGTCTCATGAGGCTCACGATGGTTCTCAACTGGCCGCCGCACTTCGACAACAGGAAGTGACTCATGTGTATCTTAATTATGCTGAAGCGGTCCGTACGGAGAGTTATGGTATTTACCATTGGGATCCCTCTCAGTGGCTTGTGTTTAACGATTTCTGGAATCATTATGTAGAGCTCATATGGAAAAAGGAAGCGGGCGGCCGGGAAAATCCTCAGGCGCAATACGTGTACCGGATTTTAAGCGAAGAGGAGGCCCGGGTTTCCCACACACCTCCGCCCGATCCCTTCCAGCGTTGGGCTAAACCCTGATGTCTTCGACGGCTTGTTTGCTCTGCGGAAGTCTGCAGATCCGTTCTCTATGGGATAAAATGCCGTCAGCCATTCGAACCGTGGTCTGCTCGAGCTGCGGCCTTGTCTTTCAACCGGACCCGGGAGACGTGGCAGCCATTTACGGCGACCAGTACCATGCCCACTGGTCGGAACCCGGCGTTACCGACGCCAAACGCGCCACCTACCGTTATATCCTGGGAAAGATTCCCTGGCCGAAAACAAAAAAACCGCGGATCCTCGATGTGGGCTGCGCGTTGGGCGATTCCCTGGAAGCCATTGAGCGCATGGGAGGAGAGGCCTGGGGCCTGGAGTACGCCGGGGCCTTGCAGGAGCGTCTCAAGGCACGCTGGGGATCTCATGTGATCATTGGCGATTTTCTGGATGTACCGATCGCCCCCTCGTCGTTTTACGCGATCGGGATGGTTGACGTGATTGAGCACTTCACGGCTCCCGTGGATATCCTTCGACGGTGCTGGGAGTTGCTTGAGCCCGGCGGGTGGTTATTTCTGGCGACGCCCGACTATGGTAGTATATCGCGAATGATTTTAGGAAAGCACTGGGAGCAGTTTAAACCCGAACATATTTCTTATTTTCGTTTTAATAATCTTTCGGCGGCCCTTCAGCGCCTCGGCTTTCATGTGCACCATGGCGGGAATTTCCGAAAGAAACTGCACGTTGGCTATCTTCTAACCACTTTATCCAATCACAGCCCGTGGATTGTTCCGGGCGCCATCGTTCGCTGGGTGAAGCCATGGACCTGGCTCTGGAATCTTCAGGTATGGCTACCCACCGACGGCTTTATTCTCCTGGCTCAGAAGCCTTCATGAAACTCAGCGTTATTATTCCGGCCAAAAATGAAGAAGTCACTTTAGCCAATCTTCTTCCAGAAATAAACAACGTCTTGCGTAAGCATTTTTCAGATCAATCGGAAGTGATCCTGGTCAACGACCATTCCACTGACCGCACGGCAGAGATCGGGAAAAACCATGGCGCCACCGTCGTCGACAATCCCTACGGCCGCGGAAAGGGCCATGCGCTGATCGCCGGTTTCGAGCGGGCTTCCGGGGATTACCTTCTGATGATGGATGCCGATGGCTCTCATTTACCTGAATTTATTCCGGAATTCGTCACGTATCTTGAAAAGGGATTTGGACTGGTCATCGGATCGCGCCAGCTGGGTGGCAGCGAGGAATATACGTTCCTTCGTTGCTTCGGCAATATCATCTTATCGGGAGCTTTCAACGTCATTACGGGGCTCCACATTACCGATGTTCTCAATGGCTACAAAGGATTCCGACGAGATGTCTTCACGCGCTACAAATACAAATCCGGCGAGTTTGAAATCGAAATTGAACTCGTGGCGAACGCTTTAAAGGCCGGCTATCAGATCGGCGAGTTCGCCTGTCATGAAAAAGCCCGGGCGGGCGGTGAAGCCAAATCGCGTGTCGTTCGCCATGGGACCCGTTTCCTTTGGAAAATACTGCAGCTCACCATTCCCTACCGCCTTTCGTCTGTCTCCAAAAACCGCTCGAACTAGAATTGCTGTAGAATAGCGTCATGGATGTTCCCGTCATCGAAATCCATTCACTTAGTAAGACGTTTCGGGTCCCGCAGAAATCTCCGGGGCTTATGGGCGCCGTCCGAGGGCTTTTGGCTCGACGATTCCGCGAGGTGCGGGCCGTCAGGGATATCAGTTTCTCTGTTCAGGAAGGGGAACTTGTCGGATTTCTGGGCCCTAACGGCGCCGGGAAAACCACCACGCTCAAAATGCTCGCAGGGCTTCTGCATCCGAGCTCGGGCGAGGCTAAAGTTCTCGGATTTGTTCCCTGGAAACGCGAGCGCGCTTTTCAGAAACAGTTCACCATGGTGATGGGTCAGCGCTCACAGCTCTGGTGGGACCTGCCGGCGTGGGATTCGTTTCTTCTCAATAAGGAAATCTACGAAATCCCGAAACCCCAGTTTGAAGAGACCGTCAAGGAACTGGCTGATCTGCTTGAAATCAACGATCTTCTCGAAATCCCCGTGAAAAAACTTTCGTTGGGCCAACGTATGAAAGCCGAACTCGCTTGTTCGCTTCTTCACCGACCTCGTGTTCTTTTCCTGGATGAACCCACGATCGGTTTGGATGTCATCATGCAGAAGAAAGTCCGGGACTTTATCCTCGCCTACAACAAACGCTGGCAGGCTACTATTTTGTTGACCAGCCACAACATGGATGATGTGTCCGAGCTTTGCTCACGGGTTCTGCTGATCAACCATGGCCGGGTTCTCTTTGAAGGCTCGCTGCCCGAACTTCAGGAACGTTTCGGTCATGAAAAACTAACCGATTCTATGCGAGAAGCTTTCATGGCGATGGACGCTGATGTGATCCCCGCACCATGAGGAAGTACTGGTTCATCTTTTCGCTCTATTGGCAGGAGGGATTGCAGCAACGCTCGAGCTTTTTTGTGGACCGTTTCCGTTCATTTGTTGTCCTCATCAGTTTTTACTACCTTTGGACCGCCTTGTTGAGGGGCCGCTCGAGTTTTGCGGGGTATGACCATTCCCAAATGATCACCTACATTCTTGGAATGAGTATCCTGCGAGGCCTAGTCTTTGCCAGCCGTACCTATGAAATAGCGGGGGAAATCAATCACGGGCGATTATCCGGATATCTCTTGAAGCCAGTCAATTTCTTTGTTTACACGTTTTTTAGAGATCTATCTGAAAAATCAATCAATCTAGTCTCCGCAATAATAGAGGTTATTGTATTGACCTGTCTGTTCCATCTGGATATTCGCTGGCCTCGTGATCCCTCCACGTGGGCTTTGTTTCTGCTGGCGATCGTTGGGGCTACGGTGCTGTATTTTCTACTAAGCTTTATGGTGGGCTGCTGGGGGTTCTGGACCGCCGAGTCCGGAGGACCCCGATTCTTATTCGAATTGACCCTGGAATTCTCCGCGGGGGCGTTTTTTCCTTTGGATGTTCTTCCGAAGGGGCTTCAGCATGCTCTCCAAATGATGCCATCTCCGTATCTGGTGTTCTTCCCTCTCCATGTCTTCCTTGAGAGACTGAGCCCAAGCCAGCTTATCAATGGTTTTGCCGCCCAATTGTTCTGGATAGGTGCGCTGAGCGGAATCACATACTGGATATGGCAAAAAGGACTTAGTTTCTATGGTGCGGAGGGATCATGAGATATCTCCGGATATGGTATCGCCTTGCCCTGAATAGTTACGGCGTCCAGGCCTCAAGCCCGCTGTCTTCATTCGGTTATCTGTTGGGCAAGCTTGTGCGTATTACGTTCTTCCTAGTTTTTCTCTCAGCGATTTTCAAACATACCAGCGCCCTCGCCGGTTATTCTCTCGAGGAAGCCGCTCTTTTCTTTCTAACCTTCAACCTCGTCGATATCCTGGCTCAATTGTTTTTCCGCGGCATTTATGGCATCCGCAGTATGATTCGCGAAGGCGATTTCGATTACTTTCTGATCCAGCCGGTCAATATCCTTTATCGCGTATCGTTTAACATGATCGATTTTTTGGATGTGGTTACGGTTATTCCTGTCTTCGTCATTACCTATTACGTCCTCCGGCATATTCCAGGGGGAATAAACGGACATCGTTTACTCCTTTATATCCTGCTCACCTTGAACGGTCTCCTAATTGCCTTCGCCATTCATATTGTGGTGGCCTCTTTCGCCGTGCTCACTCAGGAAATGGAAAACACTATCTGGATTTACCGCGATCTGATGACTTTGGGGCGTTTCCCGGCGGATATTTATGATGCCCCCATGCGCGGGATCCTGACCTTTGTTATCCCGATCGCCGTAATGACCTCCTTCCCGGCTAAGGCGTATCTAGGAAAACTGGGCTCAGGGTGGATATGGCATGCATTTTTCGTATCTACAATTAGCATCATTTTAAGCCTATGGTTTTGGGGATTTTCCACTCGCCGCTATACCTCGGTTTCGTCATAACGGCAGCACGCCTGAAGGACGGATGACCCTTACAGCGGGAAAACCCAGAATGGCAGCGAAAGGATACCTATCGCCGCCTCTCAGGATTTCCCGCCATTCCGGATTCCCGCAGTTCTGGCGGAATCCGCCGTTTTAACTGAATCCATCTCTTTGTTCTCCCTCTTAGGGTTTCACATCTATTTACATACTCGTTTAAGCCTTGACACCCCCTGGGACCCGGGCTAGACTCCATTTGCAGTTGAGAGTTCTTTGATTAACCGAAAAGATTTCGAACCGGCCGTCCCTCTCCGCCACTGAGTCGTTGGCGGATGCGCCGACGCCGTAGTGGCGTAAGATATCCAAGCTCGTACGGGCCGGTTCCTTTTTCGAACGATAAAGGCAAAGTCAGCGTAAGCTGGCGACGGTCGTCGGTGTTTTCGGCGGCCGCCTCATCTCTGTAATACAGGGAGGAGGGCGCAAAGCTTCCGGTCCTCATGGAGTTTGTGGGGGCAGCGGGGTTACCGAATTCTATGACCTATAAGCAGTACTCTATTTCTATATTGCTGTGTACCATCCCTTTTGTTGGCCTATGGAAGGGGGCCCCATCGTTAAAGGTGGGGGGGCCAACAAAAGGGATCCAGCCACACATCCGGCGGACCGCCGGTAGTCTGGCGGTTTCTTCTGCCCGGACTTATCTGCCTCAATTGTCATTGGATTTCACCGATCTGGATGCCAGAGACGCTCAAAATAGACCCCTTCAAAACGATGCATCCCAGCCAAGCCTGACGTCGCTTTTCCTTGAAAATCTCTTCACGTTGACAGTCGCACAATCCCCCCATGATCTGCGTGAAGCCTGGAGCCTATTAGATGCATTTTCGCGTCTATTTCACAATGCGATTTTAATAGCTCGTCAGACGATGAATAACGTTCTGGATGCATCCCTGAATCGCTCCAGAAACCGCTTTGTGCACAATGTTAATAACCTGTGGGTAACTATTTCCGTCGGAGTTTTGTTCGCGCTTTTTCTTTCGACTAATCTACGCCTTCAAAGAGTCCCTCAAAAGCTTAATCTCCGCTGTTAAAACCTGCCGTCGCCCCGTATTTTTTCATGTGCGGGGGTCTTCTGTCCGTTTGTTTAAGGGAAATTCGGCGTTTAAGCATGATCACTAGGGAGAAGAAATGGAAATTTTTTCGAACCAAGCCAAGGGGATTTTTTATTTCGCGCGCGCATGCGCGTATATAGAGAAGCAAATTAACCGGAGCGAGAAAAAATAATGCATTCTGCGACTAAAATCGGACTTTTCTTCCAGGCGCGCCAAAGCGCCAAGTCCTGTTTTGTCGCTATTTTCTCAGCTGTTCTGGCATTTCTAGCCATGTCCGCCCAGACCGCCTATGCCAATAGCTGTGTATCTGCAGTGACCTCCGGAAACTGGAGCGCAACAGGCAGTTGGACCACCTGCGGCGGCACCACACCACAATCAGGCGACAACGTAACAATTAACAGCGCAGATACAATCACCCTGGATCTAGCCAATGTGACCATCAATACACTGACCATTGGAAGCGGCGCCGCCACAGCCGCTGTCTTAAATATCAATGGGAACAACCTCACCGTTTCTGGTGCAATATCCATTACCGCTCCCACGGGCACCGTCAACAACCAACTTGCGATCGGAGCGGGGACGCTGACTGCCAACGGTACATTAACGATTACAGGCAGCGGCACCACCAACCGAAACTCTCAATTGACTATGACCACAGGGATTCTGAACCTGACAAACGGCTTGACCTTCGCCGGCACGGCGGCACAGGCCCAATTTACCACCACCGGGGGTGCCACCATCAATCTGTCAGCAGGGTCGATCGGCGCCGGCGGGACTGCTGCCATCAACAGTGCCACCAGCCTGATCGCCACGGGCGGCACTCTCGCCGGCGGCTATATTTTCGGCAGCCTCGGGGTACCTAGCGGGACGCTTTCTTTAGCCAATGTGACCATAACCTTTGCTGGCGTGGTCTCCGATTCAGGCACAATCAACACTGTCACGGGGGCCGGTGCCTACACCTTTCAACAGCCGGTCATCATCAACTCCGGCGGGTCATTCATTATGACCGCACAAAATCCGACGCTCATCTTCCAGAACGGGATTGTCATGAATGGGACAACCTTCACCACCGGTTCGGGACTCACGACGTTTAATACTAACGCGCAAACCTTGTCCGGTAGCGGCAGCATGACGTTTGGAACGGGAGGAGTCACTCTGAATAACGGGGGATCAAACCTCATCACCAACAACTTGGCCGGCACGCTGACCATCAATGGCACACTGACGTACACCGGGGGCGGCGGGTGGCTTCAGGGCACCAATACCACGCTGGTACTCGGTGGCGCTACGCCCACCAGCGGCACCACCTTTAACTTCACGACCAACGTCAATACCGTTATCTACACAGGGAATAACCCCACCACCATCGGCGCCATTACCGGCTATCAGAATGTCGGATTTGAACCTGCCGGCGTCAACGCGCAGACGCTCCCGGCCGTCACGATCAACATTTCAGGAAACATGACAGTTGGCAACGGGGTCAATGCCGGGGCCAATGCGGCAGGCGCCACAATCATTAATTTGTCCGGGACTTTGACCGTTGCCAGCGGCGCTACCTATACGAGTTCCAACGGCGCCCTGAACGTGACAGGACTCACAACCGTCGCTGGAACATTTAACCTTAACGGCTCAGGAGCGATAAATTTTAACGGCGGCCTCGCGACCCTGACCGGGACAATAAGCGGAGCGGGAAGTGGCCCGATGACGGTTGCCGGAAGCGTGGCGGGGGCTGGAACGATCAATTTAACGGGAAACACCTTTACCCAAAGTGTTACCGCGAATTCAAATTTCTTTACCACCTCCGGCAGCGCCAACTGGATTTTTAAGAACCTTATATTTTCGAACGCTGGAAGCGGGACCTCCTACACGATCAGCACACAGAACGGCGGTACAGGAGATAACGTCACTGTCAATTCCGTAATGACGGTGGGCAACACGGGGGACGCAGGGCCAATTATCCTCGATCCTGGGGGCATCCCGTGGAACTTGCCAGGCGGGGGCACACCCCTCCAGTTTCTCACGACCGGAAGCGGGTTGTGCCCTAACAGCACCTGTTCCGATAACACCTCGACCTTTAACTTTTCCAACGCCGGCGGGATAACAATCGGGGCCACCCTCGGCTACTACAACATCAACCGCCTTCCCGTTATCCAATCCAGCCAAAATGACACCACCAACGGAGCCATAACGGTCACCAACAACTTCACGGTGGACCCGAGCACCAACAGCAACGGGAACTACATGTTTGACCAATTAACATTGGGGGGCGCTTTGACGGTAGGGGCCACGCTGACGATGACGCGCGGGGGCTATGCCTATAGTATTTTAAACACGTCCGGCAGCGGCTATTCTGTCACGGCCGGCAACCTCACGTTCGGCGGCGGCCCGGGTGCCGGATTTAATAATACCTTGACCGCGCAAGGCGCGCTCATCACGCTCACCGGCACCGGAACACCCTTCACGATCGGGGGAAGCGTGACGATTACCGCCAATACCAGTACATTTCTATATACCGGAAACGGCGCGATCCCCACCTGCACCGGCGTGAGTTATTACAACCTCGAGCTTGAACCGGGCGGTTCATCGGACCAGACGATATGTCCCGCAACCAGCCAGACTCTGACTGTAACCCATAACCTTACCATTGGGGACGGTACTGACTCGGGGGGAGCCACAGCCGCAACGAATAACCCTACCGTTAATGTGACCGGGACTATGACCGTCAACAACAATGCGACTTATACGAGTGGTAACAATGCCCTGACGGTGACAGGAGCCTCAACCATTACAGGAACTTTTAACCATACCGGCACAGCGGGCGTGAACTTTAACGGGGGCGTGACGGTAAATGGGACACTCAGCGGAGCCGGGGCCGGAACCATTACATCCGTGACGAGCGCGGTCGGAACCGGAACCATTAACCTGACAGCCAACATCTTTAATCAGCGCGTGGCGGCGAACCAGAACTTCGGTACAACCGCCGGAACCAATACCTGGACTTTTGATAACCTGACCTTCTCCAGAAGCGCTGGAACCCCTACCATCAGCCAGGAAACCGGCGGTTCCGGCAACATCACGGTGAACGGAACGTTAAACATTGGGCAAGCGGGTGACGGCGCCGCCACAATACTCAATCCCGGCAACCGCACTTGGACGCTGACGGCCACAGGCGCATCGCTCGTGTTTAATGTCGCCAGCACGCTTTGCGCTCCCGGCACCTGCCCAAGCAACACCTCAACCTTTGAGTTCAACAATTCCGCAGCAGCTACGGTTCCGATCAGCATAGGTTACTATAACCTGCTCCTGGACCCGATCATTACGGGTCCAGTCGCCGATACCCTCGCCGGAGCAATCACCGTCGCTAACAACTTCACCATCAACCCGAGCGCTAGCTCGGCCTATGGACTCACCGTGACCCTCGGCGGCGCGCTTACTGTCAACAACGCCTCCCTCACCACGGGCACCCTCACTCTGGAAGGCACCTCCAGTGGCTATGCGGTTCTGGACACAAAATCGGGCAGCAATTATGCTATCACGGCCAACACCATCAACATCAATACGGGCTCCGCCGGGGCGGTCAATAACTTAATCGCCGAAAATTCCACAATCACACTTAACGGCACGGGGACCGCGTTCACTCTTGGCGCTTCCAATGCGACCTTTACGCGGGGCAACAGCACCGTGAACTACATCGGCAACGGAGCAACCATCCTTATTATGGGGAACGGCACGGGAGGAACGACCAACAGCTATTACAACCTGGGACTGGAACCGAACGGCTCCGTTGAGCAGGTGCTGGGCTCCGGCACGTTGGATGTGAGTAATAATTTGACCATCGGGAATGGAACTAATTCGGGCGCCAACGCATCCGGCAACCCAAACATCAACATCTTCGGAAATTTGACGATCGCGGCCGGCGCCGCTTACACGAAGGGCACTGGGATAACGACTTTTGAGAAGGGTGGGACACAGACCTGGACGGACAGCACCTCAGGACAGGATCTGGGAACAGTCGTCGTCGCCGCCAACGGCTCCAACACGACGCTCGATCTGGGTTCCTCGGTCATAGCGAGTACGATAACGATCAACCCCAGCCAGACGTTAGCGACGAACGGTGCTGCTCACACCCTGAACGCAAAGAATCTGATCAATGAAGGCACTTTCACAGGTACCAGCTCTCTTATTAACCTGTCGGGCACGGGCCTAACCTTTACCAATCAAGGGACCTTGTCGGTGGTGGGAAGCACGATGAACCTGACTGGCGTGGGCCTCCAACAGATCGATGGCGAAGGGGGGACCTTCGGGATGGTCGTGGATTCCAATACATCGTCCGGCGGTGTGAGCTTTGTCTCAAATTTCACCTCTCCAGAGCTTTACGTCAATGCCGCCAGCTTATCGGCGGGCGTCAACATGCAATTTAACGCCGGGAATACCTTTACTATCACGAATTTCCATTTGATCGGCTCGGCGGCTAATGGGATTACGGTGCAATCTTCCAACACGGGAACGACCTGGCTGTTGGACAATACGTCGACTAATACCGTGACCTATGTCAGCGCTGAAGATTCCGATGCTCGCTCAGGCGTGACGATACAAGCCAGTAACGGCACGTGTACCAACTCGGGGAACAACATCAACTGGTACTTTGCAAATACCGGCCAAACGGTGACAGCCACAAAGACCGGAAACTGGTCAAATACCACCACCTGGGATGGGGGGTTTGTTCCGACCAACAACAACGCCGTTGTGATTCCCAACGGCTATACCGTCACGGTGGATATTTCCACCGCCACAGCGAACGCTGTAACGAT
>Ga0206871_10175_pt1 | contig 16038 bp, 20 predicted proteins | sample Alteio_BWOrgCont_33_FD_152627 | JGI IMG/M metagenome (GOLD analysis project Ga0206871, IMG submission 152627) | Enriched cells from forest soil in Barre Woods Harvard Forest LTER site, Petersham, Massachusetts, United States -... | ecosystem: Environmental > Terrestrial > Soil > Temperate forest >...
ACACCGGGGAAGAGGCGTCCTCCAAGCATCTGGACAAGGCGTTGGTCTGTTTCACGTCGCCAGATAAAAACGCCGGGACGCATGGTGCCATTGACGGGGTATTGGATTGCGACGCGATGAGCCATATTTTCTGTGGAGACACCGAGGGCACTGGGGATGCCTTGCGGGCGGAGGTTCTCCATGCGGATAAGACAAATACCCACGATTGCGTGTCCGTGCTGTTTATCGACCTCAAGAGGTGCGGGCAAGAGGCGCTGCACAATATCTGCGTTCGCCCGATAGTTCAGCAACATACGACGGGCAATCACGCCTTGAATGAACGGCAACATTTGTCAGGATTCTAGCAAAGCGATGACGGGGCCTTTCTAACATCTGATGACCTACGGGGATGACAACAACAAAAGCAAAGGGCAGAGGCAGGGTTTCGTCTACTGCCTACTCACTACTGTCTACCGTCTGCCTCTTATAGAAACTCAACGCCGCATCCCCCTGCACCAGCAACCGATATCGCTCCAGCACTCCACCGCTCTTTGCTTTGTACATCTCCGGCGGTGGCTGTTTCTTGCTGTGCTCGGCAATCACAATCGCATCTTCACTCAGCATCTTCGCCGCGTTCCGGCACAGAAAGTGCAGAGCAAAGTCGTACTCCTCCGCTGCCTCCCACGGTGGGTCGAGATACACAATCTCCGCCATGCGTTCCTTATCCACCATCGACTCCAGCAGCTTGCCCACGCCGCGGTCTTCCAGCGCATATCCGCCGCCAATCTTCAGCGCCGCCAGGTTCGCTCGGATCGCCGTAACCGCAGGCTTTTCTCTCTCCGCAAACCACACAAACTCCGCTCCACGGCTGATCGCTTCAATCCCCACCGCGCCCGAACCTGCATAGAGGTCCACAAACCGCGAGCCCTCCACGCGCGGCCCCAGGATGTTGAATAGCGTCTGCCGCAGCTTATCGCTGGTCGGCCGCGTGGCCGTGCCCTTCGGGGCCTGCAACAACCTTGACCGGAACTCGCCCGCAATTACTCGCATCGTTTCCGAGCATATCGCACCCTACAATAGCTACATGCTGCGCTCCTCCATCCCCATCGGCCGATACCTGGGCGTCGACGTGCGCGTGCACCTCCTCTTCCCTCTGCTGCTTTTTTTCTCCATCTGTTACTCCGTCATTTACAACGGCACCGCTGTCCGCGGAATCGGCCTCTGGGCCGCGCTCTGCCTGGCTGTCTTTGTGCGCGAGATCGCCCGCACCATTGCTGCAGCCTATGCAGGCTTTCACGTACGCGCCTTGTTTCTGCTGCCTGTCGGAGGCGTGATGGCCTTCTCGCCGCGCGCGGGCGCCAAGCCCAACACCGCTCTCGGCACACGTCTCGTCACCATCGCCGGCCCCTTCGCCAACTTCGCCACCGGCCTTCTGCTGATGGGCGTCAGCTACGCGCTCGACCCGCATGTTTCGCTCCTCTCCCAGCCATGGATCGGCACCGCACACATCCTGCGCAGCACAATCTGGATGCAAATCCTTCTCGGCGCCATGAGTCTTCTTCCCGCCTCCGCGATGCCCGCCAAGCGCCTGTTGCGTCTGCGCGGCACACAAACCCCTGCCAGCGGAATGGATGGTGCAGGCAAGCGCGCGAACGCCTTCACCTTCGGCACCGGCTTTGCGCTGGCGATGATCGTCGCCGGCATCCTGCTTCTCAATCTATGGCTGATCATCGGCGGAGGCTTCATGCTGCTCAGCGCCCGCCTCAGCAGCCACGCCACGGTCGCTTCTCCTGAAGCTGAAGCCATTCTCGTCCGCGACGTGATGCTCACCGAATACACGCTGCTTTCCAATACCGACACTCTGCGCGACGCGCTCCAGCGCACTACACATTCTCTGCAGGATGTCTTTCCCGTCGTTCGCGGCGATCGTCTTGTCGGCTCCGTCGTTCGCCAGACTCTCGCCGACCGCCTGCTCGCTGAAGGCGACATCTACCTGCAGGGCATCATGACGCGCAATTTGCAAACTGCCGGCCCGTCAGAAAAACTCGTCGACGCTCTGCGCCGCTCCGCGCAGATGGGCGCTGGTGAATTCATCCCTGTCGTTGAAGACGGCGCCATGCTCGGTATCCTTACACCGCAGAGCCTCGGTCGCGCCGTGCAGCAAATTCAGCTCACGCGCCCTGAGCCGGAGCAGAAAGAGCGCTCGTAATGGACGGGTCTTCTGAAAATCCTCCACTTGCGCCCGGGCTTTATCTCGTCGCCACGCCCATCGGCAATCTGGAAGACATCACTCTGCGTGCATTACGCATATTGCGCTCGGTAGACCGCATCGCCTGCGAAGACACGCGACAGACCTCCAAGTTGCTCGGCCACTTCGGTATCACCACCCCCACCGTCAGCTACCACGCGCACAATGAAGCCTCACGCGCTAATGAATTATTGGAGGCCCTGCAGCAAGGTGGCCGCATCGCCGTCGTCTCTGACGCAGGCACACCCGGCATCGCTGACCCCGGCTCCGTTCTCGCGCGGGAAGCCATCGATGCCGGCATCGACGTCTTCCCCATCCCCGGAGCCAACGCCGCCATCAACGCACTCATCGCCAGCGGCCTGCTCGCCGAACGCTTCGCCTTCCACGGATTTCTTCCCTCCAAAGAAGGCGCTCGCCGCACCACGTTCGAAGCTGTGCGCGAATCGCTCCCACACTCCGAGCCCAGCACGCACGTCTTTTACGAAACGCCGCATCGCATCATCGCCGCACTTGAAGATATCGTCTCCACCTTCGGCGCAGCACATCGTGTTGCCCTCGCGCGCGAGCTCACCAAGCTGCATGAAGAATTTATTCGCGGCACTGCCGGCGAAGTTCTCGCCGCGTTGCAATCACGCCCCAGCATTCGCGGCGAAATGGTTTTGCTGCTCGATGGAACACCCACACTCGCGCTTCACCCCGCTGGCGAAACTGTCCACGCCACGTTAGGCGCAGAAGTGGCCGCACTCATCAAATCCGGCCTCAGCGAAAAAGACGCGCTCAAGCAAGCCGCTAAATCACGCGGCCTGGGCAAGAGCGAAGCCTACCGCGAATGGCAGCGCACCCAACCCCGCAAGCGTTAATTGTTTTGAAGTTCTACTCGCGCCCAGCTACTCGCGTCCAGCCACGCGGTCGTACAAATAGCTATCGCTTGTCGTTCCCATCGCTTCGTTATAAAGCGTCAACGCTCCCACGGCCTCGTTCAGCTCTGCTTCAAACTTGTGCAGGGCGCGCAGCATGTCAGCCGTTGCAGGGACCTCCAGCCGCGAAGTCTTCACAAACTTCTGGTAGCCGCGGTCGACGAGCTGTGCAATCTCTCCGCCCAGCAGCCAGCCCGGCTTGGTCAGCAGTTTCGCCGGCGAACCCTTCGCTCCCGGAGCAATCTCCGCCGCCGCGCCATACTTGCTCACGCGATACGTCCCTGCAACACGGTTTGAACCCTCACCCGCCGCTGCGACATCAAATTTCTCGTTACCAAGCTTTGTCAGCACTTCATTGAAGCTGGGTAATGCCTTTGTCTTTGCCATGGGCCGTCTTTTCTCTTAGCTGAAGTAATCTAATACTTAGGATTTAACTGTCGCACATCGGCGCGCGCACCTCAAACTCGCCGATACATCGAACCTTATGATCACTGCACCATCAAAATCGCTGGGGACTACGCTGCTTGAGCGCATCGGCAACACGCCGCTCATCCGGCTCGACCAGCTCACCGCGCACTTGCCCGGAATCCAGATCCTCGGCAAGGCCGAGTGGATGAATCCCGGCGGCAGCGTCAAAGACCGCGCCGGCTCCAACATCGTCAAGGCCGCGTTTGCCGCTGGCCAGTTGGGCCACGGCCAGCACCTGCTCGACGCCACCAGCGGCAACACCGGCATCGCCTACGCCATGCTCGGCGCAGCCATGGGATTTCCGGTCACACTCTGTATGCCCTCGAACGTTTCCGTCGAGCGCAAGCGCATCCTCTCCGCCTACGGTGCAAATGTAAATTGGACTGACCCCGCCGACGGCTCCGATGGCGCCATCCGGCTCGCGCGCAAACTCGCCGCAGAAGACCCCGAAAAATTCTTCTACGCCAACCAGTACGGCAACGACAACAACTGGCTCGCCCACTATCACGGCACCGGCAACGAAATCTGGGAGCAGACCGAAGGCGCGGTCACCCACTTCGTCGCCGCGCTCGGCACCAGCGGCACCTTCATGGGCACCACGCGCCGCCTGCGCGAACTCAACCCGAAAATCCACTGCATCTCCATGCAGCCCGATTCACCCTTCAACGGCCTCGAAGGCCTCAAGCACATGGCGACCGCAATCGTTCCGCCGATCTACGACCCCAAGCTCGCCGACGCCAACATCGACATGGCCACCGAGCGCGCCTACGCCATGGCAAAGTGGCTCGGCCGCAACCAGGGCCTGCTCATCGGAGTCTCCGCTGCCGCTTCCGTCACCGCCGCTCTGCAGGTCGCGGAAGAAGAGGCCGCAGCCGGTCGCGAAGCTGTCATCGTCACCATCCTCTGCGACAGCGCCGACAAATATCTCTCCGAGCGTTTCTGGAGCGACCCCATCGCCGCCGATCTCGAACTCGCCGCAAAACTCATACCGCGAGGTACCCATGCAGCTCACGTTTAGCATCGATGGCAAGCCCGCAGTCCTCAACCGTGACTGGCTCACTGGCAGGCTATCTCTGAACATCAATGGCGCAACAACCACGATCCAAAACCCCTGGAACCCGGCGACACAAATCGGCTTTCAGTTGACAAAATCATGGACCATCGAGGCTCTTGGTCACAGCATCTTTATTGAAAAGAGGCGTCCGCTTCTTTTCGCCGGCCTGCGTCCGCAAACCTGTCGCGTCACGGTTGATGGCGAACTCGTCGCCGAACAGACAGGCTACTAACTACACACCTTACGAAGGTGTCATCCTGAGCGTAGCGATTGCGATTTTTGCAATCGCGAAGTCGAAGGACCCCGATACCGGCCACATCACCTCAACCGCTCAAACTATTTCAACCGCGAATCCAATATGACTCTCAAAATCTCTCAAGCACTCTACGACCAACTCCGCGCCCACGGCGAAGAAACCTATCCGCACGAGTGCTGCGGTATCCTGCTCGGCAAATCATCTGACGCCGCAATCACGGTTCACCAAATTCTCCGCGCCGGCAACACCCGCACCGACTCCGCGCACAACCGTTATCACATCGCTCCGCAAGAACTGATCGCCGCCCAGCGCGAAGGCCGCAAGCAGGGCTTCGACATCGTCGGCTTCTACCACTCCCACCCCGATCACCCCGCACAGTGGTCAACCACCGACTTCAACGAAGCCCACTGGTTCGGCTGCGCGTACGTCATCACCGCCGTCGATGGCGACAAGCAAACCGGCGAAGCCACCATCACCAACAGCTTCCTCCTCACCGGAACCGGCGAAGATGACAAAGCCTTCGCCAACCAGCCTATCGATGTAATGGAGAGCTAAATGCGAAAGCTTGTTGGAATTGTGATCGCTGTTTTGTTACTGAGCTTGGTTGGCTTCAAGGTTACAGACACAGTCATGGAAAGAAGGCTTGCTGCTCAGCCAATCCAAAATGTAACCCTGTGCAGCCTGGGATCGGACTGGCTATCTGCTGAGGGAAAGCCCCTCAGGATCGATACGGATGTTCAGTTCGGCATGGAGGGGGCTGGCCTCTATGACCACTCCTGCCCCGATTTCAGCTATGTGTTGAGCACAGATGCGGAAGATAGCGCCGCTATGGAAAAACTTGCAGAAATACAACGAAATGAAAAAGCTCCAGAACTCCATGTAGTTATCGAGGGCCATCTCTATCGGCCGACGCTATATCGCAAACTATACGAACGGATAGGGGCATCTCAAACGAAACCGATTCCTGTCTTTCTCTTAAATCGAACCATCTCCGCAAAACCGGTACAGTAAAGCCCGTCGATATAGCTTTTGCATCTCACCTCTCATCTCTCACATCTCGTAGAATAGAAACAATGCAGATTCACATCCCAACTCCGCTGCGCGCCTACACCGAAAAGCAGGAAACTGTCTCGGTTGACGGCGCCACTGTGGCCGACGCTCTCGCGGCTCTCACCGCAAAGTTCCCGGCCATGCAGGCGCATCTTTATTCGCCGGAGGGCAAGCTGCGTTCCTTCGTCAACATCTATCTCAATGACGAGGACGTCCGCTATCTCCCCGCAGGCGACGCCACCACTGTCTCCACAACCGACGAACTGACGATTATCCCCTCCATCGCCGGCGGCTGTTGTCCTGCTGCCTGTTGTTGTCGCTAAGCGCGAGAACGACCCCAAATCCCCAAAAGAATCTCCTCCATTACAGCGAGCATCTGCTCCTGTAGGCCTTATCGCGCCGTAAACTAGAAGGACATCATGATCGCCACTGAAGAAATCGCGCCAGCCGCCCTCCCCAAGCTCTCCAACGAAGAGATTGCCCGCTACTCGCGCCACCTCATCCTCCCCGAGGTCGGCATGGAGGGTCAGCAGAAACTCAAAGCCGCGCGCGTCCTCTGCGTCGGCACCGGTGGTCTCGGCGCGCCGCTCGCGCTCTATCTCACCGCCGCCGGTGTCGGCACCATCGGCCTGGTTGATTTTGACGTCGTCGACGAATCCAACCTGCAGCGCCAGGTCATCCACTCGCAGGCCACCGTCGGCAAGCTCAAGGTCGACTCCGCCGAGATGATGCTCAAGGGCCTGAACAAGAACGTCAACATCATCAAGCACAACACGATGCTGACCAGCGCCAACGCGCTCGAAATCTTCAAGGACTACGACGTCATCGCCGACGGCACTGACAACTTCCAGACACGCTATCTCGTCAACGACGCCTGCGTCCTCACCGGCAAGCCCAACGCCTACGGCAGCATCTTCCGCTTCGAAGGCCAGGCCAGCGTCTTCGCCACGGAAGAAGGCCCGTGCTATCGCTGCCTCTATCCCGAGCCGCCTCCTCCGGGCCTCGTTCCCTCGTGCGCGGAGGGCGGCGTTCTCGGAATTCTTCCCGGCCTCGTCGGCGTCATCCAGGCCACGGAAGTCATCAAGCTCATTCTCGGCATTGGCGAACCGCTCATCGGCCGCCTGCTTCTGGTCGATTCACTTGCCATGAGCTTCCGCACACTCAAGCTGCGCAAAAATCCCGACTGCCCCATGTGCGGCACACACGAAATCAAAGAGCTCATCGACTACGATCAGTTCTGCGGAATCGAAAAGCCAACCACCGCCGGCCCACTCGAGGTCGCACAACACGCAGCAGTAGGAGACACCCAAGTGCAGGACGGTATTCCCCAAATCTCTGTCGAAACCCTCAAAGCCAAGCGCGATGCCGGCGAAGATTTTCTCCTGCTCGATGTTCGCGAGCCGCACGAGTACCAGATCGCCGAAATCAACGGCAAATTGATTCCACTCGGCTCTATCGGCCAGCGGTTAAGCGAACTCGCCGACTACAAGGACAAGGAAATTCTCGTACACTGCCGCTCCGGTGCACGCAGCCAAAAGGCTGCGCTCGAACTCAAAGCTGCCGGCTTTACGAATGTGTCGAACGTCGCGGGGGGAATTCTCGCCTGGGCTGACAGGATCGATACTTCCGTTGCCAAGTATTAAATCCGCTGTTTACGGTACTTTGGTAACGGTACAAGGGCATTTTTATCCCCCAAAAGTTGTAGAAGTTCCTCGGTTCTCAGCTATCCTTGAAAAACACTGAAGGAAAGTTTTCTTATTTCCGGTGCCGCGGAGCGGGTATTGCGCTGCGCCTCGTAGAAGTTGTAAACCTGCAAGACTTGCACCGTTGAGGACGTTCTCATGTTCAGGAACTTGTTTGTCTCTGTCGTCGTTGCAGGGCTATGTATCTCCGCCTGGAGCCAGGCGAAACCGGTTGCCGAGGCTGGTCGCTGGCAGGTCGGCGTGGGTGTGAGCGTTGGGCTTCCTGACTATGCACCGTCGTCCTATATCACCGGCGGCTCTTTGTTCGCTACCTATGACATCGGGTCTCGCTACGGCCTAGTGGTCGAAGCCCACGACCTGAATTTGTCTACACCCAAAGGCGTCGGCCAGACTTCTTTCCTTATCGGCCCACACTACGGATTCAGCCAGGGCCGTTTTCATTTCTACGTCAAGGTACTGGCAGGCGCCGGTTTGTTGCAGCGGCACGCAGGCTTCTACGCTTCGAACACGACCGATGTATATGAGGTATTTGCCGGAGGTTGGGGTATGGAATACGCTCTTACACACCATCTAAATCTGCGGTTGCTGGATTTTGAATACCAGGCCTGGCCTGGCGTCAAGCCAAATGGCTTAACGCCCTGGGTAGGAACTTACGGAGTGAACTACAGGTTCTAGTTACTTTCTTCACCGCCTGTTTAGTTCTTTAATCTGTCGCAGCGTCATCTACAACCAGGATCTGCAAACACAACGGCGGTTCCACCATAAACGGCAGCGTCGCCATCTCCTTCGCAGCCTCGACCACCGTAGAAATCTTGCATGGCTCCGTCGTAATCACAAACGGCAATCGAGCCGCCGGGTGTCCGCGATGTTGCAGCAGCGAATCGATATTCACGCCATGCTTCGCCAGCGCTCCTGCAATCGACGCCACAATTCCCGGCTTGTCACTCACCACGAAGCGCAAATAGTGCGGAGCAATGCTGTCGCCGCTCACCGCCATCTTCTTCGCCGGCAGCCGAACCTTCACGCTGCCTAGCGAAACCGCACGCACATCGCTCATCACGGCAACTGCTGTCGGATGCCCGCCCGCACCATGCCCGCTGAAGACCACGTCGCCGCCAAAGCGGCCGCTCGTCACCACCATGTTCTGCGTGCCGTGCGACCATGCAATCGGCGAAACCTTCGGCACCAGCATCGGTCCCACACGCGCCTGTACCGTTTCGCCATCGACCTGTGCGCGGCTCACCTGGCGAATCGTGCAATCGAGTTCCTTCGCGTAAGCAAAATCAATCGCACTCACCTGCGCAATGCTCTGTGCGGGAACATCGTCAGGCGCAATCTCCGCGCGCAACGCCAGCCGCGCAAGAATGCATAGCTTCGCTCGCGCATCGAACCCATCGACATCTGCTGAAGGATTTGCCTCGGCATAACCGAGCCGCTGCGCCTCTTTCAGCACCGTCCCATAATCCGCTCCGGTCTCCATCGAGCTGAGAATGAAGTTGCAGGTGCCGTTCACAATCCCGCTCACGCGCCGAATCTGGTCACCGCTCAACCCCTGCGCCACACCAGGAATCACCGGCACACCGCCTGCAACCGCCGCCCCATAGAGCAGTTGCACATCATGCTTCGCAGCCAGCGCAAACAGCTCACTACCGCGATACGCAATCAACTGCTTATTCGCCGTCACAACGTGCTTGCCATTCGTCAGCGCTGTACGCAGCCAACCTTCAGCCGGGTCAAGTCCACCCATCAACTCCACGACGCAATCAACGTCCGCTGCTTCGAGCACATCTTCCACGCGCTCGGTCCATTTCGCATCAGCCGGAACAAACTTTGCGCGCTCATGCGTCTTCTTGCGCGCAACTCCGCGATTGAACACATACGTAATCCGCACGTCCGCTCCACTCGCAGCCAGCACTTCAGCAAACGAGCTGCCCACCGTCCCAAATCCTAAAAGGCCAACGCGCAGCATCAGTATTCCACCTTGATCGGGCTATCAATCCACGCTTGAAAAGCCTTCCACGCTTCCTGCTCGCACAGGTTCGCAATCGGAATCGTCCGCTCACTCAACGGCTTTTTCATCTCTTCATACAGAAACGCGTCGTCAAAGCCGGCCTTCGCTGCATCTGCAGCGGTGCATCCGTAGTAGATCGCCTCGCACCGCGCCCAGTAGGTTGCGGCCAGGCACATCGGGCACGGCTCGCAGCTTGTATAGAGCTCGCAGCCATCCAGCTTGAAAGTTCCCAGCGCCTGGCATGCATTGCGCAGGGCAACCACCTCCGCATGCGCGGTGGGATCGTTGATGGTCGTCACCTGGTTGGCGCCCGTCGCAATTACCTTGCCGTCCTTCACCACGACCGCGCCAAACGGTCCACCGCGTCCGCTGGTCACGTTCTCCGTGGCCAGCCGGATCGCCTGCATCATAAACTCAGGATTACCTTGCATCGTTGTTTTCCTAACCCTATTCTCTGCACTCTGCTTTAATCACCTTAATGGTACATGCTCTGCGTTCGCGCCGCGTAATTACGCCTCATGGCGAAGTCGATGCCACCGTCGTCATCGAAGACGGCATCATCACCGCAGTCCATCCCAACGCACAGCTTCCATCTGCAATTTCGCATCTCCCCACAGAAGACCTCGGCGCACTCGCTCTCCTTCCCGGCCTCGTCGACGCCCACACCCATATCAACGAGCCCGGCCGCACCGAGTGGGAAGGCTTCGCCACGGCCACTCGCGCCGCAGCCGCCGGCGGCTTCACCACCGTCGTCGATATGCCACTCAACTGCCTGCCCGAAACCACAGATGTCGCGGCGCTCACACTCAAACGCGAGGCAGCACACGGCCAGTGCACCGTCGATTACGCGCTCTGGGGCGGATGCGTCGACGGCAATCAGCATGAGCTTGAACCACTCGCGCTCGCCGGAGTCGCCGGTTTCAAGAGCTTCCTCATCTATCCCGGCTGCGACGGCTTCACCGCCATTGATCGCGACAACCTCGAGCTCGCCGCACCGCACCTCGCACGCACCGGCCTTCCGCTACTGGTCCACGCCGAGCTTGAAGCCTCCATCAACGCCGCCGTCGCGCAGCTCAACTCCACCGGCGCAAACTGGCGCAGCTACGCCACCTGGCTAGCATCACGCCCCGATCAAGCCGAACTCGAAGCCATCGAGCTGGTCATCGCTCTCTGCCGCCAGTACCGCTTCCGCCTGCACATCGTGCATCTCGCCACCGCGCAGGCCCTGTCGATGATTCGCGCGGCCAAAGCCGAAGGTCTTCCGCTCACCGTCGAAACCTGCCCGCACTATCTGCACTGCAGTGCGGAAGATATCCCCGACGGCGCAACTCTCTTCAAATGCGCTCCACCGATTCGCAGCGCGGCCAACCGCGAACAACTTTGGGCCGCTCTCGCTGACGGAACCATCGACCTCATCGCGACCGACCACTCCCCTTGCCCTCCGCACATGAAGCGCCTCGACCCCACCGAACCGGGCGAAGAATGTGGGCGCTTCGATGAAGCCTGGGGCGGCATCGCTTCACTCTCCACCGCGCTGCCCGTGCTTTGGACAGACTGCCATCGTCGCGGCATCACGCTTTCGCAACTCGCACGGTGGACCTCCGCTGCTCCCGCCGCACTCGCAGGTCTCAGCACTTTCGTCGGCTCCATCGAACCCGGCAAGCACGCCAACCTCGTCGCCTTCGACCCCGACGCCGAGTTCACGCTCACAGCCAATCGCCTGCACTATCGCCACAAAGTTTCGCCCTACATGGGCGAGCAGCTTCGCGGCATTGTTCACTCCACATGGCTGCGCGGCCAGCGCGTCTTCGATCAACGCAGCGGCCAACCCCAATTCCCCCACCCACCCCACGGTCGCGAGTACGCGCTATCCTGTTCCCTCAACTCGTAACGAAGCACGTCTTCCTTCGCGTAGCTTGTCTTTAAACATTGCGTACATTGCGTTCAAAGCTTTTGCTCTTGCCTTTGCGTTTTCCCTATGCCCGACACTCTCTCAAACTGGAACGCCCTCCCACCAGCCGAAGCCGCCACCGCCATCCTGCCATGCAACGGCTCACGCGCCTGGGCTGAGCAGATAGTCGCCCTGCGCCCCTTCGCCACGCCCTTCGATCTCACCTGCTCTGCCGACATCATCTGGCGAGCATTACCCGGACAGGCTTGGCAGCAGGCCTTCGACTCGCACCCCCGCATCGGCGAACACAAAGCCAAACTCGCCACTGAGCAGAGTCTCCAATGGTCCGCCGGCGAGCAGGCCACCGCCAACCCTAACGACGCCGTCAAAGCTGCTCTCGTCGCCGCCAACCAGGCCTACGAGCAAAAATTCGGTCGCATCTTCATCGTCTGCGCCACCGGAAAATCCGCCGCCGAAATGCTCGCCATCCTGAACCAGCGCATGGCCAACGATCCCGCCACCGAGCTCCGCGAAGCCGCCGAGCAACAGCGCCAGATTACCCAGATTCGCCTGCGCAAATGGTTAGGCACTTCCACCTAGCCACTCAGCGCACTATCCTCTATCCTCTACTCACTGCCCTATGGGACTTTCAACCCACATCCTCGATACGGCGCTCGGTCGTCCTGCCGCCGGCGTTGGCCTTGTCCTCTCACAATTGCAGGATGGCGCATGGCAAGAACTCGGCCGCGGCGAAACCGACTCCGACGGCCGCTGCAAAACGCTCCTCGGTGGAGCTACGCTTGCAGCCGCAACCTACAAGCTCCGCTTCGCCACCGCCGAGTATTACGCCACGCAAAAACTCAGCGGACTTTATCCCTTCGTCGAAATCGTCTTCACCGTCGCCGACCCTGCGCAGCATTACCATATCCCGCTGCTGCTCACTGCGAATAGCTACTCCACGTACAGAGGTTCCTGATTCATGCCTGCAAAGCTTTCCACCAACCGTTACGGCAAATCGCGCGTCCGCCTCATGCGTGTGACCAAGCACGACGCGCACCATGATGTCGACGAGTGGACCGTACAGATTCTTCTCACCGGTGACTTCGACACCGCGCACACCGAGGGCGACAACTCCAAAATCCTCGCCACCGACACCATGAAGAATACGGTGTACTTCGTCGCGCACCAATCCACTGCGACCAGCATGGAAGCCTACGCGCTCGACCTGATCGACTACATCCTTCCGCGCAACCCACAAGTGGCATCAGCAGAGGTGGTGATCGAATCCACGCTTTGGAAGCGCCTCACCATCGACGGCGCACCCTTCCCCACCGGCTTCATGCGCGGCTCCGACGAGCGCCAAACAACGCGCATCTCCAAAAACAAATCCGGCGAAACCTCCATCACCTCCGGCCTCGACCGCCTCACCATCATGAAGACCGCGCAATCTGCCTTCACCGGTTACATCAAGGAATCACTCACTACACTCCCGGAAACCACTGACCGCCTCTTCGCCACTGCGCTCAAAGCCGAGTGGCCCTATACCGCCGCAGCCATCGCAGCCGGCATCGACTTCAACAAGGTCCGCGCCCACCTGCGCGACGTTATGATCTCCACCTTCGCCAAGCACGATTCGCTCTCCGTGCAGCAGACTCTCTACGCCATGGGCGAAGCCGCCCTTGCGCACACTGACATCATCGGCGAGATCTATATGCTGATGCCCAACAAGCACAACCTGCTCGTCGATCTCGCGCGCTTCGGCCAGACCAACGCCAACCACATCTTCGTCCCCACCGATGAACCGCACGGAACCATCGAAGCCACCATCACCCGGGCATAAACCTGCGAAAACCGTAGAATGTCTGTTGCATGAGTAAAGCCGTTACAGCCGAACCAACCATCACCCGCGCCGCAAAGATTATCGCCCGCTGCCGCGAGCTGGCTCGCATCTCTGACACGGATGGCGAAACCTCTCGCCTCTTCCTCACGCCCGCTACGCGCGATGCCCACACCCTACTCACCTGGTGGATGCGCCAGGCCGGCCTCGAAGCACGCACCGACGATTCCGGCAGCCTTCGTGCTGTCCGCCGCAGCGAGCATCCCAACGCGCCCACCTTTCTGCTCTTCTCACACATCGATACCGTTCCCGACGCCGGCGCCTTTGACGGCCCGCTAGGCGTCATCCTCGCGCTCGCTGCCGTTGAAGAGCTGCACGAGACTCCGCTTCCCTTCAACATCGAGATCATCGCGTTTGCTGAAGAAGAAGGCGCGCGCTTCAGCTTTCCGTTTCTCTCTTCACTTGCCGCAACCGGGCAACTTACCGCTGAACATCTCGCGCGCACGGACATCGATGGCATCAGCATCGCCGACGCCATTCGCAACTTCGGCCTCAACCCTGATCGCATCGCCGAAACCTGCGCGCTCCCCGCCCACACCTTCGCCGCGCTCGAAGTCCACATCGAGCAGGGCCCCGTGCTCGAAGCTGACGACGCTTCACTCGCCGTCGTAGAAGCCATCGTCGGCCAGTCGCGCTTCCAGCTCACCTTTGAAGGCCAGGCCAACCACGCCGGAACCACGCCCATGTCTCTGCGCCACGACGCTCTCACTGCCGCCGCGCAATGGATCGTCGAGGTCGAGCGCTACGCCGCGAGCTACACGCAGCTCGTCGCCACCGTCGGCCGCGTAGAAACTTTTCCCGGCGCCATGAACATCGTTCCCGGCAAAGTGACCGCCACTCTCGATGTCCGCCACCCTCGCGACGAATCCCGCCACGCTGCCGTCGCGCACCTGCTTACCAAGGCAGAAGCCGCCGGCGCTCTTCGCGGAGTCACCGTGCACGCACGCCTGCAGTCCGAGCAAAAAGCCGTGCCTATGGATCACGCGCTCGTGCGGCATCTTCACGATGCCGCCGGCCGCGCCGGCTTTGCCACTCAATCCATGTTCTCCGGCGCCGGGCACGACGCCATGATCATCGCACCGCACGTGCCCACCGCCATGCTTTTCGTCCGCTCCCCCGGCGGCCTCAGCCACCATCCCGACGAAGCCGTCCGCGAGCAGGACGTCGAAGCCGCACTCGCCACCGTGCTCAATCTCCTCCTCCACCTTCATCCGCACCACTAACCCTAGACCCTTGGCCCTTGGCCCTATACCCTTAGCTATGCACTCACTCGGTCAAACTCGCAGCGCCAACCGCCGCGACCACCTTCTACTCACGCCGGATACCTTCATCCGCACGCCGCTTCCCGGCCTCACCGGAGGGTTCGCCATCGTGCACGTCGCTCCACAGGCCGGTGCGGCCTTCACTATGATGACCGTCGAGCTGGACTCCAATGGCACGCTCACCGATGCTCCTACGCAGCGACTCCTCTACGTGCTCGAAGGCAAGCTCACACTCGCCGAGCCCGGCAGCAAAAAACCGCACAAGCTCTCCGCTGGCAGCTACGCCTATCTGCCCACCGAGCATCCACACACCCTCACCGCGCAAACCAAATCGCGCGTCGTCGTGATTGACAAGCCATTTCTTCCGCTTGAATCCGAAGCCAATCCCGAGTTCCTCATCGGCAACGAAGCTGATCTTCCATCGACTGCTCTCAACGGCGATAAAGACCTTCAGGTCCGCGCACTCTTGCCCGCATCGCTCGCCTACGACTTCGCCTGCAACACCATGACCTACGCTCCTGGCGCATCGCTCTCGCAGGTTGAGATTCATTACATGGAGCACGGCCTGCTCATGCTGCAAGGCGGCGGCATCTATCGCCTCGGCGACAGTTGGTATCCCACCACTGCCGGCGACTTCATCTGGATGGCGCCTTACTGCCCACAGTGGTTCGGTGCTATCGGCAAGCAGCCCGCAAAATATCTCATCTACAAAGATTTCAATCGCCACACCCTTCTCTAAGCCATGCCTCTTTCGATCAACACTGACCGCCTCCTTCGCGAACTCCATCACCTCGCGTGCATCACCGATTGCCCTGCAACTCAGGACAAGTCCCTGCCCGAACCCACGCAGGCAGTCACGCGCATCGTCTTCACACCGCGCGATCTCGAAGCCCGCGCGTGGCTCAAAACTCTCGCCGACGCCGCAGGTTTCACCACGCGCGTCGACGCAGTCGGCAACACCTTCTTCCGCTGGATCGGATCGAACCCCGAGCTCGGCATCGTCGGCACCGGCTCGCACACTGATGCCATCCCTCACGCCGGCATGTATGACGGCACCGTCGGCGTCCTCGGCGGCCTTGAAGCCATGCGCGCGCTCAAGGAGTCCGGCTTTCAACCCAAACGCACCATCGAAACCCTGATGTTCACCAGCGAAGAGCCCACGCGCTTCGGCATCGGCTGCATCGGCTCACGTCTTCTCGGCGACGTCATCGATCCTGTTACCGCAGACCAACTCCGCGACCGTCTTCCTGAAACCGAACCAGACGCACCCACAGGCCTCACCCTCGCGCAGGTTCGCACACA
>Ga0206871_10163_pt2 | contig 16026 bp, 14 predicted proteins | sample Alteio_BWOrgCont_33_FD_152627 | JGI IMG/M metagenome (GOLD analysis project Ga0206871, IMG submission 152627) | Enriched cells from forest soil in Barre Woods Harvard Forest LTER site, Petersham, Massachusetts, United States -... | ecosystem: Environmental > Terrestrial > Soil > Temperate forest >...
GAAGTCACGAGTTCACCCTTTTCAGCGGCGCGCTCCAGGATGGTTCCCGTGACTGGCGCGCGGATCAAGGTAGCGTCGAGCAATGACTTGGCATAGTCCGCCTGCCCTTGGGCTTGTTCGAGAGCGCCGCGTGCCCGCGCAATTTCCTCCTTGCGAGGACCCAGCTTCGATAACTGAAAGGCCTTGTCGAGAGAATTCACACGCTGCTGGTCGGCTCCGAACTTGCCGGTGGCGTCATCCAGGGCCTGCTTAGACACGACTCCTTGACTCCACAAATCTTTCGTGCGGTCCAGCGTAAGTTGATCATCGGCCAGAGTGGCTCGGGCTTCATCCAAATTATGCTGCGCCTGCTGAATTTCCTCGGGACGAGATCCGTTTTGCAGTTCTTCAAGATAAGCGCGGGCATTTTCTGCCGCGCCTTTCGCCTGTTCATACTGGGCACGGAATTCATCATCTTCCAGACGTACCAGGACCTGGCCTTCTTTATCAATTTGCTCTAGCCTTGCACACCACTCCTCGGCCTAGATACGCAACGATGTGCTCCTGAGTTCCATAGTTCGATTCGAGACAAATCTGAGAAACGGATCTGATCACGCGAGTTCACCATGCTCGTTTTCCGGGACGAGATGGAATTCGTCCAAGCCAAAACTGACTGCTTAGTTTGACGTTAGGACTCGAGAAAGGTGAGGCTGTTTACAAGAATGTGACAAGTGGTCGGAATGCGCGGACGAATGCAGCTTCCACGAGGATGAAGCAGAGTTTAGCACTTAGCAATTGGCAATTGGCACTTAGCACTAGCATTCAGCACTCAGTCTGATATGTGCTCGCCGGCTATGGCGTAGATATTCAAGGGCCGAATGCTGAGTGCTGACTGCTAGGTGCTAAGGTTTGTAAAAATTCAGCGCGAAGAGTTTCGCTTCGCATCCAGACTTAGCGGGCCCGCTCCAAATTGGGAAATCAGCAGGGCGCCTCCAAGCATGCTCACGTTCTTCATGAACATGGCCATCTGCATCTGAGCCATCATCGGGTCTTTCACCGCCCAGAAGTTGTGCATTGCGAGCGTGACTGGAACCAGGAACAACACCAGCAGCCAGGCGCCGATTTTAGCTCGGTATCCGAGCAAAATGCTCAGTCCTCCGAGCAGCGCCAGAACCCCTGATGCGGGAACCAAGAAATTGGCCATGGGCACACCCGCCTGCGCGGCATAGGCGATGTCTTGATGAGAGAAGTGGAAGAATCCCGACAAAATGAAAATGATGGAGAACAGTATCCGTCCTGCAAGTGTGATGAACGCGCCCACGGAAGCTCCTTCTCTCAAGTCTGCCGTTCGCACTGCACTGGCAGTCTGTGAATGCTGCGAAATTGAGTTGCTGGCCATAAGAATCCTCCTGAAGAGTTCGCGGGACTGAAAAGTCCCTGCTATTCCAAAGTAGATGAACAACGGCGATCATAAGTTACTTTAAATAACTACTTGCATTTGTAAAGTAGGCACTTTAAAGTAACTAGGTGAGGTATCCATGCGCCGCTATGCTCAATCGCCTACTCCATGTCCCATGGGTGGATTACTCGAAGTGCTCACGCGTCCTTGGACTATGCACATTCTGTGGGCGTTATCGACGAACGGACCCACCCGATTTGGGGTTCTTCGACGCCAGGTCGAGGGCATTTCGTCCCGTGTTTTGACGGAGCGGCTGCGGCTGCTGGAGCAAAAGGGATTTATTTATCGCGACTACGAACCGACCATTCCACCCTGCGTCACCTATGGCATTACCAAGCGCATGAAGGACATTCAGAAAGTGCTCGGGGAGTTAGACCAACTGGCGCGCAAGTGGCAACAAGAGGATGTGCCGGCAGCCCACAAAGGCAGGAATCAACCGGCAGGGGAAGCCGTCTCTTCAAGCTAACCCGTTTTCCACCTGTTCCTCCTTGACAAAAGCAACATACCTGTTAGAGTGCGGCCAAATGGCTTCTCTCAAGCACATTTGAGGAAGGGACCCTGGTATGAAGAATGTTTACGAGGTTCTGAGGCAGAAGGAACTCGAACTGGCACGGTTGGAAAAGGAAGTTGAGGCCCTACGCGTAGCCGCCCCCTTGTTGTCCGATGATAAGGAATCGATGCTGGAAGCAACCAGCAATAAACCGACGTTAGCCAGTCCCACAACGACGCAACAGCCTATCCGCATCCCGCAGGCGGCCGTCAATGCCAGCCCGCAACCGGCGCGTGCTGCAGGTTGGGAAGACACAGCCAAGCGCTGGCCATAAGGTTGATGACGGCGTCATTTGCTCCGTCCGCGGAATCAAGGGATTTAAGTTCGTGAGGACACAAAAGCGAGGGCAATCAGGGCAATTGACCAACTTCTGATAACCTTCGTTGTTAGTTTGTGTCCTTGGCCGCCAACAGGTTCGAACTGCTGAGGAAATCTCCCACCGAGCGATGCTATACTCCACGCAATAACTCTGGCCGAAGCATTCCTCATTACGCCTTAATTCAAGGCGACGCGGGGGTGGTGTGCCGAGACAGGCAGAGGTGAAGCCATGAGCGCGGCAGCGACGCAGGCACCGGTTCGAGTCTTTACCAACACTCGCCGCGTTCCTCGTTTCCCGTTGGCGGTTCCCGCGGATGTCACTGTCTTACGATCAGGGATTCCCTATTCCATCCCCGGGCGCTCGGTCACCCTCGGGGAGCGCGGTGTCGGTCTGGTGCTGGCCGGGGAACTTCATCCCGGCGATTCTGTCGGCATTGAGTTTCGCTTGCCCGACGCTGGCGGGCCGTTTCGCCTGAAGGCGGTGGTTCGCTATCAGGCGCTATTTCATTGTGGTCTTGAGTTTGTAAATCTGACCTCGGAACAACAAACGCTGATCGAGCACTGGACGCGACGGAAGTCCGTCGCCAATCCCACCACTGCGGTTTCTGGCGCTCCACCCTCGCCGCCAGCAGCCATACCTGCACAATCGCGTGCCATTCCCGATCAAGTCATCAGTCCAAACATCGCCGTTCAAAAGAGAGTCCAGCCGATGTTGCGGCGCGCCGCATGGTTGGCGCTTGTCGGAACATTCCTGTTAGCGGCGGGCGGCTGGTGGCATTGGCGCCAGGCGTGGGGCGAACTGGAATCGCAGATTCCGCCAAGCCAAAAGCCCTCGCATCAACCTCCCGTCTATGTTCCCGCCGAGGCGATGGAAAGGCTATTAATCCACAAGATCGAACCAATCTATCCCGACGCTGCGAGGCAAGCGAACATACAAGGCATCGTGATCCTCGACACCGTCATCGGACGCGACGGAACCGTCATCGACGTACACCCGGTCAGCGGCCCCGACGAACTCACCCCCGCAGCCGTCGATGCCGTGAAATGGTGGCGCTTTCAGCCGTATCAAGCAAAGGGCCAGCCTGTCGAAGTGGAAACCAAGCTGGCAGTGGAATTCCGAGGGAATTGACCACAACCCGTCCCCATCTTCCGTCAACAGTCATCCTTCCGTCAACAGTCATCGGTGGCCGTCTCAGTTGATGTGTGTGGGCTGTTTCTTCACTTGACGTCATCCTGAGTGGCCGTCAGGCCGCGACGGATCTGGCGCGGATTGGCAGGAATGCAGTTGAGCGCGCATAGGCTGCCCCATATCGTGGTACTACACGCGGGATCCTTCACCCGGCTGAGGCCCGGACCAGGATGACGTCTGTTGGAAGTTTGTTTGTTGAACGTCGTTGGGTCGGTGATTTCGACGCTTTTAGTTTACTCACTTTGACGTCATGCGATTCTTGCGAAAAGCATGCAGAATCATCGCGCTGCTGATCGCGAAACTGCCCACCGCGCCCAAAGCCACCACCTCGGCCATCTGCCAACTCAAACCCAGGAAATCCGCGAAGAATGCAGCCAGGGCAAACCCTACTCCAAGGATGTTCAGCCACACTGGCGCGTGCACTGGGTTGCTGTGCCCACGATTATAGAAGCGCAGTTGAAGCAGCACCGCGGCCAGTCCGATAGCAGCCACAACGACCACGGCCAGCGGGCTGAAGAAGGCGTTGCGTCTGGTATAGAGCACGACCACACCGAGCCCGCAGCACAGCAAGGCGGAAGCAATCACAGTCCAGCGGCGAGAATAGGATCGGCTGTCGGCCACGAGGTTTAGTTCCTCGTTTATACAGGGGTTTGGCGGCGGATTCAAACCCGACTCAACTTTCGGCCAACTATTCTATCCCCCTCCGCCCGCCACCCATTCGGCTTGCCGCGTGTCGCCGTGGCTGACCGCATAGAGGGCGAGTTCGACCCGACTGGACATTCCCAGCTTGTCGAAGATATGGAACACGTATTTCTTCACAGTGTGTTCGCTAAGCCCGAGCTCTCGGGCTACCTCACGATTGCTGAATCCATCCGCAACCAGGGCCACGACTTGCTCTTCGCGCGGAGTGAGCAACCCAACTCCATGAGCATTCACGACGCGCAAAGAAGGAACGTGGGTTACGGTCTCAACCAGGTACTGCAATTGCTGACTATTGGCCCACACTTGTCCCTGATGAACGCTCTGGATGCACTTGCACAGCAAGCGAAAAGGATAATCGGCAAAGCAGAACAGTCCTTTGACGCCGGAGCGGAAGGCATTCACAACCGAGTCGCGATTCGATTCGGTCAGTACCAAAACCTTGGCGATTTGCGGGTGAGCCAGATGCAAGCGTCGAACGTTGGCCATATCCTGGCCGGCTAGTTTCGGATGATCGGCGTTCATCAGGATTACGTCGACCTGAAAATCTGCCACTGCCCTGAGGATCAGGTTCATATCCACGCCGCAAGAACTCACGCGGAATTCCGGGCGTCGGCGCAACGCACCCACCAATAGCTGGCACTGCATCTGATTGGAGTCGGCTACCAGGACGCCAATCGTAGTCGAAGTGCTACCGCTTACAGCGTTCATAGCTCACATCCATGTTATAACCGGCGTGTTAATGATAGAGCTTGAGGCGATCGGAATGCTGTGATATAGGGACGCCACAGCAGGCCTTATTTGTGTGGAAAACCTTCCGAGGCCCATAACGAATCTGATTTTTTCCCGTTATTGCACGCGGCTACGGTGATAAGAACTCTGCTCATTGCCCGGGGAACTCAGCGCTCCTTCATGAACGACTTCGTCAAGTCCACTTTAGCGGGTGCAACCAAAGTAGTAGGCGCTGGAGTTGCCATAAGCGGACGAATCTCACCTTTTGTGCTCTGTAAAACCCGTAGTGTTATGGCTTGCGATGTCGTTCGATTCAGACCGGAGATCGAGGCGGCCTTCGTCTTAACTGCATACCTTCGTGTACGGCGCTTCCCATGTCTTGCCACTCATGGCACACCACGATAAGTTCAAGAGGTTCGACACTCCTAATAGAAAGGTTGCAGTTCCTCGGTAGCGAGTCGAGGCCTGAACGGAAAAATGAAGATCAACTTTACTGTGGTCTATTGCGTTCTCGCTCTCAGCTGCTGCTCCGTGCAGCAGGGGTTGGTGGCCGTGGCTCAAGAACAGCAGCCAAGCACGGCTGTTGCACAGACCGGGCCAGCGGTAACCACGAAATCCGGTGTGGTGGACGGCGCTAGGAATCCTAAATCGAATCCAGCCCTGACGGGGGTGCGCCGTCCGCTCTACCGGCTCTGCAAAAGTGATGTTGTAGTAGTGTCTTTCACCTTCTCGCCCGAGTTTGACCAAACCGTAAGCGTGCAGCCGGATGGGTACGTCACCTTGAGGGGCGCGAAGCAGCTGGTTGCCGAGGGCGCAACGGTTCCCGAGTTGGAAGCAGCCATTGGCCGGGCCTATACCGGCGTGTTGCGTGACCCTGAGGTCACCATCGCGCTCCAGGATTTTGACAAACCGTATTTCATCGTGGGTGGCGAAGTGAATCATCCCGCGAAATACGAACTACGCTCGGATATCAGCGTGACGGAAGCGGTGGCCATTGCGGGAGGTCTCACCCCGCGGGCCAAACACTCCCAGATCGTGCTGTTTCGACACGTTTCTGACGATCTGGTCGAATCCCACTTGCTGGATGTGAAGGAGATTATGAAATCACGGACTTTGGCGGAGGATATTCGCCTCAAACCCGGCGACTTTTTATTCGTGCCGCAAAACCTGATTTCCAAGATCAAACAGTATTTGCCTACTTCCAGCATGAGTATGTACGCGAGTCCGACACAGTTTTAGGGACAATGTGTTCGCAACCATCGGGACCTATCCCCGACAATAAAGCAACAGAAGCAGAAATGAGCACTTGGACTTTCATATGCCGGAGGAGCTTAGAATTATCCCGAGATCGGCGCATGTGCCTTCCCCCACCCTGCGCGACCTGCTGTCGGTGGTTTTTCGACAACGTCGACTAGCGCTGAAGTCATTTGTCGGCATCTTTTTGGCGATATTTCTCTACGGGTTGATCGCACCCCCTTACAAGTCAGAAATGAAGGTGTTGGTCCGTCGGGGTCGCGTCGATCCGGTGGTCACTTCAACGCCAAGCCAGGCTGAATTCGAACGCGAGACTGTGACCGAGGAAGAACTGAATTCAGAAGTGGAACTGCTGCACGACGACGAAATCTTGCGGACAGTTGTGCGGCGTGCCGGCCTGATTTCTGAAGGGCATTCGTGGTTCTGGAGCCTGTTCGGTGACAACCAGGAAAGGCAACTGGCCCGAGCGGTGCGCCGTATCGATAAGCGGCTGACAGTCGAACCGGTGAAAAAAGCAACCCTGATCACCGTGAGTTACAAATACTCCGATCCAGTTCAGGCCGCCAACGTGCTTCACGCCTTGGCTTCCGCGTATCTGGAGCGCCACGAACGACTGCACCGCCCCTCGGGAGAGTTCAAGTTCTTCGATCAGCAAGTCGTTCAATCGCGCAGCGCTCTGGAGGAAACGGAGTTGCAACTCATGAGGTTCGGGGCCGATCAAGGAGTGACTTCAGCGGCTCTGGAGCGCGACTTAGCGCTGCAGAAACTAAGCGAAGCAGATGCGGATGCTCGCCAAACGCAAGTATCGATCGCTGTGTCCACGGAGCGCGCGCGCATCCTGGAGAAGAAACTGAGCTTGTTGCCTGATCGGATCACTACAGTAATGCGTGACTCCGACAATCCCCAACTGATGCAAAAAATGAAAGCGCAACTGCTCGAGTTACAGCTGAATCGGACCGAACTACTTGCCAAGTACGAGCCTTCCTATCGGCCGGTTCAGGAGATCGACGAGGAGATTGCGGAAACCAAAGCTTCCATCGCGGCCGAAGATAAGGCTCCAATTCGGGAGCGCAGCAGCGACCAGCATCCGGATCACGAATGGGCCAGAGGCGAATTATTAAAGACTCAGGTCGAACTGACAGCGATGAGCGCACACGCTGAGGCCGAAAACACTTTACTGGTGCACTACCGGGAAGCGGCAAGTCAACTGGGCGATCGTGCCATCGAGCAGGAACAGTTGATGCACGATTTGAAGGCGACCGAAGAAAAATATCTCCTTTACCTAAACAAGCGTGAGGAGGCAAGGATTGGGGATGCGTTGGATCAGGGAGGCATTCTCAATGTAACGATTGCCGAACAACCCGCAGTCCCCGCGCTGCCTGAGCTTTCCGCGCTGGGCTTCGGATTCATCGGCCTCGCGGGTGCAAGCACGGTAGGAATGACGGTGGCCTTTGTTGCTGACTACCTGAATCCAGCTTTTCGCACTCCGGATGAGATCGTTGCCTACTTGGGAAGTCCGGTGCTGGCTTCGCTGCCGCGCAGAAACGAATAAACCATGCGCTCTTACAACAACGGAAATCGAACTGCATCGGAGTTTCGTATGACTGATCGGACGACTGGGTCAAACTTCGCTAAAAGACTCGGTCGAGGAAAGGGACAATGAGCACATTTGTCGATTTATTCCCGCAGACGCTGGGTGACGCGTACGAGCCAGCCGCCATCGAAGTTGAACGCGAAGAATACCGCCAGACCGGATCCGCAGTTTGGAGCTCCGAGTCCTTCGCCGAGGAGCAGATCCGCGGTTTAGTGCGTCAGGTATTTCTTCCAGGATGGCCCAAGCCTGCGCATCAGGTTGTTGTGAGTCCGGTCGATCAGGAGACTGATATCAGCTCGATCTGCATGCAGATCGGTCTGGCACTTTCGGCACAAGTACGGGGAACCACATGCCTCGTAGAGGCTAATCCCAACGGTCCTGGATTGGAACAGGTTGTCGAGAAAAATGGCCACGACCTGATCGCGAATCAGAAGACTTCTGCTTTCCGGAATCCGTCCCGTCAACTCTCCAACGAATTGTGGCTGATCCCGCGGATGGCCTTTGTCGGCGAAAACCAAAATGGTTTGTCGGGCGCATGGCTGCGCGAACGACTTACCGAACTACGCCATACGTTCGACTACACAATCCTCTACGGGCCGCCCGCCGCGGTTGGCAGCGAGGCCGCATTGCTGGCCAGTCTTTGTGACGGCATGGTGCTGGTTGTAGAGGCGAACTCCACCCGACGCGTGACTGCTCAAAAAGTGAAGGAAAAACTGCACGCGGCCAATGCTCGTCTGCTGGGAGCGGTGCTTAGTGAGCGAACGTTCCCCATCCCCGAGACGATTTATCGAAAATTGTAAGAACTCGGCGTGATCGGTCGGCGTACTGGATCATCATTTAGGCGAAAGCGCGAAACAAGAATTCTGGTGGGAGGAAACTTAGAAACTTCGTGGAAAACAGACCAAAAATCAGTCGGGACTCAATTAGCGGAGCCGCGCTTAAAGAATCGTCTTGATGACAGCTGTACCCAACCTTTCTATACCATTCACCCTTGAAGGAGAACAGTGGTATTCAATTCAAACCCGGTACCGCTTTGAAAGAAAAGTAACGACCCAACTTCAACGTAAAGGCCTGCAGACGTTCCTTCCGTTGCTCGAAGAATTCCACCGCTGGAGCGATCGCCGTCAACCCGTCTATGTTCCGCTGTTCTCGGGTTACACGTTCGCGCATTTTGATTTGTTATCCGGGCTGCGAATGGAACTGTTGCACACCGAAGGGATCATTGGCCTGGTTGGCTTCCGAGGAGTAGGAATTCCGATTCCGGTTAAGCAAATTGATGATCTGCAAAGGCTGCTATCCCAGAAGGTTCCGTGTGCCCTCCACGCTTTTCTGAAAGTCGGACAGAAGGTAAGGATTCGAGGTGGTTGCCTGGATGGCCTGGAGGGAATCTTGGAACAGCGCGGGGAAAAGAACCTGGTGATCTCCATTGAATCTATCCAGCGCGCGGTTGCTATCACGATAGAAGGTTACGAACTGGAAATGATCTGAAGTGCGTTCCCCCTTAACAATCAAGCCCGTAACCCCGATCCGCAAGTTTGCGTCTCCCTCCCGCCTGATTCCTGGAGGGCAAGCAGCGGCCGGCGAGGCTTCCCGGAAGAAATCCTCGGTCACGGTCGATGGGCGATTCTGGGATTGGCAAGGCCAGGACGCCCTCGGAGAACCGAGGAAGCGTCATCTTTCTGAAATCATCGCGGAGGCGTTCTTTCCGAGGCTTTCGGTTCACGGCCAGCGCTGGAATCTCGTGCGGCAAGTGAGTGCAGACTTTTTCCTAATCATCTTTGGCTTTGCCGCGGTTGGCCATCTGATATTGCTTTTGGAGTTCGCGATTTATCGAGATCCCGGATCGTTGCTTCGTCCCGAACCGTTTCCCACCGCTGGGCCTGGATTGCTACTGGTCTACGGAGCCCTCTTTACTTTGCTGGGCTTTTCGGAACGGCTTTATCACCCCGAAACCATCCAAATACCGCATCAGGAACAATTAGTGCTGGCAAAAGTAGTTTTTTGGTCCGCGGCACTGGTTGTCGCCGCAGTGGGATGGTCCGGGCCTCACTTGATCTCCCTCACAACCCTGGCCGCAAGTGCTCCCCTTAATTTCCTACTCATGCTCGCCTGGAGACGGCACTGGAGACGTGTACCGGTGCAAGCCTCGCAGGGCGGGCGCGATGTGCGGAACGTTCTTATCATAGGGGCCGGACAGGTCGGTCGCCAACTCGCAGCCTACATAAGCGAGGACGTCTCCTGCAGTCGCTCGGTCGTGGGCTTTCTAGATGAGAATGAGCCCATCGGCGGCGATGTGCACGGGCGGCTGGACGATCTGGCAAACATCGCGCGCACCGATTTTGTGGATGAGATTATTCTCACCGCCCCGTACCAGCCCGACTTGGCGCGGCGGGTCATTCGGGAGGCGCGGCGCAACCAGCTCGACGTGAAAGTGGTTCCCGATCTCTTTGGATTTGAGCCGGACGATCCGCTGGTGTTTGAGAAGTTCGGCAATATTCCGGTTCTAACCTTGCGCGCGGAACGCATGCCGAAGTTCGGTTTGTTCCTCAAGCGGTTAGTGGACACGGTTTCGGCCGCAGCGACCCTGGCGTTCGCAGCCCCGTTACTGTCAATCATCGCGCTGGTGATTAAATTGGAATCACCAGGGCCCGTGCTCTATCAAGCCGAACGAGCAGGCCTGAAGGGAAGGCGGTTCCGATGTTACAAGTTCCGTACCATGGACGCCGATGCGGACAAACTAAAAGAACTTCTGCGAGCCAGCAACGAACGCCAAGGGCCATTTTTCAAAATGGTCGACGATCCCAGGATTACCCGTGTGGGACGATTTCTCCGCCGCTATAGCTTGGATGAACTGCCGCAGCTCTGGAACGTAGTGCGCGGTGAAATGAGCCTGGTGGGGCCGCGGCCTCATCCACTCGATGATTTCGAGCGCTACGACCTCGGCGATCTGCAGCGTTTGGATGTTCCACCAGGGCTTACTGGGCTTTGGCAAGTGACCGCGCGTCGCGATCCATCATTTGAGCGAGGCCTGGCTCTCGATCTGGAATATATACGAACCTGGACCCTCTGGAGGGACTTCCAGATTCTGTACAAGACGATTTCCGTAGTTCTGCACGGAAGCGGGGTATAGCACGTCCTCAGTCGCACACCCGACGACTCGAATTCCTGGGAGTGGTGTCCCGGCGTGGGCGGTCAGCAGTTCTTTCCGGCTGCTGCACCCATTGATCGTGGCGCCGTCTATCCTCTTCTTAGCGACGTTAATGCTGATGCTTTTCCATCCGCCAGACTTCAATTTCCATTCCATTGATCGATTTGCATTTGGCTTGCTGATTCTGGTCGTGCTCCTGCGCGTCTGCGTGCTGCGGCAACCGCTCCGATTAGGCGGCCTGGTTACATGGCCGATGCTGGCGATGCTTCTGCTGGCGTTCTACGGCGTAGTTTCGCAACCCAATGACGCTGAGACCTGGAGCTTGTTTGCGGCCAAATGGCTGGTGCCCTTCACCCTTTATCAGCTGGCGGCCTACATTTTCGATGACGCTCAGTCGCTGCGAAGGTTTGAGACGTTTTCTATGGTCGTGCTGGCATACCTGAGTCTAACCGCCATATTCTTCATGATCGATGCCAAGCAATTCATCTTTCCCCGTTACATTCTTGATGAAAGTTTGGGCTATCACGCCGATCGCGCACGCGGACCATTTCTGCAGGCCGTGGCCAACGGTGTCGCGCTGAATTTGCTTGGCCTGCTGGCACTCAATTCATTCCGGCGCAAACGGCTCCGAGCACTGCTGGCGCTTCTCTTTTTGGCGTCATTGCCTCTGGCAATTGTCGCCACCAAGACGCGCGCCGTCTGGCTTTCGTTTGCCTTGTCAATTCTTGGGTTGCTATTTTTTTCATCAAGTCGCCGGCTGCGACGCGTCTGCCTCTGTCTCGTCATCGCTGGCGGCATTGGACTCGCGACCGCCGTCACTTTTGCAGATCGCAACGCGTCCCTAACTGATCGGCTGGAAGAACGTGGCCCCGTCATCTTCCGGATGGAGATCTATCAAGCTGGTTGGGAGATGTTCCTGCAGAAACCGCTTGCTGGATGGGGCGCGGCTGAGATGCAAACCGAGCTTTCCAAAAGAATCAGCGACTTTCACCAGGAGCAGTTCTTTTTTCACAACACTTACCTTGAGATCGTCGTTCAATACGGTCTCGTTGGTTTAGTCCTATACCTCTGGATTGTCGTTGATCTATTCAAGCTGGGTCGGCGCCTGAATTGGAACAGATTCCATAAAGTCAGCAGTTTTCTCGATGAGGAATTCCGAACCACGCTGTGGCCGTTGCTTTTGGGCGTGTACTTGCTGAACGCTTCTTTTGTGGTGATGAATTACCAATTTGTGAATGGTTTTCTGTTTACTCTGGCCGGTTTGCTGGCCGCACAAAACCGCCGTCACACAGAAACCCGGGTCATTGCTTCAGCAAGTTAATGCCAACGGTTGCCTATCTGGCGAATCAATTCCCCTCTCCGGTTGAGCCCTATGTTGCAGACGAAATTCGGGAGATCCGCAGACGCGGGGTTTCCGTGATCCCATGCAGCGCGCGCCCTGCCTCAACTGTCCTTGACTCCGACCTCGGAGTCTTCACCACCGAAACCCTATATCTACAACCCATCCGTCTCAAGCTAGTGATTCACGCCGCCTTCCTGTGCATCCTGAAATTCCCTCTGCTCAAGGATTTCTTTTACCGCGCGCTGGTGCAGGGTAGCGAGCCGTTCGCTCGGCGGGTGCGCGCTCTTCTACACACCTGGCTTGGTCTCTACTACGCGCTTCTGATCAGGGGATCCCGTCCCGAGCACATCCATGTGCACCACGGCTATTTCTCATCGTGGATCGCGATGGTCGCCGCCCGGTTGCTGGGAATCAACTTCAGCATGACGCTGCATGGATCGGACTTACTGCTGCACCCGGCATATCTCGATGTAAAGCTGAAGGAGTGCAGTTTTTGCGTAACCATCTCCGAATTCAACCGAAGCTATATTGTCGAACGCTATCCCGAGATTCAACCAGCCAAAATCATAGTTCGACGGATGGGGGTCGACCCCGCCAACCATCCCATCAAAGTTCCCCCCAAAGGTCCGCTGACCATGCTCTCGGTCGGACGTTTGCATCCGGTAAAAGACCACGACTTTCTGGTTCGAGCGTGCCGCATGCTGAAGGACCGCGGCCTCCCCTTCGTTTGCCTGATCGCAGGCGACGGTCCCGAGCGGGTATCCGTTGAAGGGCTGATTCGGGACCTAAACGTCCGAGACGAGATCCGCCTCCTTGGTCATTTGTCGCGCCACCAACTCGACATCCGCTACGCCGCTGCCGACTTGGTCGTGCTCACCAGCCGCAGTGAGGGTATTCCGTTGGTGCTGATGGAAGCAATGGTGCGCGGCGTACCCGTGCTCGCACCCACGATCACTGGCATTCCTGAACTGGTGCTAGACGGCAAGAACGGTTTTCTTTATCACCCGGGTTCGCTGGAAGACTTTGTGGCAAAAGTTGAATTAGTCCACCGCTCCGAATCTGTACTCGGCCCGCTTGGCCGGGCCGCCCGGCAGCATGTGCTTCAGCATTTCAACCGCGAAAAAAACCTAACAGCTTTTTGCGATCTTATTCTTTCTCACATCAGCCCTCCCTATATCAAATCAACCACGGAGTTCCCTTCCTATGAGAATTCTCTATTGCAATAAATACAATTTTCCCTTCAGCGGCACCGAAGTTTACATGTTCGAGCTCATGGACTTGATGCGAGCTCAAGGCCACGAAGTCGCGCTGTTTTCCATGGCGGACCCTCGTGGTCAACCCACACCTTACGACCAGCACTTTGTGCCACACATCGATTTCAAGAGCCCTCCCCAGGGCTGGATGGCGCGGGCCAAACTCGCAGCCCACGCAATCTATTCGACCGACGCTCGGCAGCGTCTGAGGAAGGTCATTGCTGCCTTTCGTCCCGACGTCGCCCATGTGCGTAACATCTATCACCACCTGTCCCCGTCGATTCTTTGGGAGCTCAAGGCACAGGGCGTGCCTGTGCTCTATCACCTGAACGATTTCAAACTGCTCTGCCCCACTTACAACATGGTGGCAAAAGGACGAGCTTGTGAGCGCTGTCGCGGCGGACACTTCAGGCACGTTCTTACCGAAGGCTGTTACGCCGGGCCCCCGGGTTCGGCGCTGCTGCTGATGGCCGAAGCCTATTTCCATCGTTGGTTGGGAACTTACAGGAAGTGTATCGATCAGTTCTTGACTCCCAGCCGTTTCGCCAGAGAGAAACTCATCCAAAATGGTTTCAGCGCAGAGAAGATTGCTGTTCTTCCCCATTTCCAGAAATTGCCCGCGCAAGCTGCGCCAAATGCTGCACCGAACGCGCCGATTCTCTACTTCGGCCGCCTGTCGCCCGAAAAAGGAGTTGCCGACCTCTTGTGGGCGATGAAGCATCTGCCGCAAGTCCAACTCCAGATTGCCGGCGATGGGCCGCAGCGACCCGAACTCGAAAGCCTGGCTCACGAACTGCATCTGACTAACGTGAAATTTGTCGGCCATGTCGGCGGCAAAGTCTTGGACTACATGATCGCCTCGTCGCGCTTCACCATCCTGCCCTCGCGAGCATATGAAACCCTTGGCAAGACGATTCTCGAATCCTATGCCTGGGGACGCCCCGTGGTAGCGTCGGACCTCGGGTCACGCCGTGAACTGGTGGACCAGGGCGAGACCGGACTTTTATACCCGGCGGGAAATGTGGAACAACTTGGGAGAGCTATCTCATTCCTCGTAGAGCGGCCGGAGTTGGTCATTCAAATGGGAGTCACAGCGCGCAGATTCGTTCAAACTCAACACACGCCGGAAGCTCACTATCACGCAATGATGCGCCTATATACCCAGATGAGGCCTTGGCCCCCCGCCCGAAAAGCGGTGGCACCCTCGATTACCCCCGCACCGCTGCGCATCGCGTTTATCGGCGGGCGCGGTACCGTTTCAAAATACAGTGGGATCGAGACCTATTACGAAGAAGTCGGCAAGCGGCTGGTAGAAATGGGCCACGATGTCACCGTGTATTGTCGAAGTTACTTCACTCCGGCGCTACCCAAGTACCATGGCATGCGGTTGGTTCGACTGCCTACGTTTCGCTCCAAACACCTTGAGACCTTCGTGCATACCTGGCTGAGCACAGTCCACGTGATGTTTGGCGGTTGCAACATCGTGCACTACCATGCGCAGGGTCCGGCGCTGTTTTCGTTCTTCCCGCGTCTGGTCGGGAAGAAGACGATCGTCACGGTTCAGGGACAAGATTGGCAGCGAAAGAAGTGGGGGCGTTTCGCCTCGTTTACTCTTCGCCTCGGAGAACTCGCTTCCGCGCGGCTGCCCAACCGCACCATGGTCGTCTCGCGGACTCTGCAGCGCCACTACCAGACAACGTACGGAGTCGAAACTACATACATCCCTAACGGCTCGGTTCTTCGCACGCGCGTTGCTCCGTCGCAAGTAGCAGAGTGGCGGCTGGAACCCGACAATTACATTCTGTTTCTGGGTAGATTTTCACCGGAGAAAAATTGCCATCTGCTGATTGAGGCCTACGAAAAACTCGACACATCTGCCAAGCTGGTGCTGGCTGGTGGATCGAGTTACACGAACGCTTACGTCGATGAATTGCGCAAGCATCAGAGCGACCAGATTCTATTCCTTGACTGGGTTCACGGCCCTGCCCTCGATGAACTGCTGACCAATGCTGCGCTATTCGTATTGCCCTCCGACCTCGAAGGCCTCTCACTGGCGCTCCTGGACGCCATGGGTGCCGCGGTCTGCGTATTGACTAGCGACATTCCTGAAAACCGGGAAGTCATCGATGGCACTGGCTTCACCTTTCAGCCTGGAGACGCAACCGACCTCGCGCGGATGCTACGCTTTCTGCTTTCCGACGCGCAGACTCGAATTGTGGCAGGGCGAAATGGACAAGCACGAGTTCGGGAGCGCTATCTATGGCCGCGGATCGCTGCTGAGATCGGACACTCCTATGTGGAATTGACCGACCGGACAGGCGTACTCGATGCGTATCCTCCAGCCGAGGCCCCGGAAAGAGCGGCCACCGAACAAGTCGGATAAGATCCCCGCGATTTCGTCACGGCGACAGCCGAAGCAGGCATCGGCTCAGGACGGCAACCGCCGAGTTTCCGAATCGGGCATCGTTCACCGTTTCCGCTGAAATTCTTGTCCAGTCGCTAGCCCGGT
>Ga0206871_10184_pt1 | contig 16008 bp, 16 predicted proteins | sample Alteio_BWOrgCont_33_FD_152627 | JGI IMG/M metagenome (GOLD analysis project Ga0206871, IMG submission 152627) | Enriched cells from forest soil in Barre Woods Harvard Forest LTER site, Petersham, Massachusetts, United States -... | ecosystem: Environmental > Terrestrial > Soil > Temperate forest >...
GCCACAAGTTAGTTGCCCAAATTGAGATGTGCGCTTCGCGCATTGTGGTCCCCGCTCAAGAATTCGCGGGGCGAGAGAGAGGGGAGCGCGGCTATGAAGTTTGAACGCGGAGAAAGGCATCATCCCGGTAGGGAGGCTTTGGCGAGACGCCGAAACCGACCCGCGCTCCTTCCGGAGTGGCAATCGCGGGTGCTACCCGGAACCGGGAATGGTTCGGGCTTGGAGGCGAGGGTGTTTTGTGATTTATTGGGGACATGAGTTTTGCCGGTGAATTTGAAGGTTTGAGGCTGGATGAATTGCTGGAGCGTTCGATGGGGACGCGGACGCCGGCGGTGGCGGAGAGCCTGGGACGGAACGGGTTGACGCTGGCGGATTTTGCAGGATTGATTTCACCGGCGGGCGCGGGATTGCTGGAGCCAATGTGCCGTCGGTCGCAGGCATTGACGCAACAGCGGTTCGGGCGGGTGATACGGCTGTTCGCGCCGCTATATCTTTCCAACGAGTGCATCAATAATTGCAAGTACTGCGGGTTCTCGCGGGACAACGCGATTTTGCGGGTGACGTTGACGGTGGAGGAAGTGGTGCGCGAGGCGCAGTCGCTGAAGGAAAAGGGGTTTCGGAACATTTTATTGGTGGCGGGGGAGCATCCGAAGTTTGTGTCGAGCGGTTACATGGCGGAATGCGTGTCGGCGTTGCACGCGGAGATGCCGAGCATCTCGCTGGAGGTGGGGCCGATGGAGACGAAGGAATATCGGCCGCTGGTGGAGGCGGGCGCGGACGGACTGGTGGTTTATCAGGAGACCTACGATCGCGCGGTTTATGCGGAGATGCACACGGCGGGGCCGAAGCGGGATTTTAATTGGCGGCTGGAAACACCGGAGCGCGCATACGCGGCGGGGTTCCGGCGGTTGGGCATCGGCGCGTTGTATGGATTGGCGGACTGGCGGCGGGAGGCGATTGCGGTGGCGGCGCACGCGGCGTATTTGCTGCGGACCTGCTGGAAGGCGCAACTGACGATCTCGCTGCCGCGGCTGCGTCCATGCGCGGGGGAATTTCAACCGCTGACGCAGATGTCGGACCGCGAGCTGGCGCAACTGGTGTGCGCGTTCCGGTTGTTTTTGCCGGACGCGGGGCTGGTGCTGTCCACGCGGGAGCCGGCGAAGTTGCGCGACGGATTGATTCCGCTGGGGGTGACGTTGATCAGCGCGGGAAGCCACACGGAGCCGGGCGGTTACACGGGCGCGGGCAAGGAAAAGATTCATCACACGGAGCGGGGGCGGATCGTGGAACTGGCGGCGGGCGCGAGCGAATGGGCGTCCAACGGGCAGGCAACGAACGCGACGGGGCAGTTTCAGATTGCGGACGAGCGGTCGGCGGAGGAGGTGGCGGAATTGATTCGCAAATTGGGCTATGAGCCGGTGTGGAAGGATTGGGACGCGGCGTTGACGGTGTGAGCGAAAGAAATCTCAACTTTCGTTTGGGAATGTCTCCGGCGAGGCGCCAGAGACTGCACGCGAGGGCGCGTGCGCTCCCCGGGACGAAGAATCGCTCACGTTGCACGACCGCGATTAGAGTAAACTCATAGGTATGTCGAAAGACAATTTCATCATGGCGAACGGGAAGCGGGTGGAGGCGAAGCTGCCGTGCAGCATTGAGGAATTTCTGAAGGCGCAGGCGTTGCTGCCGCGGAGCGTGGTGGTGGAGCATAACGGGGAGGCGGTGGCGCCGTCGGAGTTTTCGAGCCGCCAGGTGTCGGCGGGGGACCGGCTGGAGATTGCGAAGATAGTGGCGGGGGGATAATTTTAAAATTGTTCGGTTGCAAAACGGGCGGAGATGGAGGAGAGTGCGGGCGCACGAGCCATTCGGTGTGCGCGAGAAGGCGGGGCCTTCACCCAATATTTAAGGAGAGCAAAACAACAGAAGGAATTGCCACGAAAGAACATACAGACCACATAAGCCGGAACAAACCGGATGAACGGAACGGAAATTCACCGCGGAGACGCAGAGCCGCGGAGGAGACGAACAGCAATGAGATCTGAAATTGAACAGAAGCGAACGAAGCAGGCAAAGCCTGCACCCACCATTAATTTTGGATTTGCGATTTGCGATTTTTGATTGCCAAAACGAAACGAACAACAAACAACCAGGTAGCCGAGAACGCCGCATGACTTCAGAATATGACAGCTTAGATGCAAGGTTTAGAATTAACGCAAGGACGGTCCTTCCGGACTGGCATCAGGTCGCAGAGAAGTACGGAAGAGAAGCGCGGAGTTTTTACCTTATTTCGCGATTTTTAGGCCCATTTCCCAGTCACAGACACATGATTTCCCGCCGGTTACAACAAATCCGGGGGAAAATTTCTCACGAAGAACCGGAATACGAATTAACGCAAGGATGGCCCTTCCGGACTGGCAATAGGCGCGGAGGAGAAGAACAGCAATGAGATCTGAAATTGAACAGAAGCAAACGAAGAGAACGAAGGGCGCGGGGCGCCGAGGTGGGAATCGGGACGGGCGAGGGCGTCCGGCGGCAATAGCCCGATTTATCGCGGTGGAAATTCTGCCTCCACCGAGGTAGACCGAGGTAAACCGCGATATACCGAGCTAACGGGGTTTGTAATTTTTTTGAGAAGTGAACGGGATATGATTTCGGAAATCTGTATGTGGAGTCGGGAGAGAAAGGGTTTTGGATTGGGGGAACGAGGGCGAGGACGAGGAGGAGGGGATTAAGATTAAGTGGAGAGGAAATGGGGCGCGAAGAAAAAGGAGGCGGGATTGGCGGGGGTTGGATATATTACGGGCACAATGAACTTAAATGAGATGGTGGCGATGGCGAAGGCGAACGGGGCAAGTGACTTGCATCTGGAGCCGGGGCTGCCGCCGGCGATCCGGGTGCGGGGGACGCTGAAGGCGGCGGGCGCGCCGGTCGCCGGGAAGCTGTTGCTGGAGGCGGCGCATGAAATCATCGGGCCGGACGGCTGGAATGAATTTTTGGTGCGGCGTTCGTATGATCTTTCCAGGAACGTCCAGGGCGTGCGCTGCCGCATCAATGTGATGCACACGTCGCGCGGGGTGGGAATGGCGGTGCGGTTGCTGGCGGGTTTCACGGCGACGCTGGAGAAGTTGAATTTGCATCCGGATCTCAAGAGGTTGATTGCCCACAATCATGGGTTGATTCTCATCAGCGGGCCGACGGGGTCGGGGAAATCGTCCACGATGGCGGCGATGATCCAGGAGATTAATCTGATGGAGACGCGGCACATTGTGACGGTGGAAAGTCCGATCGAATATCAGTTCAAGCCGTACCGGGCGTACATCCGGCAGCGGGAAGTGGGGCGGGACACGCCGTCGTTCGAGCAGGCGTTGATTGACGCGATGCGGGAGGACCCGGACGTGCTGATGGTGGGGGAGATGCGGGACGCGGAGACGATGCGGCTGACGTTGAACACGGCGGAGACGGGACATCTGGTGCTGGCGACGGCGCATTCGGCGACGGCGAACGAGGCGTTGCAGCGGGTGGTGGCGGCGTTTCCGGCGGAGGTGCAATCGGGCGTATGCGCGCAACTGGCGGACAGTTTGGTGGCGGTGATCTGCCAGCGCTTGTTGTTCCGCGAGGATTTGAAGATGCAGGTGCCGGAGTGCGAGGTGTTGATACCGACGCATGCGGTGAAGAATTTTATCCGGCGCGGCGAATTTTTCAAACTCATGACGGTGATGGAGACGGGGGCGGAACAGGGGATGTGGACTTATCAGAGGTATCGCACCTGGCTGGAGACGCGGAAGACGTGGCATCGCGCGACGGACGGGGGCGAGGACGAGCCGGCGGGGGAACTGGAGTCGGTGGAGGAAGTGAGGGTGGCGCCGCCGTTGCCGCCGCCGGTGACGAGCAGTCCGGCGAAGGCGTCGTCGGGCAAGTCGCCCGCGGGCGGGACGGCAAAATCGAAGGAAAACCTGCTGGAAATTCAACCCGAGGAGGGCGGGCTGGAGGCGATTATTTCCAAGCTGAAGTCGAAGCCTTGATGGGCCGGAAAGGGCATGCCAAAAAGGCGGAAATAGAGCTTGCAACGAGGCGGGAGATTGCTACCTTCTCCGTTCCTTTTGATAGGAAAAGAATTTATGGCAAGAATTTGCGAATTGACCGGCACGGGCCCGATAAAGGGCAGTCACATCTGGCGCAGCGGCAAAGCCAAGAAGAAGGGCGGCATCGGCACGCACGTGACGGCGATCACGAAGCGGCGGTTCATGCCGAACCTGCAGCGCGTGAAGGCGTTGATCAACGGCGAGGTGCGATACATCCGCGTGACGGCGAACGCGCTGAAACGGGGCATGGTCGTCAAGGCGCCGAAGCGCACCTGGAAGAAAGACGCGCCGAAGGTCTGACGGAAATTACAGCGGGATTTTTACGAGGCGAAGTCCGAGGGGACTTCGCCTCTCGTATTTATGGACGGGGCAGGGGAGAAAGAGGAAGGTCGAAATTATTTGCCCTTTGACCGGTGCATGGTGGCGCGCTTGAGCTCGCGGTCGGACTCGCGCTTTTTCAAGTCTTCGCGCTTATCGAAGGCGACCTTGCCGGCACCGACGGCGAGGGCGACTTTCACGCGGCCATTCTTCCAATAGAGGGAAAGGGGAAACAGGGCATTGCCCTTGACGGAGCTGAGGCCGAAGAGTTTGCGGATTTCGGATTTGTGGAGGAGCAGTTTGCGGGCGGCCTTGGGCTGGTGGTTCTGGCGGTTGCCCTGCGCATACTCATCAATGTGCATGTTGTGGAGAAAGACCTCGTCCTTCTCGACGCGCGCAAAGGCGTCCGCGATCTGGCCCTTGCCGGCGCGGAGGGACTTGACCTCGGTGCCGTGGAGGACGATGCCGGCCTCGAAGGTTTCGAGGATGTGATAATCGCGGCGGGCTTTCGGGTTGTTGAGGATGTCGGCCATAAACAGGAACAGCCAGAAGCGAACTTCTGGCCGGTCGCGAAAAGATTGATGAACGGCCGCGCGGGTGCGTCAGCGCCGCTTGCGTTTCTTGGAGCCGTCGGATGGTTTTTCGACGTCGCTCAATTCGGGCATTTCCCAGCCGATTTTTTCCTCGATGATTTCCAGCAGGGCGATGTCCGCGGCGCCGAGGCCGGTGACGTCAGCGATCAGCGGACGGCTGAGAGCGCCACCGCCGGAGTTGAGCTGGCGCACGCGGCGCGAGACGAGGTTGATCAGAACGTTGGGGTTGCCAACCTTCTCCAAAGCCTTTTTGCAAAATTCAGCGTTCAAGATTTTTGTCGATTACAAGAGCCGAAAAGGATAATGGAATCCGGGCGCGAAGCAATGGAAAAAGGCAGGGAATCGCAGGGCAATCCGCAATGGATGGAGGATTGGCGTAACCTGCTTGGATGCAATCCATTCCATGGACACGCGGATTGTGTAGCACATGAAATTGGCCGTTCCGGTGATGTTTGGAGGCAAATTCGCAAGGTTGGGAAAATCCAATTGCAACAAACGAGCAATTACGAAGGGGGATTGCCATTGTTCGCAGGACACCGGGGATGGTAGCGAGTCTATCTCCGCCAAGGTTATTTTGATGAATTTCGCACGGTCGAATTCAAAACGACTGTCCAAAATCGGTACACTCCATCTCACGTAAAGCTACATATCGAGGGGGCGCCGCGGGGTCATTGCCGGGGAGATGCGGGGGGCGTTCTCAGGTGTGCGAATGAAACGACATTGCCATCAGGCAAGTTACGAAACATCAGGGTATTATGCTTAAAAGTGCGTTCATCTTCGGAGGGCTTGGCACGAATATTGGTTACATCTTACAGCGGAATCAGGCGAACCGTGTCCAATTTCGGCCACCGTTACCGGATCGGGCGCAAAGTTCGCGTAAACTGAGAGACTGATTGATGAGAACTCGACGACATAATTATTCGAATGGGCAACTTCGGCGCGCCGAACGGGGGGTGACGCTGGTTGAGGTACTGGTGGCGTTCCTGATTTCCGGACTGGCGCTGGCCGGCATGGTGAGCGGATATATTTTTGCCAACACCTCCGCCGAGAAATTTGCGTTGTCGCTGGCGGCCAACGCACAGGCGTCGCAGATGATGGAGCAAATGCGGAGCGCGCAGTGGGACGTTTCCAGCTCCCCGGTCATCGACAACCTGGCGGTGAGCAATTTTCCGAACCAGGTGGTACCGCTTGAATTTGCCGGAAGCGGGACCAACGTGATTTACGGCACAAACATCGCGCAAATCCTCACGGTTTCCAGCAATCCACCCCTGCGCTGTTTGCGTGTGGATTGCGTGTGGAATTACCGGGGATTTCAGTGGATGACCAACACGATTGAAACCTTCCGTGCTCCCAACCAATGAAGCTCCTGGAATTACATTCTAGTTTGGCCCGGAAGGACCGGTCGGCGGCGGCCTTCACGCTCCCGGAGGCACTGATTGCCACGGCGCTTTTTTCCATGTTGGTGCTGGGAATTGTCAGCGTCAATTTGTTCGGCTTGCGGTGGTATCAGCTCGGCCAGAACAAGATGGTGATCACGGACGCGGCGCGGGAAGCGGTCGGCCGAATGAGCAGCGAGCTCCGAAACTGCAATAATGCCTACGTGGGGGATGTTTCGAACGGAACGTTCCTGGCCCACGTGGATGGGGAGCCGCAGGTGGGGAACGGGCTGGTGATCTATGCCACAACCAACACAAACAGCTTCGTGCTCTACTACCTGAACGGCACCAATCAGACCTTGAACCGGTTTGCGACGGACATCAACACCAACGTCATCATCGCCAGCTCAATTACAAACACGAATATTTTTCAGGTGCAGGATTACCTCGGAAACGTGCAAAGCAACTATCAAAACAGCCGGGTGATCTTCTGCTCACTGAAGTTTTACATGTCCTCATTGCGACTTCCCGAAAGTCCCTCGCCGGTCAACTACCAACTGCAAACCGCGGTCGCCCCGCGCTCGCAAAACTGAACGTGAAAACTCCAACGAAACCCCAATTTCGAACGGCCGGCAACGCCCTCGTAATGACCCTGATCATGACGGCCGTGGCGCTCGCCCTCCTGGCCGGCATGATGTCGTGGTCGGCCGGCAACGCCCGGCTGGCCGCCCGATCCAATGAATACACCCGGGCCGTGGCGGCCGCCGAGGCGGCCACTGAAAAAATCAACACCCGGATGGCAAGCGATTACTTAAACGGCGGTGAGCTGCAGGTGGTCGCCAATTTGAATTCCTACCGCGCGACGATACCCACCGGATCAGATTCTTCCTATTGGACCAACTGGGAGTTCAACGATGCCCAGGGCAACATCGGCAGCACGTTCGTCCAGCAGGGCGCCGTCAGCAACTACCAGGTCCTGACCGGGGCCTATGCCGGACTCACCGGCTTTGCCTCGACATACACCGTGGTCTCCGATGCCCGCGAACTTGACGCGCCACAGAATGTGGTGGCGGGCGTGCTGGAGGCCGTGCAGTTGACCCGCATTCCCATTTTTCAATTTGCGATGTACAGCTCGGGCGAGATGGAGGTAAGTTGCGGCCAGCCTTTTGAGGTCACCGGACCCGTTCATGCCAATGGGCCACTTTATGTCGAGCCGGACAGCGCGCTGACATTTGATTCCGGAGTTACGGCCGTTGGCAACATTGTGCTGGGGCGAGATCCCCTGGATACGCGTGGTGCTCTAGGGGGAACGGTGACCTACCATATTCCGCCGGTATCGCCGGTCCCGCCACTTACACTTCCAATTGGGGCCACGAACACCCCCCAGGCGGTCCGCGAGATCATTGAGCCGCCGGCATCGCCGTTCGAACTGCCCTCTTCTCCCATCGGAAGCGCGCGCTATTACAACCAATGCGACGTGCTGTTGATCGTGTCAAACACTAACTTTGTCTGCCTGAGCGGTCTCTTCAACGGGTTCAACACGATCGCGACAAACACCCAGGTGGCGTTGTTTGTCAACACCAACAGCAGCTTCTTTGATTGGCGCGAGCATAAGACCATTTTTCCCATCAATATCAATGTGGGTGCGCTGGCCACCTGGAGCACGAATTCGACCAATGCCATACGCACTGCGCTCGGGAATGCCCCCTATTCCATCTACATTTATGACAAGCGGACTTTGCCCGCCGGGGATCTCGGAGCAGTCCGCTTGACGAATGGCATGCAGTTGCCTCCACGGGGGCTGACGGTGGCGACGGCGGACCCACTGTATGTCCAGGGGCACTATAATCAGCCGGTCGCGGCCAATTTGGGCACGAACATTACCTCGACATGTCTGCCGGCTTCTCTGGTGGCAGATGCGATCACGATCTTGTCCGTGAACTGGTCGGATGGTAACAGCCTCAATCTCCTCACTTCCCCTACCCGCAATGCGGCCCCTACAACCGTCAACGCTGCGATCCTTGCCGGCGAGATGGACACCACCCTGGGACATTACAGCGGCGGGATGGAAAACTTCCCGCGTTTCCTGGAGAGCTGGACGGGCAGAACCTTCACCTACAATGGCTCCATGGTGAAAATGTTTCCGAGTCTTTACGCGACCAACGTTTGGGGTCAAACCAACGTATATAATCCGCCGCCGCGAAACTGGGCTTACGACATCAATTTCAACGACCCGTCGAAGCTGCCGCCTCTAACTCCCAGTTTGCAAGTGGTATCCCGCAGCCAATGGGCGACGCTCGCTCCCAACCAGACCAGCGCTCCTTGATCGAGGAAATGCCCTGGCCATGAGTCTCCAGCAATTGCCAAGTGTCCGGCCGGCCGGGAGCAGACGCCGCGCGCAGTGGCCACACCTGACGTTTATTGGTTTGCTTAGTTTGCTGGCGGTCGGGATCTTGCAGGCACAACCGCGCTGGCAACTTTCCCAGGCCGGCAACCAACTCGAAACACCGGTCCAACTGGATTCCTATCAACGGGAACAGATGCAGAAGCAGGCCAGGGAAGACACGGAGCGGTACCGGATGCGTATCACGCTGCCGCAAGCGGCCTTCGTGACGCAGCCAGTCAGTCGTTTAAGCGGAATGGCCGGTCAACGCCAGAGTGCAAGCGCTTTCCAGCAGATTCAGTCCAGCGAAACGGCGATGCTGACGTTGAAGCTGCTTTGCATTCCGCTGGGTTTGGGGGTGTGGTTTTTGATAGCGCGAAAGATGGCCCCGGAGCTGGCCGAGTCGCTGACCAGTTGGGTGCCCACCCGGGCGTTGTCGCCGGCGGTTTCCGCGGGCCAGCTGGTGACGCTGCTGGCGGAGGAGAAGGCCGTTTTGGATTTTCAAGCGGCATTATGCGCAAGCCCGGGAGCGTCGGAAAGATTAACCGACACTCAAATCATCAACAAAATCCCTCACTCCCCCGCGGTTGGACACGTCCGCGAGATGCTCGGGCTGTTGCAGGAAGCCGGCCGGAGCATGATGCCGGCGAATCAGCGCGGGTTTTTGCTGGACGCGCTTGACCGGATCCAGTCCCTCAACAATTTGGCGAAGCCGGCGGAATTGCTGCCGCTGCGGCAGGTGACCTCCGCCGTCGAAATGCTGCTCAAGCAGCTCACCGAAAAGTCCAGTAACATCACATCTTCCACACTGAGAACGGCGACACTTGGTGTGACCATTTTGGAGGAACTTTGCCAGCCAGGGTTGAAACCTGACCTGTTGAGCGAACCTCCGCTGCGGTTCTTGGTGGTGGATGACGAGACTTTCAGCCGGTATGCGCTGTCTCACTCGCTCAAGCGGGGCCTCAGCGAACCGGACGTGGCCGAGAACGGGGAGCAGGCCATGACGATGGCCCGTCGGCGCGCCTACGATCTGGTCTTTCTGGATGTGCAGATGCCCGGCATGGACGGTTTCGAACTTTGTTCCAAGATCCACGAGACGCTTCCCAACCAGGCGACACCGGCTGTGTTCGTGACCTCCTTGCGCGACTTTGACGCGCGCGCCAATTCAATCCTGTGCGGCGGACGCGACCTCATCGCCAAGCCGTTCCTCACGTTTGAGCTCACGGTCAAGGCGTTGACATTGGTGGCAACGGAGCGTCTGCGGGGTCGCACCAGGATGACCGATGCATTTGTGGATGAGTTGAAGATCGAGGAGCCCGTTGCACCCTTGCCGGAAGCGCCTGTGGTGGTTGAGGCGGTCGAGCCCGGAGAGCAGCTTGCGGATTACCAGGCAGAAGATCGGAGCGAAGAGGAACCAATCTTCGTTCGCAAGCGAATTCCCATGGTTTCGGCCACTATGCCCGCCGGCGAGGACGAGTTGTCCGAGGCAGAACGGGCCGAATCGTTCTTTATACAGGCGCGCGTGCAAATGGATGTAATGCGGGAACTGGCGGAAATGATCCGTGACACGCCGGGAAATTCCGTGAAGCAGCAGATGATTACCGAACTGGTCTTGGGGATCCATTTGCTCGCGGTGAATGCCGAGGGATGCCGCCAGCATTCCATTGCCCTGGTGGCTTCGGCGCTGGAAGGGTTGCTGAGGAAGATGCTGGAGAATGCGGCGAATTTGTCTGCTTCCGCGCTGGAGGCCGCGACCATGGCGGCGACCTTGATTCAGGATCTTTGCGCGCAAGAACCAAACCCCGACCTGGCCACTGCGCCGGCGATCCGCGCCCTGGTGGTGGATGACGACCCTGTGTGTCTCCGGGCCATGAGCAGCGCCTTGCAAATGAGATTCTCGAAGCCGGAGAGCGCGACCGACGGGAAGTCCGCGTTGGCGCTTGCGGCGGAAAGAACCTTCGACGTCATTTTCCTGGATGTGCAGATGCCGGATGTTGATGGTTTCGAAGTCTGTAGCCGGATTCGGGAGACTGCGGCCAACCGCGATACGCCGGTGGTGTTTGTAACGAGCCATAACGCGGAAATCCTGCGGGAGAGATTAGAACTCGGCGGCAACAACGATTTTCTCAGCAAACCGTATCTGAGCAGCGAACTTAACTTGAGAGCGCTTGCCCTGGCGCTTCGCGGTCGGATGCAGGGGGCCAGCGAGACCGTGCTCGAAACCGCCAACTAAACCGGCGCCCTGCGGACTTGTTTGCATCAGGCCTCGCACTAAAGCGTTGATTCCGTTGCGCCAGCCCCTATTCTCACGGTATCGGGGCCCATAGCTCAGTGGTTAGAGCAGGCGACTCATAATCGCTTGGTCACAGGTTCAAATCCTGTTGGGCCCACCATACCCGCGCAGTTTAAATTATTCCTCCTGGCCGCCTCCGGGCCGGTATCATTTCCGTCAACACAGTTTCTTCGGGCCTGTTGCCGTATTTGCCTGGCGGCGCGTGCCGCCAAAATATTGTTGGGCAAATGCCAAAAGAGATGGAAGATTCCTGCTGCGAATGAAAATGATGATTCATGAATGAGACCATTGAGTTTCTGGTTCGCCACGGCGCCGCCGTGCTGTTTGTGGCGGTTTTCATCGAACAGGTGGGCATTCCGCTGCCGGCCGCGCCGTGGTTGCTGGCGGCAGGCGCCTTGGTCGGTACCGGCAAAATGAACTGGGTGGTGGCGCTTGGCTCGGCGAGCATCGGTTCGGTGGCAGCCGATTCGATCTGGTTTTATCTGGGCCGTCATTACGGAAACCGGGTGTTGCGCCTTCTTTGCCGCATCTCCCTGGAGCCGGACACTTGCGTTCGCCGGACGGAGGGTGTGTTCACACGATACGGGATGAAGGGGGTCGTCGTGGCGAAATTCATTCCGGGCTTGAGCACGCTGGCGCCGCCGCTGGCGGGCAGTTACGGCGTGAGCGCCCCCCGGTTCCTCTTTTTCGATGCATTGAGTTCTTTGCTTTACGCAGGTTGCTTCATACTTGCCGGCGTTCTGTTCAGCCGCCAGCTGGAACAAGTCATCAACGCGCTCGCCGGTCTTGGCCACAGTGCGTTGGCTGTCGTGGCCGCGATGGTTACCCTCTACATTGGTTACAGGTATTGGCAGCGGCGCCGGGTGCTGAACGAATTGCGAATGGCCCGAATTACCGTTGATGAACTGCATCAAAGACAGGAGGCGGGCGAGAGCCTTTTGATCCTGGACCTCAGGTCCCATTTTGAACTGGAACAGGACCCGGCGGTGATCCGTGGCGCGTTGCATGTGACCATGGATGAGTTGCGAGTGCGTCAACAGGACATTCCCCGTGATCGTGACATCGTTCTGTACTGCGATTGCCCCAACGAGGTGAGCAGCGCGCGGATGGCGTTGCAACTGCGCCAGCAAGGCATCGTGCGTGTCCGGCCGCTGCTGGGCGGCATCGAGGCGTGGCGGGAGCGCAGATACCCGACGGAGGTGCGAACTGTGGGAACGACAGCCGTCCAGGGTTTCGGTTTCGTGCAAGGGGAGCCACGGCCATGAGTCACAACGGGACGAAGGTTTCCGGTATTTTTAATTTCACGGTGATTCCGAACATGCAATACTGCCAATCATTATGGGCAAACCGGTAATTTGGACAGTGGATGACGATCCCGATGTGTTGCGGGCGGTGGAACGCGACCTGCGGCGGCAATATGGCGACCGATACAAGGTCATCTCGGCAGATTCGGGAGCCTCCGCCCTCGAAGCAGTAAAGCAATTGAAGCTGCGCAACGAGCCGGTGGCTCTTTTCCTCGTGGACCAAAGGATGCCGCAAATGTCGGGCGTGGAGTTTCTGGAACAGGCGATTCCACTTTACCCTGAGGCCAAGCGCGCGTTGTTAACCGCTTATGCGGACACGGACGCGGCGATTCGCGCCATCAACAGCGTGCAGATTGACCATTATCTGATGAAGCCCTGGGATCCGCCGGAGGAGCGGCTTTACGGAGTGGTGGATGATTTGCTGGATGACTGGCAGTCATCGTACCATCCCGTGTTCGAAGGAGTGCGGGTGATCGGGCATCGCTGGTCTCCCCAATCAAACGAGATCCGCGATTTTCTTGGCCGCAATTTTGTGCCGCACCAATGGCTGAACGTGGAGACGGAGGAGGAGGCGAAGCAACTGCTTGCGACCACAGGGGCCGGCGTTTCGTCATTGCCGGTGGTGGTGCTTCCTGACGGATCCGTTCTGAGCAACCCGCCCATCCCCGAGATTGCCCGCAAGCTGGGACTGAGAACCAAGGCGGAATTCCCATTTTACGACTTGGTGGTTGTGGGCGCGGGTCCCGCAGGTCTGGCAGCGGCGGTCTATGGTGGCGCGGACGGCCTGCACACGTTGCTTGTGGAACGGGAGGCGCCGGGCGGACAGGCGGGGCGGAGTTCACGCATTGAGAATTATCTTGGCTTTCCCGTGGGGCTGAGCGGCGGGGACCTCGCGCGGCGCGCGGTGGCGCAGGCGCGGCGTTTTGGCGTGGAAATTCTTGCGCCGCAGGCGGTCAAAAGCGTGCGGATTGAAGGGCCGTCCCGTGTGTTGATACTCGAGGACGGGACGGAAGTCGGCTGCCGCGCGCTGCTGATCGCCACGGGCATCGCCTTTCGGAAGCTGGAGGTGCCGGGACTGGAAAAGCTGAATGGCGCCGGTGTCTATTACTATGCGCCCATGTCTGATGCCTTCTCCTATCGGGACGGCGATGTCTACATCGTCGGCGGCGCAAACTCAGCCGGGCAGGCGGCGATGTACTTTTCCAAGTTTGCGCGCCAGGTCACGATGCTGGTGCGCGGCAATTGTTTGTCGGCCACCATGTCGCAATACCTTGAAAACCAGATTGCGGGGACAAAAAACATTGCCGTGAGATTTAACTCCAGCGTCATTGCGGTGGGCGGCGAGACCCAGTGTGAAAACATCACCATCCTGAACAACAAAACCTGCGCGCAGGAAACGGTGCCGGCGAACGCCCTGCTGATTTATGCGGGAGCGATTCCCCGCACCGACTGGCTCGCCGGAATGGTTGAGCGGGATGAGCAAGGTTATCTGATTTCGGGGCAGCATCTGATGCGCGAAGGACGGCGCCCGGCCGGATGGACGGCGGACCGGGATCCGTTCTATCTTGAGACCAGTGTGCCGGGTATTTTTGTGGCGGGCGATGTCCGGCATCGGTCGGCCAAGGGCGTCACTTCCGGCGTGGGCGAGGGGGCGATGGCTGTAAAACTGGTCCATGAATATCTCGATCTCCTGCAGCCATGAACGAGGCTGAATTCCAACAGGTCCGTTCCACGCCGCTTTTCGCCGGGCTGACCGACGAGAAACTGGGCTTCATCCGGACGGGTCAGATTATTGAAGCCTCACCTGGAACGGTGGTGGTGACCGAGGGGGAACGGAACCATTATTTCGACCTGATCTTGGAAGGCGAAGTCCGCGTGATGCGAACTTACGACCGTCAGGAAATCCTCATGGGCGTGAACAAGGCCGGCGGCTACCTGGGCGAGATTTCAATTTTGCTGGACATACCCTCGGCGGCGACGATCCGGGTGTCGAAACCCGCCAAATTATTCCGGCTCAGCGAGGAAAACTTCTGGGTGATGCTCGTCTCCTGCCGTGCGGTGGCCCGGCAGATTTTCCGCCTGGCGGCGAGCCGGATGCGAAATGTGGAGGGCTACTCGCAACAGCGCGAAAAGCTGGCTTCCCTGGGCACCATGGCGGCAGGTCTGGCGCATGAATTAAATAATCCGGCGGCGGCCGCGCGCCGGGCGGCAGCGCACTTGCAGGAGACCACGGACAAGGTGCAATCCCTCCTGTGCCAGCTCACCCGGACCATCGGGCACGACCAGTTGCAGCAACTGGTGGACGCCTCGCGCGAGGCCCTGGAAAAACTCGCGAAGGCTCCCAAGCTCGATCACCTCGAGCGCAGCGACCGCGCGGAAATCCTCGCCCGCTGGCTCGAAGCCCGCAGGGTGCCCACCGCCTGGGAACTGGCGCCCACGTTTGTTGACGCCGGATTGGAAATTGCCTGGCTGGAACCATTGATTGCAAAACTTCCGGCTGCAAGCCATGCCGACGCGCTGGGCTGGCTGGAAGCGCGTTTGAATTTGAAATCGCTGTTGAGCCAGGTGGAGCAGAGCACCGGACGCATCGCGGAACTGGTCAAGGCGGTCAAATCCTATTCGTTCATGGACCAGTCTCCCATGCAGGAGGTGGACATTCATGAGGGCATTGAAAGCACCCTGACCATGTTGGGCCACAAACTGAAAAATGTGACCGTTGTTCGCGCGTTTGACCGCTCCGTGCCGCGCATCATGGCTTACGGCAGCGAACTCAACCAGGTCTGGACCAATCTCATTGATAATGCCATCCACGCCGTGAATGGCACCGGCAAAATCTGCGTTGGGACCTGCCGGGAAGGGGATCAATTGGTCGTCGAGATTGTGGATTACGGCGCGGGGATTCCGCCGGAGGTGCAGTCGCACATGTTTGAGCCGTTTTTCACAACCAAACCGGTCGGCTCCGGTACCGGCCTGGGTCTGATCATCAGCAACCGAATCGTGGCGGATCGTCACGGTGGTGAAATCGAATTCGAATCCAAGCCTGGCGAAACTCGTTTTAAGGTGCGGCTTCCCATTAATCGCAACAGCGCTTCAACGCCACCCTGATTTGCTCTCTTGTTCAAATCCTGTTGGGCTTGCCATTCACACAGCGCCTCCTCACGAATGCAAATTCTGCGTCCATGTCGCGGAGACGTAACGCGCCTGCGGCAAGGCAAATTTCTTCACCTCCACCATCACGGCCTCCGGCTTGAACTCGGCCAGCACCATCTCGGCGACATTCACCGCCACCTTCTCGATGAGCTTCCAGCTTCGTCCTTCCCCGAACTTCAACAAACTCTGTGACACCGCGAAATAATCAATCGTCCGAATCAACCTGTCCCCTGCCGCCGCCCCGGAAAAATCAAACAACAATTCCACCGTCAGCAGCAGACGCTGCGGCTGCGCCCGCTCCTCATCCGGCACACCCACGCAATAATACACTTCCAAATCGGCAATGGTAATTTTCGACATGTCGTCCTCACTGCTTTCGGTAAATTGGTTTTGGCACCACCACCGCCGGGCTGCGCCGGCCGCGAATTTCAATTTCCAGCGCTGTCCCCGCCTTCGAAAATTCCGGCGGCACATATCCCATCCCGATGCCGATGCCCAGCGACGGGCTTTGC
>Ga0206871_10182_pt1 | contig 16007 bp, 15 predicted proteins | sample Alteio_BWOrgCont_33_FD_152627 | JGI IMG/M metagenome (GOLD analysis project Ga0206871, IMG submission 152627) | Enriched cells from forest soil in Barre Woods Harvard Forest LTER site, Petersham, Massachusetts, United States -... | ecosystem: Environmental > Terrestrial > Soil > Temperate forest >...
AAATTGAATGGAAATATTCTTATCTCTGCTAGAAATTGATCTGCCATTTATAATGTTTTTATTTTTATTTAATTTTAACTAACGCGATGGAAAAATCCCTACCAGCGCAATGCAAAAATTCAATACCAGGTATGGCGACATGTTTTGATGTGGCTGGCTACCTCCCGTTGCACCTAAAGCTGCAGCATTCATTGTTTCACTTGCAGAACTTGCATACGGTTTAAAACCAGTATTGCTTGCCCAATAATTATTGAGTGGGGTAGATTCATTGGGTCCATTACCGCTTGCTTGTACGAGATGATTATGTTGGGGCATTTCATTTTGCAAAACTGTATGGCTAGCCTCGCCGCCTGTTTCGCCTATTGTAAAAGTACTGCCCATGTGTAAACCAACTTTACCTTGCAGGTTTGGAAGTTGAAAACTGGTTGTTCCATTACCTCCATAAAACGTACCAATCAATGCAAATAATGCTGCGTTTTGGTTAATAGCTAAGGTTTGTCCATTGCACATTGCCCAACCTGTTGGTGCAAATGAAAAAGAAAATATTCTTATTTCTGATAAGAACGGTTGTGCCATTTTTTTGATTTAAATAATTGATCCTAAAAAATTAAACTGTTTGATTTTGATATAATTATCATTATTGATCTTATCCACTAACTATTTATTATTGTGTCGGGTATATTCCAAATAATGAAATAATATAGCTCACTGCTATATATGGAATCATGTTATCATGTGGCAGGCTTCCACCTGCCGGTTCTATAGATGCACTGTTCATATTAACTGTTGAAGGCGTTGATGCATATGGCTTACCGCTTGGAGAAGCCGCAAAGTAATTATTGATTGCCAGATCACTTACCCCATTGTTGGATGCGGCAACAGTATGCGTGTGCGATGGTATTTGCTGAGTTGTTAATGTTACAGTTGCTGCCCCACCTAGAGCGCCTTGCACGTATGAGCCACCTTGGTGAATTGGAAAACGACCCTGAAGATTTGGTAAGCCAAAAGTAGTTTGGCCATCTCCACCGTAGGTAGTGCCTATAAGGTTAAATAAAGCCGAATCTGTTGCTATGCTTAAAAGTTGGCCGTTGCAGAATTCCCAGCCTGATGGGGCAAAGTTTCCGGCAAATATTCTTATTTCGCCAACATACGGTTGTGCCATATATCACGGGTTTTGGTAGGTTATAAATCTTTATAGGTCGAAAATATCGCCAAAAATATAATAAAATACCTGTAAACGGATAGAAAAAGCAGTTTTAGTAACAATTAATTAATATGAAAATATATATTAATGTATATGATTAAAGTATATCGAACTGATTGCCAGCCAATAACCCGATTTTGTTGAATTGTTTGGTACCCAAAAATCCTTCATCTGTATAAATGATATTCACACTAATTGCTTCACTATTTATTGTCGTAATAAATAAACCATTACTTGAAATGGAAAATATTCTTCCGGGGATTAAAATTTCATTACTTCCTCCTATTTTTTCAGCCTCAACTAAACGAATTATTTTATTATTGAGTTTTGCTACAGCACCTTTGTTCCATGGATTGCAGGCGTTGATCAATGCTATAATTGTTGTTGCATCCATCTCTTTCCAATTTATTATTATATCATTGGCAGATTGTTTTTTAAAAGATGAGGCTACAGATTCATCCTGCATTTTTGAAGGAATATCAATATCAAAACTGATCATCTTTATTAATACCCTTGCAATTTTTGCAGCAACATGCGAAAGCTTACTCGTTAAAATTCCATAAGTATCGGTGGGTTCAATTTTAATTATTTCTTTTTGTACGATTGCGCCTGTATCAAAGTTTTCATCAAGTTTATGAATGGTTACTCCTGCGGTTTTTTCTTTATTTTTTATTTGTTGAAAGATAGGATCAGCACCACGATATGCCGGTAGCGGGCTGGGATGAAAATTAAAAAACCCTTTTGCTGGAAGTTCATATACAGACTTTGGCAAGCGAAAACTGAATGTCATCATTAATCCAAGATTGATATCATATCGTTGTATTGCCTGGATGATCTTCTCTTCAAAATTATCACGGTCAACTAATACGATCGGAATTGTAATACCGTTTAAAACAGACTGCACCTGTTCTATCATCGCGCTATTTTTTGATGGAATAACTAATGCAGCTAACTGATTAAAAAAAGCCATCTCCTGCAAAGCAGGAATAGCAAACCTGGTACTACATAATAATATTGCTTTTATCTCAGCCATTTTTTAGTAACATAAATAAGTATTTAACCAACCTGCAGAATTGCTGCTGTTTTCTATAGCTGTAAATGCTTTCCATTTATCATCTATATTATTTATCCATTCCGATTCAAGATTTGCTGTGTTGTTTTTTAAAGAACATTTATGCACAGGCGTAAAAAAATAATGGGTCTCTTTATCGAATTTCATTTCACCTCTTGGCCCATCAATTTGTATTGTTGCAAGATGATCTGCAATTTTATTACCATCGGTATAATATGTTTTGCAATCGATAAAAATTTGCTTCAATAACAAACCTGTTTCCCATCCCTGTAAAGAAAAAATTGACGGATCTCTTTTTGTTTTGTCTTTATATATTTCTTTAAAAATTTTATTGCCATCATTATTTTGCGATGCTATCCACGGGACATGTCCATCAATTGAAAATGCAAAACCTTCGCCGATACCTTTGAGTGCGTCTGGTTCTAACATCATTGGTGTTGCAAAAAGATGCAGTGAGCTAGCCTGTTCAGATTCACCTAATAATTTATAAAAAAGTGAAGCGGGCAGAGAATCAAAAGCACACAATAAATTTTCAGCATCTTTATTTGCAGCTAAAAAATCAGTTAATTGTTTTATTTCAAACTGGTCATCATACGCCTGTTTGTTTATATAATTGAAAACAATATTGCCTTCGGCCTCTGTAAATTCTTTTATCATAGCTGCACTATGCAGGTAGCCGCAGTCGAAAAACGTAGTGGCAAAAACCCCATTTTTATTTTTCATTTTTCCGGCCAAAGAACCTGTGAGCCAACTTGCAAATGCATGTTGCAAGGTTAAATAAATTGTTCCGGGCTGAGGTATCCAGTTATCCGGGTAATTCGCGCCGGCGTTTGCTACAATTAATAATTTGCCCGATGAGTGCATCAGCGGTGCCAGTATTGGAGCCACTCTCATGTCTACATATGCAATTAAAATATCTGCATTTTCAAGGACTAATAATTTTTCTGCTTTCTCGTATACTTCTTTTTCTGCTGCGCCGAAGCCGATGCTTTCAGAAAAAAGTTGCATGGTACCTTCCGACAATTCTTGTTTAAGCGAAGCTTTTATGCCATCCATAAAATCTGGTAGTAACCCTGGATGTGCTTTAGAGCGTGGATATAAAATGCCGATATTCATTTGGTGTAACTATTTGATAGTTAAATTAATTTGGCTATTTTTTAGATAGCAACAAAATTATTTTATTGTGTTGATTTTATTTTTTGTTTGGAATGTAAAATTCAAATAGTACCTTGGGTTTGACTTTTACAAGGAATAAATATATTTATAAATAATTTAAATCCTACTGAAATATGAATTCGAGAAAAGATTTTATAGTAAAAAGTGGCCTTGCAACTGTTGCATTATTAGCTACCAAACCATTCGGATCTTTAGCGTCCGCCGCTTTAACAACTAGTGATAACAGCAGTGTACTATTATTGCATACCAGCAATTCTTACACAACAAATTTTGATAAAGCTGTAAATACGATGTCTGCTTTAAAAAAAGAAATTGGCAATACTGTTTTATTAGATGCGGTAAATGTTACATCATTTGCCAATAACAAACATGCTCGTAATAAAAACTTAGCGTTAATGCAAAGTGCAGGTTACGATGCAATGTTACCTGGTAATATTGATTTGGAAGAAAAAGATAACACAGCTGTTTCGATGGTAGCAAGTAATTATGCTGTTAACAACAGCGGCTTTAGCAAAAAAGTTGAGCCATATAAAATTATTTACAAAGGAGATATTAAGATAGGAATTATTGGTGCGGGAACTGATATGAGCAATGTATCAAACACTGCTGCAAGTACAGTTACGTACAAAGATCCTGTTGAAGAGATCAATATGCTGGCTACTTATTTAAAGAAAGAAAAAAATTGCAACCTGGTGGTTTGCTTATCTCACCTAGGATATAAAAATAAAAATGCAATGGATGATATTACGCTTGCGCAAAATTCTGTGCATGTAGATGTCATCATCAGCAGCAATAACGATAAGGTGCAACATACATTGGTACAACGCAATAAAAATAATGAAGAAGTTATTATTGATCCTACAGGGGATATGACAACCTTAGGAAAAATTGCGATTGGCTTTGATAAAAAAGGCAAAAAGAATCATATCTCTATCGGTTAATTTTTCACGTTAGAGTGCTAAAATAAATTACAAAGCCGCAAATTTTTTGCGGCTTTTGTATTAAACTTATGTATTGCTTTGCGTGAAATTTACACAACAATATTCACCATCTTCCCTTTCACAAAAATGATCTTCTTTGGTACTTTACCTTCGGTCCATTTTTGAATGTGTTCATTTGCCAATACAATTTTTTCAACTTCTTCCTGCGTAGCAGATAAAGAAATATTAATGTTGGTACGCATTTTACCATTGATAGAAATAGGATATTCCTTATCAGACTCTATCAAATATTTACCATCGAATGTTGGATAATCCGCATCAATGATATTTGTTGTGTTGCTCAAATCAAATTTAGAGGCTGACTTAGATACAGAGTCTTTCAATTGATGATACAATTCTTCTGCGATATGTGGTGCATAAGGAGTTAAGAGAATTAGTAATGGCTCCAGTATTTCTTTCTTATTACATTTTAAATCACTCAATTCATTCACACAGATCATGAATGTGCTTACTGCCGTATTGAAACTAAAGCGTTCTGTGTCTTCTTCAATTTTTTTAATGGTGCGATGTAAAATTTTTAATTCAGCATCTGTTGCTTTTTCATCTGTCCATACTTTTCCTTTTATATCATCATTGAATAAGCGCCACAATTTGCGTAAGAAACGATGAACCCCTTCAATACCTTTTGTATCCCATGGTTTGCTTTGTTCTACAGGACCAAGAAACATTTCGTACATGCGGAAGGTGTCTGCGCCGTACTTGTCTACTAATACATCAGGGTTATGGGTATTGAATTTCGACTTAGACATTTTTTCATTTACAGGAAGCGTTCTAAATTCTAATTTGTCTGAAATTGCATTTCCGTCGAAATCATTGTAGGTGTTATTCTTCCAATAGCCATCTTTACAAATAAGTACAGAATGTTTATAATCTTCTTCATCATTTACCCAAGATTTAATATCAAGGATAGATTTTTCAGGGCTTTGATTTACATACATAATCTTAGCTCTATGTTCATTTATGTAACTGCCTACTGGAATTGATTTGTTATTTTCAATAACACTTAATTTATAATCAAAATTTGCATCGAGGCTAAAATAAATATGGCTATACGCTTCACCTACAGGAACATTAATTTTTACATTTCTTCCATCGACCAAAAAAGAAACTTCTTTTCCTAAAGTATTATAGATTTCATTCGCATCTTTATCAATTCGTAATTCCTTAATAAATTCCGATACACCTGTTATCATCCCCTGATTAACCAATTTCTTAAAAGGTTCATCATGTCCAACATAACCAAGATCAAATAATATTTTTGTCCAAAGTCGGCTATATAACAAATGCCCAACAGCATGTTCTGTTCCACCGATGTATAAGTCTACTTGTCCCCAATAATCGCTTGCTTTTTTATCACAGAATGCATTTGCATTTTGCGGATCCATATAACGTAAGAAATACCATGAAGAGCCAGCATAGCCGGGCATTGTAGAAGTTTCTCTTCTTCCACCGTTTGGTAAGTTTATCCAGTCTGTAATATTTGCTAATGGTCCTTCACCTTCAGGTCCGGGGCCGTATTTTTCTACCACAGGTAAAATCAATGGCAACTCTTCTGCTTCTAAAGGAATGGCTATACCATCGCTCCAGATAATAGGAAATGGTTCACCCCAATAACGTTGACGGCTAAAACCTGCGTCGCGCATTCTGTAATTTACTTTGCGTTTGCCGATACCCATTTCTTCGATCTTATTCAATGCAACATTCATTGCATCTTTCATCACTAAGCCATTTAAAAAACCTGAGTTTTCTAATATGGCATCTTTAGTTGCATTAGCTTCTTCACCATTAAAATGTGTTCCGATAATATTGGTGATAGGAATATTGAAATGTTTTGCAAAACCATAATCACGCGGATCGCCGCAAGGCACGGCCATGATAGCGCCGGTACCATATCCAGCCAAAACATATTCTGCTATCCAGATAGGAATTTCTTTTCCGTCAAAAGGATTGATGGCATATGCACCGGTGAAGCAACCCGTAATTTGTTTTACTTCGCTCATGCGTCCCCGTTCGCTTCTGCTTTTTACGTAGTCGAGATATTTATCTATTGCTGCTTTTTGATCAACCGTTGTTATTTGATCAACTAATTCGTGTTCCGGCGCAACCACCATAAAGTCTACACCGAAGATCGTATCGGGCCTTGTTGTATAAACGCGTAAATTTTTATCGGTATTCTTTATCGCAAAATCCATTTCTGCGCCCTGACTCTTTCCGATCCAGTTCTTTTGCATTTCCTTCATCGCATCGCTGAACTCAATGCGTTCCAAACCTTCCAATAAACGATCGGCATATTCGGTAATACGTAAATACCATTGACGCATTTTCTTTTTTACAACGGGAAAACCACCACGTTCGCTTACACCATTCACCACTTCATCATTTGCCAAAACGGTCCCTAAAGCTTCGCACCAATTCACTTCGCCATAAGCGCTGAATGATAAACGATAGTCCATTAATATTTCCTGCTTGCGAACATCGGTAAAAGCTTTCCACTCTGCAGCTGTAAAACGGTGGTCGGTCGTCAGTAGTCGGTCGTCACCTACATTACCATTGTTGGCAAAAGACTCTATCAATTCACTAATAGGTCTTGCTTTTTTAGCAGTGTGGTCATACCAGCTATGAAATATTTGTAAAAAGATCCATTGTGTCCATTTGTAATAACTCGGGTCGCTTGTTCTTACTTCGCGGCTCCAATCATAACAAAAACCGATTTTATCTAACTGACTGCGAAAAGTAGCAATATTTTTTTCTGTAGTTACGGCAGGATGTTGTCCGGTTTCCAATGCATATTGTTCTGCCGGTAAACCAAAGCTGTCATATCCCATCGGATGTAGAACATTATACCCTTTCAATCTTTTATAACGACTGTAAATATCACTGGCAATATATCCTAACGGATGACCCACATGTAAACCAGCACCACTTGGATAAGGAAACATATCCAACACATAATACTTCGGCTTTGCAGAATCATTGCTTACTTTATAAGCATTTGTTTCTTTCCATTTCTGCTGCCAGTCTTGCTCTATCTTCCTGAAATCGTATTCCATTACCTGCTATATTGTATTGAATGATTTGTATTTAATTAACATTACGCCCGTTAAAAATTAAAATAATTTTGAATGAGAGCAAAAGTACAGTAAAGCCTTTAAAATTAATTACATTTGCGCCCTATCTAGGATCTAAAAAATTTAATTTCATACATGTCACAATTCGGAAAAGGATCAAGTAAAAAAGGTAAAACGACTTATGCATACGCTATTATCGGAGTTGCGTTGGTGTTATTCTTGTTTGGTATTGTTGGATGGTTTTTTATTGACGTCCGCAAAACAGGAGATTACCTGAAAGAAAGCATTCAGATACAGGCTTTTTTAAACAGGGATGCATCCAAAACAGAAATTGACAGTTTGCAACAATATATTGCCGCAATACCTTATGTAAAGTCGGCAGAATATGTAACGAAAGAAATGGCAATACAACGTTACAATGCAGATAATGATACCAGCTGGAGAAAATTTATTGCCAATAACCCTTTGCCTGAAAGTATTGATTTTAATGTAAAAGCGGATCACGTTCAGGCGGACAGCTTAAATGCGTTGGCAGAAAATGTACAAAATGCTTTTCCGGGTGTTATATCGGAATTTAAGTTTCCTACCGTTGCGGTAGATAAAGTGAGCAAATATGTGAAAGCCGGCGCGTTGGTATTTTTGATCATTGCTGTGATATTGACAATGCTGGTTATAATTTCTATTGATAATACGATCAGATTGGCTATGTACAGTAATCGTTTTTTGATCAAAACGATGCAAATGGTGGGTGCTACGCGATGGTTCATTGCAAAGCCAATTGATATCAGGGCGATCGTAAATGGACTTATTTCGGCTTTGCTGGCTATTATTGCGGTATACAGCACGGTGTTGGTAGTAGAATATTTTGTGCCTGATTTTAAAACTTTGCACGATACTAAAAGCATGGCAGTCTTGTTTATGGGCATTATCGTTTTAGGTATTATCATTTCGGTTTTCAGTACGCACCGTGCGGTATTGAAATACCTTCGCATGAAGCTGGATGACCTTTATTAGTTAATCAAATACTAAAGGGGTTTGACTTTAAATATTATTTCCTTTATTTGTATATAAAACAGACAAAATGAGCACTTCTAAACAACAAGAATCAAAAGCCGCTAACCTTTTTGATAAAGGAAATTATTTGTGGATGATTATCGGCTTAGTAACAATGGCCATCGGATTTTTGTTAATGGCTGGGGGTAAAAGTCATGACCCAATGGTATTTAACGATGCTGAAATTTATAGCACAAGACGTATTACTGTTGCGCCAATCGTTATCGTACTTGGTTTGTTGATCGAAATTTATGCGATCATGAAAAATCCTAAAAGCGAATAATTACTTATATTTTTTCAATGACCGATTTGATAATTTGTTGATGATGATTCATCCGGATTATCAGATCGGTTTTTTATTTTTACAACCAAAACTTATTTAATGAATACTTTACAATTAATCATTCTTTCAATTATTGAAGGGTTGACAGAATTTTTACCAGTTTCTTCTACGGGCCACATGATCATTGCCAGCTCGGTAGTGGGTATTGAACGGGATGAATTTGTAAAACTGTTTGAGATAGCTATTCAGTTAGGAGCCATATTGGCCGTGGTAGTTTTATACTGGAAGAAATTTTTTGATTTTGCTAAATGGGAGTTTTACTTAAAATTATTGGTGGCTGTAATTCCTGCATTGATATTAGGAAAACTTTTTTCTGATAAGATTGATATGTTGTTGGAAAGTCCGACAGTGGTAGCGGTTAGCTTATTGTTGGGCGGTATCATTTTATTGTTTGTAGATAAAATGTTCAATCATCCAACAGTTACGCAGGAAGATAATGTGAGTTACAAAAAAGGATTTATAATTGGTATTTGCCAGTGCCTTGCGATGATACCGGGCGTTAGTCGGAGTGCTGCAAGTATTGTTGGCGGGATGAGTCAAAAGCTGACAAGAAAAGTTGCTGCAGAATTTTCCTTCTTTTTAGCAGTACCAACTATGGTTGCAGCAACAGGATACAAATTATTAAAAACGTATCAGTCAAATCCTGCAATTTTAAAAGATAAACATAACCTGATATTTTTAGCAGAAGGAAATATCATTGCATTTATTGTAGCGATGTTGGCTATTAAATTCTTCATCACCTATTTGCAAAAACATGGCTTTAAAGTTTTTGGTGTGTACAGAATTATATTAGGTATTATTGTTTTGATATTGATTAGCCGTGGTATTATCAATTAATATTGATCCCATCGGGATCAAATATCGGTAGAAAATAAAAGAATAGTTTTAAAAGTGCCGTAGGTATGAAATATCAAATCGCATAATATATCGTACCTACGGCACTTTGGAAAAATCTAATTAATACTTTCTACCGATATGATATCCCTACGGGATTGTGATACAGATAATAAAATTTATCATTTAAAATAGCAAAATGCAAACCGCTTCTAAAAAAGTTATCAATGGATGGAGCATGTACGATTGGGCAAACTCTGTTTACTCATTAGTAATTACATCTTCTATTTTTCCGGCATATTATGAAGGCGTTACTTCAGGAAAAAGTATTGTTTTTTTAGGTCGTACTTATAATGAACCATCAGCTTTGTATAATTACGCGGTGGCGTTTTCATTTTTATTTGTCTCACTCATTTCGCCGCTTTTATCTTCTATTGCAGATTCGTTCGGCAGCAAAAAAAGATTCATGCAATTCTTTTGTTACCTGGGTTCGTTTAGCTGTTGCGCCATGTATTATTTTACGCCAGATAATCCTCAACTCGGTATTGTTCTTTTTGTTTTAGCATCGATAGGATATGGTGGTAGCCTTGTTTTTTACAATGCGTACTTACCGGAAATTGCATCAGTAGAAGATCAGGATAATGTGAGCGCTAAAGGATTTGCATTGGGATATGTAGGAAGTGTTTTGTTATTATTATTTTGTTTGATAATGGTAACCAAGCATGATATGTTCGGCATTGCAACAGCGGGAAAAGCATCACAAATATCTTTTTTCTTAACAGGAGTTTGGTGGGCGGCTTTTGCACAGATCACATTTTTTACTTTACCTAAAACGGAACCTAATCCTGTTTCAAAAAGCCATAATTTTTTAACCAAAGGTTACGCTGAGTTAAAAAAAGTTTGGAACGAAGTAAAACACGAACCTACATTGAAGAGATTTTTATTGGCCTTCTTTTTTTTTGGAATGGGCGTAGAAACAGTAATGTATTCAGCTGCAATATTTGCTAAGGAAGAAATTTTTCCTAACACGGGAAACAAAGAAACAGATGCAAGCAACACGGGAAAACTAATGATGACGATTCTGATCATTCAGATCGTTGCGATCGCAGGGTCTTATATGTTTTCTTATTTTTCTAAAAAGATCGGGAATATAAAAGTATTAATAGGTGGTGTATTGATATGGATAGGCATTTGCATCGCCTCTTACTTTGTATATACACAATTTTCATTTTATATTGTAGCTGCTACAGTTGGTCTGGTAATGGGTGGTATACAATCATTGAGTCGCTCTACTTATTCTAAATTAATGCCACCAACAAAAGATACAGCTTCTTATTTTAGTTTTTATGACGTGTGTGATAAAGTGGGAACAGTTATCGGTACAGCAACTTTTGGTATAGTAACAGAAATAACAGGCGGCATGAGAAGCGCTGTTTTATCTTTAATGTTGTATTTCATTATCGCACTATTTATCTTATTTTATTCTTTGTGGAAAGAACCTAAACTTCAAGCAGCTTTATAAATGAATTTGTACACGATCAACGCGGGACATTTTAAGTTAGATGGCGGCGCTATGTTTGGTGTGGTCCCCAAAACAATGTGGAACAAATTGAATCCTGCAGATGAAAATAATATGTGCAGCTGGGCAATGCGTTGTTTGTTAATTGAAGAAGGCAACAAACTTATTTTGATCGATACCGGCATGGGGGATAAGCAAGATGCAAAATTCTTCGATCGATATTATTTACATGGCAATGATAGTTTAGAAAGATCATTAGCTGCAAAGGGATTTAGCAGAGATGATATTACAGATGTGATCTTAACGCATCTTCATTTTGATCATTGTGGCGGCGCTATTGTAAAAGATGGAGATAAATTAGTGCCGGCATTTAAAAATGCTACTTACTGGAGTAATCAACAACATTGGGATTGGGCCATCAACCCAAACGATAGAGAAAAAGCCTCTTTCTTAAAAGAAAACATTTTACCGATACAGGAAAGCGGAAGACTTAGAATGGTTAATGATAAATGGTTAATGGTAAATGGAATGGAAACTGCTGAGTCATTGATTCTTCCTTCTTTATCTTACAAAATTGTGAACGGTCATACAGATGCGATGATGTTGCCTGTCATAAAATACAAAAATAAAACTATTGTTTTTATGGCAGATCTGCTGCCATCTCCAGCGCATATTCCTTTGCCGTATGTAATGGCTTATGATATGTTTCCTATGAAAACACTAAATGAAAAGAAAATATTTTTATCTGAAGCAGAACAAAACGGATATATTTTATTCTTTGAACACGATCCAACAATTGAATGTTGCACATTACAATTAACAGAAAAAGGAATTCGTGTGAAGGATATTTTTAAATTAGAAGAGATCTAGTCATCTTCATCCTTTATCTGCGATGATAGAGGATAGCGTAAGTTTTTGTAACCAATCATATCTACCTTAACATTTCCTACAACTATCGGTGTTTCAACTCTAAGCAATACATGGTTAGGATCATCACTTACCCAGGCATTCATTTTTTCTCCATCTGTAAACATTGTTCCTTTTATCAGTAACGGTTTAAACCTGATCGCGTGAAATCTCCCAAATTTAGTTCTCACGATTTCTTTCCCCATATAACGGATGTACATGTGATACACCTGATCATCCAGGAACATATCAAACGGTATTTTGTCGTTTGGCTTGAAGCTATTAAAATCAATATTGCGTAAACAATAAATAGCACTTACCACGTCCTGTATGCAATTAGAAGTTTTAAAAACACCGTGCGTACTGATTGCGGTACCTGCTGCTTCGTTAAAGGTTACATTGTTGTAAATAGTAGTGTTGCCTTCGCTTACGTTACGAATAAATTTAAGCGGTAGCATTGTTCCTGTATCAATATAGGTTTCATATCTATCCCGTACTTTAAAAAAACCATCAAAGAATGAATATGATTTTCCTTCGCCTACACAATGGTAAGAAGGTTTGCCGTTAAATCTTTCGAGGCTTGTTGTAAAAGTGGCTTCACCTGCACCAATGTATGCACCCAGCGTGTTGTAATACACCTTCATGGTGATTTGTTCGCCAGGATTAAAAGCCGTATTTTTAATTGAGCAAAAATCAAAAGATGATTTTTGACTAAAGCTGCAAAAAGTAATTATTAAAAGTGCCGATTTTAAAATATTCCTCATTTTTCTTTTACAATTTTAACACTTAAAATCAATAATCCACCAATAACAGCGGGTATAACTAAATTAATGAGCCAAATACCTAAGGCAGCTGTACCAACTCCTAATTGGTTAGTTGTGTATAATTTCAAGATCTCCCAACTAGCTTTGGCTCTTATTGGCAGTTCTATAAATCCAAGTGTTGGTGCTATCGCCATAATCAAATAAAATACTGATATCAACCAAAAACATATCAAACTTGAAATATCAACCTGCATTACTTTTAAAAGCAAGATATATTGACAAACAAAAACCAGATACCTCGTAAATGATAAAAACAAAATGCGAGCCAATTGTTGATTATCAAACTCATCCAGTACTGAAATATGCTTTACTGCTTTCTGAAAGGCAGGAACTTTTTCTATTGATCTTACCAACCAACCAAGGCGCAAATAAAACAATAATAAAAATACAGTGATCCCTGTACTAAGATATATCAATATGTTACTCCAAAATTCCGGTAAAACATTTAAAGCATTGTCATTATTGTGTGAAAAGAACCTTAAAGTAAGTAATCCCACACAGCCCATTACCATCGTGACAACTAACTGACTGATGCTGCCAACAATGGTTAATGAAATTGCTTTAATACGGTTTCCTTCTTCAATATACAAAATTCTTCCGCCGTATTCGCCCACTCGATTAGGTGTTAGCATTGTAACGCTGCAACCGGATAGTACGGACCTGAATGCTTTAACAAAAGAAAACTGTTGAATATGGCGCACTAATATTTGCCATTTTCTTGCTTCTAAGCCCCAATTAACGATCATTAAAAAAAGAACTAACCATAAGCGCCAATCCTGCCAGCTATTTTTGATTTGTTGCCAGCGATAGGCCAGATCATTCTGATTTATGATCTGTTTGTATAAACTCCACGATAGTACAATAAATAGCACCGGTATCAAAAAATAGTTGATTAATATTTTAATACTTTTATTCAAACAGGTTTTTGTTATTTTTATATGTGGAATGACCGGAAGGTTTAGATGTACGGCATTATACCGTAAATATCAGCCTTAATCTTAAATCAAAAAAATTGCAAAAAAAATCGACCATTATTTTAGGTATTGATCCGGGAACGGTTGTAATGGGCTATGGATTAATAGAGGTCAATGGAAGTAGCATGCGGTTGATAGAAATGGGTGTTTTGAAACCGGGAAAAATAGATGACACGTATAAAAAACTGCAATTAATATATAATACGGTTAGTGGTTTAGTTATAAAACATAAACCCGATGTTTTTGCTATTGAGGCTCCGTTTTTTGGTAAGAATGTACAGAGCATGCTAAAATTAGGCCGTGCACAAGGAGTTGCTATCGCTGCGGCAATGAGACATGGTTTAGATGTAACGGAGTATTCACCAAAAAAGATCAAGCAATCAATTACAGGTAATGGAAATGCTAATAAGGAACAGGTATTGCTAATGCTAAAACGGTTATTGGAATTTACAGACGACCCTCAATACTTAGATGCATCGGATGCACTGGCTGTGGCCGTGTGTCATCATTTTCAATTCAATGCTTTATTAGGCGCAACTTCTTCAAAAAAACTAAAAGGTTGGGACGATTTTATTAAAAATAATCCAGGCAGAGTTAAGTAGGCTAAACTATAAACCCTAAACGTTGAGCAGTTTAGGGTTTGTAGTTTAGATAAGAGCGTTTAACCTCCCATTAACATACATTAACAGCACTATAGTAATTAAAAAAAAACCTTTGTAAGTATATGAGCATGGTTATACGTTCAAAAGCTTTACGGTTGGTTATATTAATAAGTACATTGCTTGTTGCTATCATTATTACTGTGCAATTAGTATGGCTGCAAAAAGTATACTTTTTTGAAGCAAAACAATTTAATATCAATATATCAAAAAGTATAAGGGGTTTATATGAAGATATGCCGCTTATGCAGGGACCGATAAGTGTTGAAAAATTGATAGAGAATCCCAGCAATGACGCATACCTTATAAGGGTAGATCATACCATTAATATGGATACGCTGGTAAAAAATTTGAGTAGTGAGATGGTTGATTTCGGGATTTTTACAGATTGCAAAATTGCGTTCTTCGACAGCTATGAACAAAAGTATACTGTTGAAAAACATATTGATCTGCCGGATGCATATCATTTAACAAACAAACATGATGTACCGGTTTTTGAGAGAAACTATCCTTACGTGATAATGTATTTTCCACATAGAGGCGAATATATTATCCGTCAGATGTTTTTCTGGATAGTAACAAGTTCAACATTGCTTATTGTATTGATTTGTTTTGGCGCGAGTATTTTCTATCTATACAGACAAAAATTTCTGAATGAGATACAGAAAGATTTCGTCAACAATTTTACGCATGAGTTTAAAACACCATTATCCGTTATAAAAATTGCGGGAGATGTGTTAAGTCAAAAAAATATTACGCAGAACCCTGATAAGCTTACAAAATACGCGGCCATTATTACGGAGCAGACAGTGCATCTGCAGCAACAGGTTCAGCGGCTATTACAAATTGCATTTACGGAGCAACGTAACTTGCAACTGGTAAAAGAAAAGTTTGATGTAAATGAATTAATACAGAATGCCATTAATGATATACAACCTTTGATAGAAGAAAAGAATGTAATGATACAAACTTCTTTTACTACAAGGGATCCAATCATTTATGCAGATAGATCTCATTTGTTTTTGGTGATCATTAATTTAATAGAGAATGCTATTAAATATGCACAGAAACCTGTTATTGAAATTAGCACCTATAGAAAGGAGAACCATTTTCATATTGCGGTAAGAGACAATGGTATCGGGATATCAAAAGAGGATCAGAAAAAAATATTTGAACGGTTTTATCGTGTAACAGATGGCAATCTTCATCAAAATAAAGGGTTTGGTTTGGGGTTGCATTTTGTAAAAAAAATAATTGATGCTCATTTTGGCGAAATAGAGGTAGACAGCACATTAGGGAAAGGCAGCATCTTTATTATTAAAATTCCTAAAAATTATAATTAATGAGCAAGGGAAAAATTTTATTGGCAGAGGA
>Ga0206871_10185_pt1 | contig 16002 bp, 15 predicted proteins | sample Alteio_BWOrgCont_33_FD_152627 | JGI IMG/M metagenome (GOLD analysis project Ga0206871, IMG submission 152627) | Enriched cells from forest soil in Barre Woods Harvard Forest LTER site, Petersham, Massachusetts, United States -... | ecosystem: Environmental > Terrestrial > Soil > Temperate forest >...
ACCCGAACAGCATGGTCAAATCGAACGGCACTTCACCGAGCAGCTCCAGACTCGCCTCCTGCAGCATCTGCACATCCGTCACCAGATGGGTGAGGAGTTCACCCAGACGGCGTTCGGTGCTGGTATTCACTGATCGCGACTGCAGACGGGCATACAATTCTCCACGCAGACGGGCGGTGCCTTGGAACACGGCGCGATTCTGCAGACGGCTCAAGACGTAGCGCGCTCCATACTGCAGGACCACCAGCAGGGTCATGCCGCCGGCCAGAAGCAGGACATTGGCGTAGACCGACTTCTGGTCAGCACTGATGGTATGCTGAGCACCGATCAGCTCGTCGATCGCCTCCATCATCAATAACGGGCAGATCAGGTCCGCGCCGGCAACCACCAGGATCAAGACTGCGGAGATCGCCAGCAGGCGCGGGGACAGCAGATAGGTGCGCGCCAGGCGCAGTGCCGCATGCAGACGCCGTTTCATCACTGCGCCTTGCGCTTATGCGGCACGTATCCGGGCCAGCGCATGCGCGTCAGGGTCTTGACGTAATCCTCGGCGAACAGGCTGACGACATGCACATCCTCGTCGCCGGTGGCCGGCCGGCGGCCGGCCTTTTGCGTGGCCTCGACGCGCATGACGCGCTTGAGCAGACCGATGCTGTCCTTGTTCGAAGCGAAGACGTAGGCATAGATTTTGTTGAGATTCAGCTGTTCGAACGCCAATTCACCGGCTTTCTGCAGGACATTGAAGGCGAGCATCGAACGCAACAGTTCCGGATTGACCATCAGATCGACCTCACCAGTACGGCTGATCCAGTTGATCCACATCAGATGGATGAAGCCGATCGCACGGCCATCGTAGTCAACAACGAAGCCGCCCTGCTTGTCGGCCAATGGATCGCACCCCACCAATTGTTCGAGCTTGGCGTCGATCTCGTCCGAGCTCAGGGCCTGATCCTCAAGCTTGGCCTGCATCTCCTCGTTGTTCATCCACCCATGGATCGTCGCCACGTCCGCCTGCTCCATGCTGCGCAGGGTGCAGACCGCCAGTTTCCTATGCACGTTCGACCCCATCGTCTTCGTGCCGACCCAGGCACTGCAGATCATGGCATCTGCCCGCGTGAAAGAAGTGCCGCGCGAGCACGCCTTCATGGACATATCCGAGCCAGTGTGCGAACTGCAGGCGGTCCTCCTCCAGGGGCAGGCTGAGCAGATGGGTCTTGGTCACACTGGCACGCAGACACAGCTGGCGCAGCGCCGCCGCGAATGCCTTGGCACGTGGGCTGTCGGGCTCAGGACAACCCTCCCGCCAGCGGAAGTCCACATTGGCGACATGCATGTCGCCCTGGATATAGGTGAGGAGGATGAACGCGCACAATCCCTGTTCATCAGCACCCACCATCAGCTGCGCGTCTTGCGCGCAATATTGCCGGAATTGGCTGCGTGTGAAGGTCGGGGTCGGACCAGCGATCTCGGTGAAGAAGGGCAGCGCCTGGCAATGCCGATACCAGGCATGCAAGGCGCTGACATCCGCGGGCTGGGCGACATGAAAACGTACGCCAGCGCCAGCGACGGAGTCGCGCCCGGATGGTTGCGGGTGGGTGAGGTGGGAGATGGCCACGCAGCTCTACGCCTCTACGACTCTACGTCGAGGTCTGATGCTTGGACTGCTCGCGCCAATCCGGTGCCGATTGCGCGGGGTTCTGCCCAACTCCGGTGCCTGGAGCTGCTGCCGGAAAGAGAATGCCATCCTCGAAGATCGGGCCGCTGCTCGCGATCAGGCGACGCATCTGTTTGCAGGCGGTGAACGACGCCGCAAGGAACTCACCATCGATGTGCTGCAGCGGACGTCCGGCCAGGCGTGAGGCGATCCGCGCATCGCAATCCTGCGCGGTGTGCTCACGCGGGTCGCACCAGTCGGAGGCGATGATGAATCCCCAGGAGCAGGTGAATGACGGGATGTTGGCATTGTAGCTGTGCACCTGTCCGAACACCGTAGACAAGGTGCGGGCCAACGCAGCGTGGGCGGCCGATTTCAGGAAAGAGAATTCCAGAGCCTGTACCACCAGGATGGCCCCTGGGCGCAGGCGCTTGCGCAGCATCTGATAGAACTGCCTGGTGTACAAAGCCTGGGCCGGGCCGTTGTCGAGCAGATCGCAGACGTCGATGATGACGACGTCGTACTGCTTCTGATCCTGCTCGACGAAGCGTCGGCCATCGGCGACCTCCACGCGGGTCCGCGCATCGTGGAAGCAGCCCTGATGCCATTGCTGCAGATGGGTCTTAGCAATGCCGATCAGTTCCCCATCGATGTCCACCATGGTGGCGGTGGCCACTCCCGGATGGGCGAGCACTTCACGCAAGGTCGCGCCCTCACCGCCTCCGATGATCAGCACATCGCGGGGATGGTCATGGTAGAGCATGGCGGGCTGGACCAGAAGCTCGTGATAGAGGCTCTCATCACTGGACGCGCTTTGGATGATACCATCCAGAAGCAGCACCCGGCCGACCTCGTTGGTATCTGCGATAACCACCTGTTGGACCGGCGTCTGCCCACAGTAGACCAGCTTGGGTGCGACATAGCAGCCGAGCCCGACGGCATGGCGCTGGGCTACCGGCATGACGCGCAATGCGTATGCTCCGGCCTGCATGGTTGGTAAAGGTGTCTGCACAGCGCTCATATCCCGGTTTCAGCAACCCTGTTTGTGCCCGCTTCCAGATATGGATGGCGGGGTGGCAATTCTATTGCACAGGGCCACAAGCCGTAGTGCGTAAATTCCCTGGTGCGGCCGATCCTCCAACCAGACCCTGCCGCGGAGGACGACAGAAACCGCGCTTGTGGAGCTCGCTTGGAAGGACGAACCTTCCACCGCCTTTTCACGGTACAACCCAAAATTGTCCCTTCCTTACATTTCTATAACAAGTTCCGTCATACAGTGTCAGAATGGCCCAGGTCAAAATAAGTACTATAGTACTAGATTGCCCTTCATCTCGTCTGCTGCGCCATCGAACCTCAATATGGGTCTTTATGGACTCATATTTATTGGAATGTGCCCAGCGCTTCTGCGTCAGCATCCCGTCCCACGTGGCGCAAGCTCCCGGACGAATGGCATCCATGACAGGGGAATTTGATGGTTCCAGCAGCGCCAGTATCGTATTGAAGTAGGCGTCACGATGTGAGGTGACGCGTCCAGGAAGGGGTCCCTGTCCCGTTGGATCAGGAGCCTGTCCCTCATGAAGATGAGCCATGAAACGTCGATTCACCTATTCGCCGCAGTCCTGGTTTCTGGCGTTGGCCGCAATGTCCTTCGGTCTGGGGCTGTACCATTTTGACAACTGGTACGAACTCCTGCCCGAATCGAGGATAAAGACGTTCCTTGATGATCTGGAGATAGTGATCATGGGGCCGGGTCTGGCGATGATGGTGCTACTGGTCTCCGAGAATACCCGCTTGAAGGATCAGGCCCATATTCGACGCCTGAACCAGGAGCGCGAGAGCCGATTCCTGATGCTCGGACGCATCGCCGCCAGCATCGCGCATGAAGTGCGCAACCCCTTGCACAATCTACGGCTGATCGATGAGGAACTGCGGACCCAGGTGCCGGAGCAGTGCCGACCGCTGATCGATCGCATCGATGCCAACCTTTCGCGTCTGGACCAGGCGGTCGCCCTGGCTTACGAGCTGGCACGGCCGAACCGTCAGGTCGACGACAGCGATGTCGGCGAAGTCCATCTGATCCCGCTGGTGAAGTCCTCGATCGCAGAGAAGCAGTGGCGGTTGAATCGAACGATCCGCTGCCAGCACCAGATCCCACCTGAGGATGTGGTGCTGCTCGCGCGCGACGCGGCCATGCGCATCATCATCGACAACCTCCTTGGCAACGCGATGGACGCCGCAGGGGATGGCACGGTGATCATCACCTACCATCACGAGGATGCCGCCTGGCGCCTGGATATCGCCAATCCGGGTCATATCACACCGGAGATCGAGCAACCGAGGGATTTTGAGGCGACGACCAAACCGGATGGCCTGGGCGTCGGACTGAGTATCGTCCGGCACCTCGTCAAGAACCTCGGTGGAACCTTCTTGATCCGCAACCAGGATGATCATGTGGTCGCTTCGCTGACGATTCCCACCCCGAGCAAGGATTCCGATGGCTAAGATCCTCATCGTCGATGATGAAACGGATGCACGCGAGCTGTTGATGCGTGGTCTGGTCAGGCATGGGCACCAGACGATCGGCGCCGCTGACGGTCTGCAGGCGCTCAGCCTGATCGATGAATCCGTCGATGCCCTCGTCACCGATCTGGTGATGCCGCAGCTGGATGGCGTCGGCCTGCTGCGGCGTCTGCCCGCCACCGTCCCCAACCTGATCAAGGTGGTGATCACCAGCTTCGCAGACAAGGAGCGGGCGATCGCGGCTTTGAATCTGGGTGCCCACTACCTCATCGAGAAGCCTTTCACCGCCCAGCAGCTCGCGGACGTCCTCGCGCGTCTGCTCGAGGAGCGCGGACCATCCGGCACCATCGAACAGATCTTCCAGCAGCGCCTGCGTGCTTTGCCCATAAACGAGCGGGAGCGCCAGCTGGTGTTCTATGTCCTGAAAGGTCTGCCCAATCTCGAGATCGCAGGGCTGCTTGGAATCGGTGAGCAGTCGGTGAAGAACTACCTGTCACAGATGTATCGGAAGATTGGCGTCTCAAGCAGAAGTGAATTGTTTCATCTGGTATTTCCAATATAGACCTAGCAATTGCAGTCACTTATGTGATGGTGGCCGTGACCTCCTGGGCACCAGGGCGAAGGGGTCAGATCGCTTCGGCACTCATGGCGGACTCTGCCTTCATCTTCCTCCCTACGGACAGCTTGGTAGCGGTCGAGGATCACGGGACTACGGATTGGTTTCCGCTTGAGCAAAATCGCCAATTGGGACCATGTCCAGCCACTCAGGGAGCTTCGAGGCTCCCCACAAAACCGACCGACGCGGTCACACTGTCAGTTCGATGCGTCAGACGCGCGGGCAGAGGTGTCAGGAGTCCAGAAATGATGTCCGCCAACTCATCGTGCTCGCTGCTGGGCCAGTTCCTGCTCATCCTTGGCTGCCTGGCCCTGACACCGAGCGCGAGTGTCGCGGCCTCTCAGGAGATCGCGGGCAATCCGCTTGAGATCACTGTAAATGATGACGGTTCGATCCAAGTGAATCGGTATGAGCTCAGCATCGACGATCCAGGCGTCACGCAATTTGAACGTCAGTATTTCACGGACTACTATCCCTTCCTGATCGTCGACCCCAACGTGAATGGGGTGGCCACCGGAGCCACGCTGTTCTCCGGTTATAACGATGCCGTGGCTGCGGTCAGCAACGTCCTGACCAACAATGGCAATACCATCGTCAACACCACGACTGCCGACAACGGCAATATCACCATAGTCCAGACCGTCACCTACACGCCAGGTGCCGAGTCCTTCCAGCATACCTGGGTGGTTACCAACAATGGCACCTCGACCTATACCGGTGTCGCCTTCCGCTATGGCGGCGATACCTACTTTAATGGTGTCGATCTCGCCAATGGCTTCTGGGACCAGGATTCGAACCTGGTCTATTGCACCGATCCCAATGCTTCTGGACTGATGGGAATGGAAGGCGGCCCCTCGTCGCCAGCCACTCAATATTATGAAGATTATTACTATAACGTGTGGGACGCCCTCGAGAGTGTGAGCGCTCCGCTGCCGGACACGGTGGTTGCAACCTACGTCGACAACGGCATGGGCCTGGAATGGGACCAGAGCAACCTGCTTCCCTCCCAATCCTTCACGGTGACCGCGATCGAGCTGTGGACTGCTGCCGGCTTGGTCCAGGTCCTGCCGCCAAGTCCGCAGACCGCAGCCATCGGCTCCCCCGTCACCCTGAACTTCGAAGTCCAGAATCTGCAGAATATCGCTGATACCTTCACCTTGGCCGCTACCGCTCAGAGCGGAGCGACCGCCTCGGCCGCGCCAACCGTCCAGGTCGCGGCCAATTCGATCGTGACCGTTCCTGTCACCGCCACGGTCAATCAGTACACCTCCACCTCGGAACTCGTGACCCTGACAGCCACCTCGAACACCACCCCATCCATCACCAATTTCGGCGCCACCACCCTTACAGCACCGCCCATCGCGCCAGGAACCGTGACCGTGGTGCCCCCGGCCACGCCAAGCTACGTCAGCCTGAACAATCTGCGGACCATGCAATTCACCGTCGAGAACGGCGAGACCACCAGCGATACATTCACCCTTAACGTGACCGGATCTTCCGGATTGACGATCGCCTCGGCCACTTCCGTGGTCATTCCCGCCAATAGCACCGTCACCATCCCGGTATCGGTGACGCCCATCGTACTGACATTGCAGTCGCAGTATGCGATTACCTTCACCGCAACCTCGACCACCACCCCATCCATCACCTCGTCGGCGACCGTCCCGCTGACGGCCGTCCCCCTCAGCGTAGTCCCGGTCACACCGTCACTCCCCACCTTCACCACCAGCGCTACCTATTCCTGGCAAATCGATAATGAGAACGCCAATGCCTCGGAAACCTATACGTTCACCGTGTCCGCCAGCCCTGGAGTCTTCGTCAACGTTCCGGGCGCCTTGCCCGTTGCGGCCGGAGGCACCGGAACGGTGAGTGTCCAGGTGACGACGCTCCAGCCCCTTTCCACCTCGCTGGATACCGTCACCCTGACCGCGATCGCCTCGAGCAACCAGAACATCTATGCCGCAAATACCATCAGCCTGACGCCGACACCGGTGATCGTGGTCGCACCACCGCTGGTCGCAGGGAATGTCGGATCCGTCGTGACCAAGGTGTTCACGGTCTACAACAATACCGGAAGTTCAGCGTCATTCATCCTGGCGGTTGCCGCCAGTACCGGCTTGTCGGCTACCTTCCCGGCATCCGTGACCATCCCGAGTGGCGCCTCTGCCCAGGTCAACGTCCAGGTCACCATCGTCAGTTCCGCGGGCATCGGCGGAACGGTATCCCTCACCGCCACCGCAGGCTCTGCAACCAACAATGGCATCAGCAATGTCGTGCAGACGGTACCGCTTGGCGGTCCTTCCTTGAACTTCTCGCAGAACGGTCAGACCGTCTACAACACCATCAGCCCGAGCACTCCTGAAGGCACCATCAATATCGTCAGCGTGCTCTCCGCCGCCAATCCCGACAATGTCGCCGCCTATTCCTGGGATGCGACGGCTCAGGCCTACGCCCGTCTTCCTGCCCTTCCTACCGGAGGCATCCTCCCGTCGACCGGCATCTTCATCGCCTCGCGTCAGGCGCTCGGCCTTGATTTCTCGGGCACGCCCAGCGCATTCCCCTGCAACCTCACGCTCCAACCGGGGTGGAATTTCATCGGTATTCCCGTACTCAGTGCCGGCGGCGCCGCGACCCCTGTCACCAGCCACAACTTTCCCGGGGACTTCGACTTCTACGACAATGGGGGCGCACTCATAACCGATCCGACCGTACTCGCGAACACGCTGGGAACGGTCGGCAGCACGGATGACACCACGGCGGATCCATTCCTATACAACGGCACCGGCTACATCCAGGTCAGCGCCCTGTCCACCGAAGTCGGGTACTGGATCAAGAACAACACCTCCGGCACTGTCACCATGAGCCGGTTGCCGGTATCCGGCGGCACCCACCTCCTGAGTCACGGATCGGTCCACCTCAATGGAGCATCCACCACTGACGACAGCCAGGGCGCATCCGGGAGCAGCCCGGTCTACGTCGATCGCGGTGAGCCGCCGCCGGTACCGGGCAGTTCCTCCGCAGCCAGCAGCGGCTCCTCGAACAGCTGCGGCATGGGGGCGGGAGTCGCGGGCCTGTTCGGAGTCAGCTTCCTGATGCTGCGCCGCCGTCTGCGCGCCTAGGCGGTTGCAGCGCCGGACCATGCTGCTCTCGCTCTAATCCTCTAGTCCTCTAGACCTCTAGTCCTCTAGACCACAGCACTGGATCCTCCAGGTTCCAGGCTGGATCGCGTCAATTCTAGCCATGTGCCATTCGGCCGTAAAAGACTCGGATCTGCTGGTTCCAGAGATTCGTGCCTCAGGTAGATAGCCGATCTCGTCTGCTGACGCTTCTCGCCAGCGTGTCTATTGGCTGATGGTCAATTCGACCACACCGTCCTTCGTCGAGATGGTACACCCATAGCATTGGCGCTTCGCATCCCAGGCACCAGAAACCTGGGCGGATGCAGGGGTGACGATGACGTGCGGTTTCCTGGCAGCCTGGAACTCAAAGGTCATCGGCTGCGCCGGAAAGGGGCCATGGTCCGCAGACGATTCCAGGCCATCATTCGCCTGCAACCAGAGGCTGGAACCATCATGGGAGACCTTGCCGATGATGTACTGATGCAAGGTGCAATGACCGCTGAATTTCGTCACGGGACTATGCTCGAGGGGCATCGCGAATGATTGATTGCTCAATTCGTTCTCGCGACAATTGGTGACGATGATGGTGCCGTCGCATTCCCAGGTGAACGCGTCGCCCTGGAAACGCTGGGGATACGCGGCATCGAACGACTTCAGGGCGCTACCGGGAGCCAGCAACTGCTCCTGGGTGAAGATCTGCGTCTGCTTGTTCAGGCATACACCGCCGGGTGGCAGCAACGTGATGATGCCGTACCTGCTGTTGTCAGGGATGAGTTCCTGGAATGGCGTGTTCTTCAATTGATAGAGTTCTTTCAGGAATGCGAAGTCCGGCACATACGAATTATTATGCTTGTGTCCTGCCCGCTCCAGGTCGCAGACCACCGCCGCCTTGAGACTCTGGAGGAAGGCCGCACGTGATGGGATCAGGCCATGCTTGATCACCGCGCTGACGAAGGGCAGATAGTAGCGCTGGTAGTTGTCTGCGCCCTTGCCCTGGTCCGTCCATTGATGGGCCGATTCCAGGTGGAACACGGTAGCGCCGCTGGCGATTCCCATCAGCCACATCTGGATGTCGTAGCTGTATGGGCACTTGGCATCACTCGACTCCGCCTTGGCCATGATCTCGCCGACCTTGCCGAAGCCTGACTCGCCCCACACGAACTCATCCGCCCAATACCCGCAATTATCGACCCAGCCGGCGGCCATCAGTCCTTCAACCGCACCAAGCGAATGCAACGCGACATTTCCCACCGTCGACTTGAACATCGGGACGATGTTCTGGTGGTAGCGATGCAGCTCCTCCTTGAAATGGTCGCTGATCAGGGTCCATTTGTAATCGTCGTATTCCCCGTCGCCGATGAAGTAGTACCGGCCGTACTTGGCGCACAATGTCCAGGCTCTCGGCACATAGTCCCATTCCGAGACGTTGCCTTCCGGGCCGGTTTCCCAGCGCCAACTCCAGAAGTGCTCGCCTTCTGCGGTGCCGATGCAGTGCTTGAAGTGCTGGAATAAATACTCAAGGAGGGACAGGGACACTCTGGCGCGATTGTTCCACACCACGAAGTCCACGCCGAGTTCCTCGTAGGCTTGGGCACGATCCATGGCCTCCTGGGTGGCATCACCGATGTGGATGTCGTCAGGTACGATGATGCCCTGGCATTCGCTCGGGATGATCTCGCGCAGGGATTTGCTGTTCCCGACCGGATTCCAATCACGATTGCGCATCAGGAAGATCGGGGCGCCCGCAGTTATCGGCCGGATGATCTTGGGCGCGATCGAATGATCCGCATTGACGGTCAGAGCGCAGGGTGCGCTCCACGCTCCGCCATGCTCACCGGCCATCCCACGCACCCGCCAGAAATACGACCCGATCGGCAGCATGTCCTTGGGAAAATAGTTATGCTCATGGTAACGCGCATCCTTGGTCTGCTTCACCTTGTAGATGTCGGTGAAGGCCGCGTCGTGCGCTATCTGGAGCTCGTAGGCGCTGCAATCCGTGAGCGCGCTCCAGGAGAAATAGCTGGAAACGTCGGTGATCTGCGCGTGATCGCTCGGTGTCAGCGGTACTGGCGCTGGCAGATCGGCAGCACCGAGCATCGCTGCCCCGTACCCCCAGACTATCAGCGACAGCGCCACCAGCGACTTCAGGCAGCACGTCGTATGCGGCTTCATCGGCCCGGCACTACACAAATGACTATCATCTTGCCATGCCAGACGGCTACTCATCACAGTTCTCTGCATGCCGCATGCTCCGAGGCATACTGTGCCTGCCCTTCTCGTGCCATCAACTATATATCCCGCCCATTCGCAGGTGCTTTGTGGCGCGCTGTCGGGTCCTGCTACGTGGTGCTTTCGCGATCGTGGCAATTCAGGCCTTTACATATAACCGTATGGTTATATAAGATGCCCATGACCCGCATCCAGGCCAGTGCAGATGTGTTCGTCGCCGTCGCTGAACCGCAACGGCGCCGCATTCTCGATCTCCTTTCCGCAGGTGAACTGCCGGTCAATGATATCGTGAAATACCTGCACATTTCCCAGCCCCTGGCATCCAAGCACCTGCGCATCCTGCGTACAGTCGATCTGGTCACGGTACGCAACCTAGCGCAGCAGCGCTTCTACCGCCTGAACGCCGCACGCCTGAAGCCGATCCACCAATGGCTCGGTTCGTTCGAACAGTTCTGGGAAGAGAGCTTCGACCGCCTTGACGTCTACCTGCAGGATCTGCAGAGGAGAGAGTCCAATGACCGCGTCCCCTGAACGCAGCGCTGACCAAAACGCGCGCGAAATCGTCCTACGTCGCGTTTTCGCCGCGCCGCGCGAACTCGTGTTCCGTGTCTGGACCGATCCGATGCAGCTCGGCATGTGGTATGGACCCAATGGCTTCACCACGACGACCCACTCCATGGAACTGCGACCCAATGGCTATTGGCGTTATACCATGCATGGACCGGATGGCACCGATTACGAGAACTGGATCCGCTATATCACCGTCGAACGGCCCGGGCTGCTGGTCTTCGAACACGGAGCCAATGGCATCCATTCCATCGCGCATTTTCAAGGGACCATCACATTCGTCGAAAACGCGGGGCAGACCAGGGTGGTAATGCGCAGCCTGTTTCCCAGTGCCGAGGCCCGCGATGAGGTGGTCAGGCGCTACGGCGCCATCGAGGGCGGGAAGCAGACGCTCCAGCGTTTTGCCGATCATCTCGACACCTTGAGTGCAGCCGTCGCGCAGGCACAGAAAGGCTTCCGATTCGTGCGCCGCTTCGCTGCCCCGCGGCAGCTGGTGTTTGCCGCCTGGACCGACCCCAAGCATCTGCAGCACTGGTGGGGCCCGCACGGTTTCACCAATCCACAGTGCGTGTTCGAAGCACGGCCAAACGGCAGAGTCCGCATCGATATGCGCGGCCCTGATGGCACGGTGTATCCCATGGGCGGCCAGGTGGTCGAGATCCGACCGCCTGACCATCTGGTGTTCCACTGCTTCCCGCTCGATGAGCAGGAAAAGCCGCTCTTTTCCGTGCGGAATGAGGTCCATTTCAATGAAGAGGCAGGACACACCACGGTAATGCTTGAAGCCACGGTCACCCAGATCACCAGTCAGGGCTCCCCCCATCTGGGCGGGATGGAGGTTGGCTGGAGTCAATCATTGGAGCGTCTTGGCACTCTCATTGCTGAACTGCTGGCGGCCCGCTGATACCACTAGCGGTCCTTCGTTCACCCATATACGCTCGGACCTCGCCATGAAATACATCGCCCTGATAGCCGGGATCCTGCTCGGGCTCCTCTTCGTCTTCGCCTCGCTCTCCTACTTCTTCCATCTGGTGTCAGCGCCTGTTCCCGCGCCCGGTTCCAGCGAGGCAACCTTCTTCGCAGCCATGGTACCCACCGGCTACTTCGACTTCGTCAAAACATTCGAGCTGCTGGGCGGAATCACCATCGCCATTCCGATCACGCGGCGGTTGGGGCTGCTCATACTTGGGCCCATCGCACTGAATATCCTCGCATTCCACATTTTCATAGAACATGGCCATGGACTGTTGGAGGTACCACTGATCGCGATGGTGGTGTTGCTGCTGTTCCTGCTGTGGGTCGAGAGCCAGGCCTTCATCGCTCTGGCGATCAAATAATCGAAAGTGAATCTGGCGACCACCTCGGCTGTGGCATCGACATCTCCTTTGATTCGAGCTGGGCGACGTGTTCACGTGCCTCATGCATTGAGCGATAGGCGCCGAAGTAACTATCCTTCTCACCGCCTTGGTGAACGCCATACACGCGAAAAACTATGTCACCACGCATAGGCATTTCCTCGGATCAGATATACGAATCCATTCGGCTCATCCCAAAAGAACCAAGGCCGATGAAGTAAAGAATCTCGCACCATGTGCCGCAAAGTCCCCAATGGAAGGTGACGGACCGCTCAACTACTCCAGCAGTTTTTCGTCTGCAATACTCGATGCTGTGCATTTGGTATGAATGAGAATGCGTGCCGGGCATAGTCCTTCATACGCTCGGATAGCATCTAGCAGATTCCGATGAAACCAAGCGGGCTCATATGGATGACACTTCCTGCGCAGGAGCTTCCCTAACAGCTCCTTTGCCTTCAGGACATCAGTAAGAACATAGATCCGCCGATAGTTTTGCTCACATCTCAGCTTCAATGGGAGTCCATGTACCAGCGCAACCGTTAGCGACCAAGGGTCGTACCACTGACACCAATACAATAGCCAAGGGCTATCATTTTGGTTAAAATCTATCCCTGTATGTCCGGAGTGCAGGCCCTTGATGTAGGCATTACCCTGCTTCGTCGGACGTACCTTCACTATAGTGAGTTGGTTCTGCATGGTACTCTAGTGGATAGACGCTGTCCATGAAAGCAAATGCTCACCAGTCCATCACTGCAAAGACTTCTTACAACGCATCGGCGGCAAGATGTGGTCTTCCCCCATCCACTGCCACTCGATGGTGCCAGGCGGCTTCGAAGTGATGTCATGGACCACCCAGTTCCTCTGGACGCGGCTTTGGCATGCCCACGATCTTTGCATGACGTCGCCTCCCTCTCGCAGACGTCGGGTGTGGTACGCCTTGGGGACCGTGCTGCTCGTCGGTCTGAGCCTGGCCTGCCCACACTGTGCCGCGTCCCGGCTGCCTGAAGCCCTCACCACTGACCAGGCTTAAATGGTCGCAGCGTATGTCCCTCACTACACGGTGGCAGTCGAGCGCGATTCCAACCAGTAGATCCATCCCGCCCGCTTGAGCGGCAGGAACCACTCGGCCCTACTATTTGCCGCTCGGGGCTGGCACCCCATCACGGCACTTCCATTGATAGACATCAATGTAAAGCATGAGCGAGGTGGAGAGCGCCGCCATTATCCAGAACGCCGTCCGAGCGATCTGATCCCCAATAACACTGCCGGTGCCCATGCCGAGGCCAAGGGAGAAAATCAAAAACATCATTGCGAAGTAAGCGGGATCAAATTTTCTAAGCCATCGTCTCCACCCCTCAACGTGAAAGCCGAATGCGAATGGCCTAACTGCGAGTACTGGGATCATCAAAAGCATTGCCGTGAGTGGTTGCACATGAATGGCCAAATGCGCAGACCAGGCTAATATGGCAACGGTAATGAATGTCGCCACAATACCGTAGTAATTGATCTTGCCCATATATCGATCCTGTTGGTCAAGATAGTGCTGATCTTGAGGCGGTCAACAAAATGACACTACATTCGTCGTCGATCGCTGGGCCACAGCCGCGGGCCGCCTGTCTCAGGCTAGCCCAAGATCGCTTATCGCTAACCGCCGCCACCTCAACGCCAGGGCCCAATCCCCAGCAGGCACGCCATCCCTCCCTTGATTCCGCCGAGGACCGGGTGTTTGGCCATACCCTGGAATGCAATGAGCGCTATGGTAAAGAATGCTGCGGCTACGCTGATGGTGGAGCTCCCTTAGCGTTGCCAATGCATTCCTCCAACGCTCGAATTGTTACTAGGCGCGCATACGGATTCAGGTTCTTCGACAATCGCTTCTCCAATTTCTTGCGATTCTCTGGTGAAGTAATTGCCGCCCATGCCTTACACACCGCAACATTCGCGCTTTCCCAGGGCAAGTCAGGCCAAGCTAGGGATTCCAGCCGATGCATCTCACGGGACAAGGCGAACCAGGATGATCGATAGAATCCGATTCTCGGATCACCTGCATTCCCGCACATTTACATTTCTCTAGCTGTTCATCTGGATCGGCTCCGATTGCTTCCACGGTATGTCCAGAGCAATCCTTTCCAGATGCCCTGAAGGCACCCGCGGATGTCTCGGTTACCAAAAAATACCAACCTGGCAGATCATCGTACATTTTCTTCATGACCCTATCCCGCCGCGGTGCGGTCGCACCGCGCTTCCATCCGCAACCTTCGGCATCCTTTCCAGACAGGCCGCGGAACATACATGAGCAAGCAGCGGCAGAACATCTGTGCCCACACGGAGAGAAATCCAATACTGGTCGAGGCGATCACTGCGCCTCTCGCATACACTGCACCTGGTTACGCTGGAGACGAATGGATTGCCCGTAAGCAGAGGGAAAGGTGGCCGGAATTTGCGATTCCCATATAAAGCGCGAGTGCTAACGCGGGAACTTGCCAGCTTCTTGCACCTCGTTATTTCGTATGGGAACCAATGCAGCTGATAGGAGGTGTAAGGGTCAAATTCCTTCAGTGACTCCATCTGGCCAATCTCTGGCGGAAGACTGCTGAGGTTACTCCCGTACAGAACTAGGGTTTTGACCTCCGCCAGTTGACCAATCTCCGCCGGCAGCGTGATGATCATCTCCTTATCATCCAACTGCATGTGCTCAAACGGGGCAAACACCTCACTTCGACGCTTCCTCGCGTCGGCGATCTGATTCAGAAGGGACTGCCATGGTTGGCAGCCCCTATCCTGTACCTGAGCATGCAACTTGAGTTCGCCACCCTGATGAGAATCGCAGAGATGAAGTCCACATGAGCAGATCACCTCACGTTGGTCGCGCTCCGAAATGCGATCAGTCATCATCGTCCAGTGACGCTGAAAATCGCAGACAAATTTCTGCCCCGTTTCCGTCTCCAGGAGACAGCCGCCGATGCCGAGAAAGCCATCTAGCATCTCGCGTTCGTAGATCTTAGATCTGCCACAGACCGTGCCAGATCGCTTAGCATCCAAATGTCCTTTCACAAGCTGGTCGGCATCGGCCTCCACTACGCAATACCTCTCTCCGCCAACCTCTAACAGAAGTATTCGCGCTGGATTTTTTACTGATTCCGTCATTCCCATAATCTTCAACTGGTTCCGCAAGAACTCAACCTTTTTGGAGAATGTCACGGCTCGGCTTCCATCGCCGCTATCGCCCCATCCAGCCCATCAGCCGCCAGGTGCGCATACCTCATCGTCATAGCCAACCCAGCATGCCCCAGGAGCTTGCTCACAGCCATGATCGGCACCCCGTGCATGACCAGCCGTGACGCAAAGGTATGTCGAAGGTCACGCAGGTGAAAATCCCCAAGCCCAGCTCGCCGTACCCGCCTTGATGTCTGCCCGCATCCTCGCCTCGATGGCGCGGGCATTCGTTTTGTCGCTCGTTCCCGATGATGCCCGGTGACGGACACCTTCGGCCACGAACTCGATGTGCCAATGCTTGGAATGTGAGCGTTTGAGTCCCCACAGGGCCTGCGAACGCGCTCTTTTCACCCCTTCTGACCTCTGGTACCGAAGGGCAACCAATTCGCCCTAACCACTTCCCCCGCCTACTCCCACTCGATGGTGCCCGGCGGCTTCGAGGTGATGTCGTAGACCACCCGGTTGATGCCGCGCACCTCGTTGATGATGCGCGTGCTGATGCGCCCAAGCACCTCATAGGGCAGGTGCGCCCAATCCGCGGTCATGCCATCCGTCGAGGTGACCGCGCGAACTGCGCATACCGATTCGTACGTGCGTTCATCGCCCATCACGCCCACGCTCTTGACGGGCAGCAGCACGGCGAATGTCCGGCTTGCCCTCTCGGCGATGCCCGACCCCAGCGAAACCACCTACGAGCTTCGCGTCACGGCTGGTCGAACTCCCACC
>Ga0206871_10003_pt1 | contig 15850 bp, 17 predicted proteins | sample Alteio_BWOrgCont_33_FD_152627 | JGI IMG/M metagenome (GOLD analysis project Ga0206871, IMG submission 152627) | Enriched cells from forest soil in Barre Woods Harvard Forest LTER site, Petersham, Massachusetts, United States -... | ecosystem: Environmental > Terrestrial > Soil > Temperate forest >...
GACATCTGCAAAGAGATTCGCGCCGCGCGGCCTAACGCCGGAATCATTTTGTTCAGCTATCTCAATCCCGTAGTTCGCTTCGGCATGGAAGCATTTGCAAAAGCCGCAAAAGAATCCGGCGCGGACGGCGTTCTACTCACCGACATGATCGTGGAAGAAGCCGGTGAATTAGATGACGAGGCCGGGCCTGTTGGAGAAGCGAATCGGCATTACGAACTCCTCACAACCAGCACAAGTTCTCCTGGCTTCGGGGTCAGAACTAAATGGCCGCAGCCATTGGCAAATATCCCATGCTCCATAATGTCGGCCAAATCGAACGTCGGCATCCAGTCGTGGGAACGGGCCATATTCATTGTGGAGCCCTTCAGAACGACGTCCACATTAGGACAGCTCAGGTAGTAGGTCGTGGTGATGGAAAATTTTGTTGGCCGATTTTCAAAGTGAAACGGCTTGGTAGATGCGCTGTAATCACAGGTCCGCACCGGAACGGGTTCAACACTCCCCTGATCCTTATCGATATTGAGCACCACAACGCCATCTTCGTTGGTCGCGCCTATAAGGTCAGGTCCGTGCCACGAACCAAATGAAATGTTGAGACATTCATCCTTAATCGGCTTTCCATGACGCGGCTCGACGACACGAATTCGAACCTGCTGTGTCTGGCCCCATGCACCCGCTGCTGACGTCAGCAGAAACATCAACTTTGCTATCCGAAGAAACATTACGATGCGACTCCCTTCGAACCAGCATCTCCACTCAGATTCATTTCTCGCGTCATGATGCCGATATCTTTGTCGCCACGCCCGCTGACGTTCACCATCAAAATTTTGTCTTTGCCCATCTTGGGCGCGAGCTTGATGGCTTCGGCAACCGCATGTGCGCTTTCAAGCGCAGGAATGATCCCTTCCGTACGCGACAGAACGCTAACGGCGTTCAGAGCTTCGTCATCGGTTGCGCTGGTATACGTGGCACGACCGGAATCATGCAGCATGGCGTGCTCAGGGCCAACACTTGCGTAGTCCAGACCAGCGCTTACGGAATGTGTCGCGGCAACCTGACCTGCATCATTCTGCAGAACGTACGAATAAGTTCCCTGCAACACTCCCGGAACTCCGCCGCCTTGTGCTGCGAAACGTGCAGCGTGTTCACCCAGAGCTGTCCCACGTCCGCCGGCTTCAACACCGATCAAAGCAACATTCGTGTCCTGCAGATACTCGTAGAACGCGCCAATCGCATTCGATCCGCCGCCGACGCAGGCGACAATTGCATCCGGAAGGCGGCCTTCGTGCTCCATGATCTGCTTTTTGCTCTCGCGCGAAATCACGCGATGGAAATCGCGCACCATCGTTGGATAAGGATGCGCCCCCAGCGCCGAACCCAGAATGTAAAACGTCGAGCGAACATTCGTGACCCAATCGCGCATGGCTTCGTTGATCGCGTCCTTCAGCGTCGCCGAGCCAGCTCCCACGCCGCGCACTTCTGCGCCAAGAAGCCTCATGCGAAACACATTTAGCTCCTGCCGGCGCATGTCTTCTTCGCCCATGTAAACGACGCACTCCAAGCCAAACAGCGCGCAGACCGTCGCGGTTGCAACGCCGTGCTGGCCTGCACCGGTCTCGGCGATAATGCGCTGCTTGCCCATGCGACGAGCAAGCAGTGCCTGGCCAAGCGCGTTGTTGATTTTGTGCGCACCGGTGTGCAGAAGGTCTTCGCGCTTCAAATAAATTTTTGCGCCGCCGAGAGTTTCGCTCAGGCGCTTCGCAAAATACAGAGGAGTCGGACGGCCAACATAATCCTTCAACAAGCCATCGAGCTCTGCATGGAAGGCTTCGTCCTTTTGCGCTTCGGCGTAGGCAGCTTCCAACTCGAGCAACGCAGCCATCAGTGTCTCAGGCACGTAGCGACCGCCGTAAGCACCGAAGCGCCCTGGCGTGGTTTCGCTGGGCATTGCCATGGGCCGCGTGATTTGACTGATGCTCATCTGAAAATCCTTCCGCAAACTTCTTCCGTGCAAAAAACAAAAGCCCCGACATTATCTGTCGCGGCTCGGTGGGTGTTCTTGAATTCCTGCTAAACGTCAGCGAGGGTTCAGTCCGCCGTGGCCGCTACTGTGGGCCAGTAGCGGAACGGAAAGCTCGGGCTGAAGAACGAACGCATGCCAATAGCGTATACCGGAGCGCCAAACGCGGCAAGAGGGCTGGCGCTGAAATTTTTATATGAAGCGCGCGGCTGCGATGAATTCCTTGAGTTTTGCCACGTCTTTCTTGCCCGGAAACGCTTCTACACCGCTTGCTACGTCTACACCCCAGGGCTGGAAGGCGTTAATCGCTTCGCCAACATTCGCCGCGCGCAGACCACCCGCGATGATTACGCGGCCGCCGGTTTCGTTCGCTATGCGACGAACTATTGCAGCGGTTGATTCCCAATCGAAGGTCTTTCCCGTGCCGCCGGATGTGCCGCCGTGCGATGTGTCGAGCAGCGCTGCCTCTATATAAGGATGGGCAAGCGCGGTGCGCAGCGCAGACTCCAGATGTGCGAGCGAGGCGCCCTCGCGAACATCAATCACCTGAAAGAGCTTGAGGTCTGCGTTATGGAGAGCGGTAATCAGTTCCGGGTTGAACTCGCTGTGCAGTTGCACGGCGGTGAGGCCGGCGGCTTTTGCGGCGCTAGGAATTTCGTACGCATTGGTTGATGTAAACACACCCACTTTTGCCACGCCTGCCGGCAGATGCGCTGTAATTGCAGCTACCTGTTCTGCGTTCACGCGACGCTTGCTCTCTGCAAACACAAATCCCACCGCATCCGCACCTAGCTCCGCCGCGAGCAGCGCATCTTCGAGATTCGTATTGGCGCAGATTTTTACAAACATCTTTTAGCCCACTGACCCGTTCAGCAAATTCTTCAACGCATCGCCGGGGTTTGGCTTCCGCATCAGCGATTCGCCAATCAAAAACGCGTCGTAGCCCGCCGCGCGCAGACGCGCCATGTCCGCAGCCGTATGGATTCCACTCTCCGCAACCTTCACCGCAGCCTTCGGTAATTTCGCGGCGAGCTCACATGCGCGATCGAGAGACACCTCAAACGTACGCAGGTCGCGGCTATTCACGCCGACACATTCGCACTCCAGCGACAGCGCGCGTTCCAATTCTTCCGCATCGTGCACTTCGCACAGGACATCAAGATTGTGAGCCCGTGCGGCGTCGCGCAACATACGCAACTCTGCATCCGTCAGCGCGGCAACGATCAGCAGAATCGCATCTGCCGCATTCGCTCGCGCCTCCAGCACCTGGAACTCGTCCACCATGAAATCTTTGCGCAGGCACGGAATCCGAACTGCCGCACTCGCTCTGCGCAAATTCTCCAGCGAGCCTTGAAAGAATTTCTCGTCGGTCAGCACGCTCAGCACAGCCGCTCCACCAGCTTCGAGCTGCTTCGCCAAACTTGCCGCATCGAATTCCGCGCGAATCAGTCCCTTTGACGGCGATGCTTTCTTCAGCTCCGCAATCACCGCCGGCCCCGTCTTCGGGGCCTCATGTAGCACCCGCGCGAACCCTCGTGGCGTATGTGCCGCCGCAGCCCGCTCCAGCGCGTGCATATCCGCCGCAGCCTTGCGCTCGGCAACCACCATGCGCGTATGCGCCAGGATCTCCGGCAGGTACATCGTCTTCTCGGTCACGGCCATTCTGTAATGCTATCAATTCGCGCAGTGATCTTTCGCAAGCAGACCTTGCAGCTTCCCATCGGCTTCCATCTTGCTCAGCTGATCCAGTTTCTTATCGCGCAGCTTTGAGTCCTTCGCTATGGCTGCTGTATACAGCTTGAGCACACTACGCATCGCGTAGAGATTCTCTCCGGCAGTATCGCTCTTCCCCGTCTCCACCTGATACGTCGACAGTGCAAGGAGATAAACAACAACCCCCCGACTCTTGTTCCACTTATTAGGCAGCTCCGCGAACGTCCCGCAGGGAGCAATCGTGACATCATCAACTTCATTCAACCGATCTGCTGCGTGTGCGGCCTTCGCCTGCACCTCGGAATCCAGTGGGTTAGCCTCGAATTCATGGAGCGTTGCAGCCCATTGCTGACGCTCTTCCGGGGTTGATTTCTTTCCGGTTTGAGCTTCAGAAGAACACACGATGGTGAGCAGTACAGCAATCGTAAAAAGTTTATGTGTCACGGGTAAGCTCCATGGGGATTTGGGCCATAGTATACGGAAGCCACGAGTGAAGAGAGCATTCTTCACTTGCACTCCTGCGCACAATCTAGGACGATGGTCACACCGTGTACAGCAAGCACAGGCTCGAAGCGCTCAGCGATGCCATCTTCGCCATCGTCATGACGCTGCTCATCCTGGATATCAAGGTGCCCACCGGCGTGCCGCACGGCCAGCTCGCCCACGCCCTCGCCGAGCCCTTTCGCGACTGGATCGCCCTCGTCATCACCTTTGCCATTGCCGCGCGCTTCTGGGTGCTGCAGCACCAGCTCTTCGATCTGATCGAGCGCGTCAAGCCGCGCGCACTCGGCACTACGTTTATCTTCCTCGGGCTCATCACCATGCTTCCCTTCACCACCGCGCTCTGGGGACACAACATCACCGAGCCGCTCGCCTTCTGTATCTACTTTGCGCACCAGTTTCTCGTCGGCGCCGCCATGCTGGTCGAAATCGAGTCCGGCCTACGCGATCACAACCTGCATGTCGTCGAAGCCATGTACAAACTTCGTGGGCGGCTCTACATCATGCTCATCGCCATGGCCGTCGCCTCCATCACCACATGGCTGATGCCGCTGCAATACACCGGCCTTCTTGTCGCCGCTATTTCCGTAATCTCGCGCCGAATACTCAAATCGCTCGAAGAGCGCCGCACCAAAAAGCACGCTCACGCTTAAAACCAAAAAGCAGCGAGCCATCGCTGGCTCGCTGCTTGTCACGGCTGAAGCCATGACCTGCCGTTCTTGCCGCTTATGCTTTCCCTGCCAACTGCCGCAGCACATACTGCAAAATCCCGCCGTGCTGGTAGTAGAGGATTTCCTGCGGGGTATCGATGCGCACCGTTACGTTGAACTCGATCGTCTTGCCTGCCTCGTTCTCCGCAATCACGGCGATCATCTTGCCGTTGGCAAACTTCGAGTCCAACATATTTTTCAGGCCGACGATCTTGAAGATTTCCTCGCCCGTCAGGCCAAGCGATTCAACATTCTGCCCTGCTTCAAACTGCAGCGGAAGAATGCCCATACCGACAAGATTGCTGCGGTGAATGCGCTCGTAGCTTTCTGCGATGACGAAACGAATCCCCAGCAACCGCGGGCCTTTCGCCGCCCAGTCGCGTGAAGAACCAGAGCCGTACTCCTTGCCAGCAAGAATCGCCAGCGGCGTTCCACGCTGCGCATACTCTACGCTCGCATCGTAAATGCTCATGCCGGTGCCTTCCGGCAGCAAGCGCGTTACGCCGCCTTCAGTTCCAGGAGCGAGCTTGTTGCGCAAGCGCACGTTGGCGAACGTTCCACGCACCATCACTTCATGGTTGCCGCGACGCGAGCCGTAAGAGTTGAAGTCCGCCGGCTTCACGCCATGCTCGGTGAGGTACTTGCCTGCAGGGCCGTTCAGCTTGATAGAGCCAGCCGGAGAAATGTGGTCTGTCGTCACGGAATCGCCGAGGACCGCAAGCACGCGAGCACCGGAAATCTCTTCAACCGGCGCAGGCGTTGCCGTCATGCCGTCAAAGTACGGGGCCTTGCGGATGTACATTGAATCGCTCTCCCATCCGTAAGTCTCACCGCTCGGGAATTTCAGGTGCTGCCAGTTCGCATCGCCGTCGCTCACCGTCGAGTACTGCGTGCGGAACATTTCGCTATCGATGCAGCTCGCAACCGTGTCTGCAACTTCTTTCTGCGAGGGCCAGATGTCACGCAGAAAAATTTCCTTGCCGTCTTTGCCCTCACCCAGCGGGTCAGTATCGAAGTTGTGCGCAATGTGCCCGGCTAGTGCGTACGCAACCACCAGCGGCGGCGACATCAGATAATTCGCGCGAACCTCCGGCGAAATTCGACCCTCAAAATTACGGTTGCCGCTCAACACGCTCACCGCAACCAGACCGTGTTCTTCAATCGACTTCGACACATCTGTTGGCAGCGGGCCTGAATTTCCAATGCACGTCGTGCATCCGTAGCCGACGACCTGAAATCGCAGCGCGTCGAGATACTTCAACAGACCTGCGCGTGTGTAGTAATCCGTCACTACGCGCGAACCCGGCGCGAGCGAGGTCTTTACCCACGGTGGCGTCGTCAGCCCGGCTTCGACAGCCTTCTTGGCAAGAAGTCCAGCGGCGACCATCACATATGGATTGCTCGTGTTTGTGCAGCTCGTAATCGCCGCAATCACAATGGAGCCATCGCAGAGGTACTTGTCCGGATCGACGCCAAAACGCTTCTGCACAGAATGCATCAGCTCCTGCACGCTGGTCTCGCCCGTCACCGGCTGATCGTGCTTCGTATCTTTCACTGTCATCACTGCTGGCGATGTCAGAGACGGCGAGCCCACGCTGCTCGTCACATCACCGGTCGCAGAGGTGTGTCCGCCTTCACCTTCCCAGCGCACCATCTGCCGCGCCGCGCTCTTGTTCGCATTCGGCCCCTGCAATGCCGGGAGCTGTTTCGCAAAACTCGGCCCAGCCTGCGAGAGCAGCACGCGGTCCTGCGGACGCTTCGGCCCAGCCACGCTCGGCTCAACGGTGTTCAAATCGAGCTGCAGCGTCGACGAGTATTCTGCCTCTGCTGCATCTGCCGTATGGAACATGCCCTGCGCGCGGTAGTAGGCCTCGACCAGCGCAACCTGTTCTTCGCTGCGTCCGGTCAGCCGCAGATACTTCAGCGTCTCTGCGTCAACCGGGAAAATTCCGCAAGTCGCGCCATACTCCGGCGCCATGTTCGCTATCGTTGCGCGATCCGCCAACGGCAGTTCGCTCACGCCCGGTCCGTAGAACTCCACAAACTTGCCGACAACGCCGTGCTTGCGCAGAGCTTCCGTCACAGTCAGCACGAGGTCGGTCGCGGTCGTTCCTTCTTTCAACTTTCCTGAGAGCCGGAACCCAACCACCTGAGGCACGAGCATGGATACAGGCTGTCCAAGCATTGCAGCCTCGGCTTCAATTCCGCCCACGCCCCAACCCAGAACACCCAGGCCATTGATCATCGTGGTGTGCGAATCCGTCCCGACCAGCGTATCCGGATATGCAACGACGCTCCCATCAGCTTCGTTCTTCGTGAACACCACGCGCGCCAGATACTCGAGATTCACCTGGTGACAGATACCCATCCCCGGCGGTACAGCAGAAAAATTCCGGAACGCCGTCTGTCCCCACTTCAAAAATGCATAGCGCTCACGATTGCGCTGGAACTCCAGCGCCGCATTCAGGTCATAGGCGTTCGCGCTGCCGTACTCATCTACCTGCACGCTGTGGTCGATCACCAGCTCTGCGGGTACCAGCGGATTGATTTTCTCGATTTCTTTCGGTCCGCCGCCCAGCGCCTTCATTGCATCGCGCATTGCGGCGAGGTCGACAATCGCGGGTACGCCGGTGAAATCCTGCATGAGAACGCGCGCGGGCATGTACGCAATCTCACGGCTCGGCTCAGCCTTCGCGTCCCACTTCGCGAGGAAGCGGATGTCGTCTGCTGTTACGGTCTTGCCGTCTTCGCAGCGCAGCAGGTTTTCGAGCAGGACTCGCAGTGAAAACGGAAGCCGCGTCAGGTCAGAACCCAGCGCGCTCAGTTGGTAGTAGTGGAACGTCTTGCCGCCAACATTCAGCGTGGCGGCTGCCTTGAAACTGTTCGGATGCGTCGTCTTGGACATGATGATTTCTCGCTTTCTTCACCCGGTCGCTTGGTTCAAGCTCCGGGGCAGCTAAGGCCGCAGCGGTTTCGAGCGCAAGCGCGCTCCGGCAACGGCAAATTCAATTTCGCAAAATGAGGGTAGCAGAGGGCGAGTAGCTCAGGCCGTACGGCCACGGTCGTGGCGTCCGCGACGAAAGCGCTTGAAGTGGTGAGGACGCGTCAATGAAGCACCGCTCAACATACCCTGATTCTAACTCCGTCCTGCACACCTTTTCTAGCGATGGCCGTCACGCTTCTGTTTCCATACTGAAATTACCCACCGGTGACAACCGCCATCGGCCTGCACGGCTACTATTGTTCTGGCGGTATCGTTGCCATGATCTCTTTACCGGAGTCTCAACCGAGCCATGATGCCTTGCAAGGTTGCCACCGTCGCCCTCGCCACACTTCTCACGTCTCTCACGGCCGCAATTCCAGGCGCGGCTCAGAGCAGTATCCAGTACCCCTCCACGCAGAGTACTTCCGGCCCTATTCCTGCGGCCCAGCCATACGATCCCGCGCAGCAGCAGGATATTCAACCTGCCCAGGTTGTGCCGGATGACCCGAACACGCCCGACCCCGCGCTCGCCAACATCGCGCCAGCCAGCCACGTCGACTATCCCGCCGATCAACCCTCCGATCCCGCCCCAAGCGGCCTGCTCCAGTCCGACGGCAGCTATCAACAGCCTGCAGCCGTAGCTGACGACAACACCCTCGACGCTCAAGCCGACCAACCCCCACCGGCACTCTTCGATTACGACCAGCCCTTCGCACCCAGCCCTTATTCTCTCTGGGTCCCGGGCTATTGGGCTCACAACCGCATTGGCTTTTTCTGGGTTCCCGGCCAGTGGTCGCGCGCGCCATTCATCGGGGCTCTCTGGACACCGCCCTACTGGGGTTTCACCGGTGAAACCTACCGCTTCCACCCCGGCTACTGGGGCACACACATTGGCTACTACGGTGGCGTGAACTACTGCTTCGGCTACATCGGCACGGGCTTCTATGGCGGATACTGGCGCGGCAACGAGTTTTTCTACAACACCGCCGTTGCTCGCGTCCCGTCTACGATCGCCACTGTCTACAACCACACCACCATCTTCCACGGAACCACATACAGCCCGGGCGCAGGCGTACGCGCCAGCTACAGCGGTGGCCCCGGCGGTTTGCGAACTCGCCCTACCACCTCTGAGATCGTCGCCGCACACGAGCTTCACCTGCCCGAAACCCGCTCGCAGGTACTAATTCGCAACATGAGTTCTCGCACCCCCGAAGCCGCGTTCAACAATAACCAGGGCCATCCTGTTCGCGTAGTCATGGTGCCGCGCGTTGCAGTCGGCCGCCCCAGCATCACAGCGTCTATAGCCCCGCTACCGGCCAGCATTCAGGACGCTCAACTCCTGGAAACCCAGCGCCAGGAAAGGCTCCAGCGCATGCATCAGCAGATGGACGCCCTTCGCGCTGCGGGTGAATCTATCACTGGTATCTCTTCAGGCGTTTCCACCATGCCTCCGTCTCAGTCTGGCTCGACTTCTTTGCCCTCACTCAGAAGAATTCCTCCCGGTCAGGCGCGCACCACCTCCACGACTTCCACATCCAGCACCGACCGGACCTCGAGCCAAACCACCACGCGCTATGAATCTCCTCAGAGCACCACGCACTATGAACCCCGGCCTCCTGCAAACCCCGTTTCGACTGCCCACGACGAACCCACGGCCACCCATACTGAAACCCGTCCCGAGCCAGTACGCACTGAGCCGGTCCGTGTAGAACCCGTACGTGTAGAGCCGGTACGAACTGAACCCGTCGCAACCAACCCTGTCGAGCCCATTGCCCATACAACGGAGCCCATCGTCCATTCGGAGCCCACGGGGCGCCCCGCAGAGCAGACAGCCCACCCCCCTGAACCCACTGTGCATGTCGCTCCAGCGCAGCATCCTGCACCGCCGCCACCGCGAACCGCCAGCCACTAATAAATCGCTCTGAATCCTGCCGTCATGCCGTGTATCGGCATCTGACTTGGTTGTGCCAGCCGTGAAAACCGCGGCGGCCAGGAGCCATGAGCGACATGACACGAAACAATATCTATCAGGGCCTCTCCATCGCCGCCCTGACAGCACTTCTTCTTTTGGCCGGCTGCAACGGCTGCAATACCACTTCCACCACCCCTGCGAACACCGCAGCCGCCGACCCCAACGGCCCCGATCCAGCCCTGGCCAACCTTGACGGCTCGGGCAGCACAGGCCAGACTGGCGCAGTCCTCGGCCAGAGTGATGCCATGCAGCCGCAGCAGTCCGGCGAAACCGTCCAGCAGGGCGCTGCGCCGGCAAGTGGCGCTCCAGTCGCAGACGATTACAACGCCAACGATTACAGCTATGACCAGACCGGCGCCGACGCCGAAACCCCCGTCACCGCCGACCAGGCTCCGCCGCCGCTGCCCGAATACGATCAGCCGGCCGCTCCCGATCCCAACTATCTCTGGACTCCCGGCTACTGGGCCTGGGGCGATAGCGGATATTACTGGGTTCCCGGTGAATGGGTTCCGCCGCCATACTACGGCGCTCTCTGGACACCGCCTTACTGGGGCTGGTGCAGCGTGCACTATTGCTTCCACCGCGGATATTGGGGTCCTCACGTTGGCTTCTACGGCGGCGTTGACTACGGCTTCGGCTACGTCGGCTTCGGCTTTTTCGGAGGCTACTGGCAGGGCAATAACTTCTACTACAACCGCTCTGTCACCAACGTCGGCCCCAGCGTTCGCAATTACTACGAGCGCAACGTCGTCGTGAACAACGTTCACTATGGCGCGCAGCCTTCTAATCGCGTCAGCTACAACGGAGGCCACGGCGGCGTCAATGTCCAACCGCGTCCTGCCGAAGTTGCTGCGATGCACGAAAACCATGCAGCTCCCGTAGCTGCACAGGTTGCTACGCGTCAACAGGCCGCGCACAACCCGCAGTTTGCCTACAACCAGAACCACGGCAAACCGCAGACCGCTGCATACACGCGTCCTGCCGGCGCTACTGCCCCGCACATCGCGCCGACTCCGGCCAATGTCAGGCCCACACCCTACAACCGTCCCATCGAGCCCGCGAACAACAACCGCCCGGGCGCTCCCACACCGGGTAATCGTACTGGAGAGCCGACACCTGCCAATCGCCCCGGCACTCCAAACAACATGCAGCAGCAACCCCAGCGTCCGGTGCAGCAGCAGCGCCCTGCGCAGGAAAACCGTCCGACACCGCAGCAGCAGCATACGATGCCAACACCACAGCCGCAGCGTCCGATGCCAACACAGCAGCAGCGTCCGACACCACAGCCGCAGCATACGATGCCAACTCCGCAGCCACAGCGTCCGATGCCGCAACCGACACACACTGTTCCAACACCTCAACGCTCAGCACCTGCTCCACGCCCAGCGCCTGAACCGCAGCGTGCTGCGCCTGCACCGCGACCGGCTCCAGCGCCACGGCCAGCCGCACCGGCACCGCGTCCCGCAGCGCCAGCTCCACGCCCAGCTGCACCGGCGCCACACCCGGCAGCTCCAGCTGAAGAGCACCCTCGCTAAACCAACCCACACTACAAAAGCAGAAGGCCCGCCACTACGGCGGGCCTTCTGCTTTTGTCACGGCTGAAGCCGCGACCTACCGTTCTTGCCGCTTGGAAACTCTCTGCCTTATACCATCTGAACCAACAGCACCGCATTCAGCGCAATGATCACCCCCGCCGTCACCCAACCTGCGATCCGTGTCCGCGCCGCGCTCCGAAATTCTCCCATCACGCTCTTGCGATTGGTCAGCAGCAGCAGCGGAATCAGCGCGGCAGGAAGCGTAAAACTCAGCAACACCTGCGACCCAATCAGAATCTTCAACGGATCGAATCCCACGGCAATCACAATCAGCGCCGGGATCACCGTAATCATTCGCCGCAGAAAAATCGGAAAACGAATCTTCAGGAAGCCTTCAATAATCACCTGCCCGGCCATCACACCAACGGTTGAGCTCGAAAGCCCCGAGCACAGAAGCGCCACAGCAAACACCACTGCCGCGCTCCGTCCCAACAATGGCCCCAGCGTATGGAACGCATCTTGAATGGTCGGCGAAACGCTCGGCCCACGAAACAGCGCGACCGCTGCCATCACCACCATTGCGGAATTAATAATCCACGCGCCATTCATCGCCACAAAAACATCCACGCGCTCGAACTTCAGATATTGCCGCAGCACGCTCGGCGCGGGCTTGCTTGTCGCAGACATCGCCTTCAATCGCGGCTGCACCAGCGCCGAGTGCAGATAGATCACGTGCGGCATCACCGTCGCACCCAGCATTCCCACCGCTGCATACACGCTGCCCTGCAAGGCCACATGGCTGCTTCGGTCGAATGTTGGCACTATCGTGGCATAAAACGCATGAACCCAATCGGGATGCACCAGCACCACCTCAAACCCATAGCAAAGCCCGATCACACCGACCAGCGCCATGATGCCGCGCTCCAGCCACTGAAAGCCCAGCAGGTCCAGCGCGAGGATTGCGAACACAGCAAGCGTCGCAATCAATGCCGCAACCATCAACGAGCCTGCGGGCGACATTCCATGCGCCTGCAGCGCCGGCCCCATCAACAGGTCCAACCCAAGTGCTGCGCCGAGAAACTCCGCGAGGTCTGTCGCGACGGCAGAAACTTCCGCGCACACCCACAACGTCATGGATGTCGTCCGCGAAAAATGCTGACGGCAATTCTGCGGCAGCGTCGCTCCGGTTACGATCCCCAACTTGGCGCTCAGGTACTGAATCAGAATCGCCATTGCGTTCGACCACAGCAGCACCCACAGCAGCCGATAGCCAAACTGGCTTCCACCCAGAATGTTGGTCGCAAAATTTCCCGGATCGATATAAGCCACCGACGCCACAAACGCCGGTCCGAAGTAGGTCCACATCCGCTCGCTGCGAAACCCCGGCCGGAGTACGCTCTCCGGCACTACACCTGCAGCAGCCACTGCCGCCGGGGATACAACCACTGCCTCCACCCCACCGGATTGTTGAATTTGCTCGTCCATTTGCAAATTTAGGCTAACCTAAATTTAGAGATGCCGCAAGCATTTCCACTATCATTGCTGCGATGAAACTCGCGCTCGCTCTGCTTCTCTCTATTTCAGCCACCGCTGACGCGCAAACTCCCGCGCCTGTCTTCCCTACGGCACAGTGGTCACAGATATCCCTGCAAGACGCCGGTTGGGATATCAAGCGCACCAGGGACGCCGCCGGCTATGCCGCCAGGATCGGCGTAACATCTTTCCTCTTCATCCAGCACGGCCTCATCGTCGCCCAGGGCGGAGATATTGCTGCGCGCACCGAGCTCCACTCCTGCCGCAAAAGTTTTCTCTCCGCGCTCATCGGCATCGCCGTCAGCAAAAATCAAATCCATCTTGACGACACGCTCGCGCAGCTCAACGTCGACGACAACGCACCTTCACTGACACCCGCTGAAAAACAGGCCACCGTGCGCGATCTGCTCGAAGCTCGCAGTGGCGTTTACCACCCCGCTGCGTATGAAACTAACGGCATGGCCGCCAAGCGCCCCGAGCGCGGCAGCCATTCCCACGGCACGTTCTGGTACTACAACAACTGGGACTTCAACGCCCTCGGCCACATCTACGAGCAGACCACGCACCAATCCATCTACGACGCGCTCGCCACTGAAATCGCCAAGCCCATCGGCATGCAGGACTACCGCCCCAGCGACGGCAAATACGTTCGCGAGCCCAGCTCCAACTTTCCTGCGTACACCTTCAAGATGTCAGCGCGCGACTTCGCCCGCTTCGCTCTGCTCTTTCTGCACCACGGCAACTGGAACGGCACGCAGATCGTTCCCGCTGCATGGGTCGCCGAATCCACACACCCCTACTCCGACAACGGCTCCGGCGGTTACGGATATCTCTGGTGGACAGGTGACTCCGCCACCGGCAATAACCATCCTGAAAACGTCTTTCCCGCAGGAAGCTTCTGGCTCGAAGGCCATCTAGGCCAATACGCGGTCGACGTTCCCTCACGCGATCTCATCGTCGTCGTTCGCGTCGGCAGCGAACACCCCGCCAAAACCATCAACAAAGGCGAAATGGCTAATCTCGTAAAGATGGTCGTCGAAGCCAGTGGTAAGTAGTTATCTTCCCGTCGATCCAAACCCACCCTCACCGCGCACGGTCTCGTTCACTGCGCTTGTCTCTTCAAACGTCGCCTCGATCCGTTCGATAATCCGTAACTGCGCAATCCTCTGCCCCACTTCCACTAAATAAGGCTGCGCTGCCAGGTTCGTCAGCACGATCTTCAGTTCTCCGCGATATCCCGGGTCAATCACGCCCGCCAGCGTCGTAATCCCTTTCACAGCCAGCCCGGAGCGGTCTTCCACCAGCACGCCATGCGTTGAGGGCAGCTCCATCGCGATCCCTGTCCGCACCGGAACCGTACTTCCCGGCTCAAGTGTCACCGCTTCTGCCGCATAAACGTCCGCCGCCAGGTCACCAAACGCCCCGGTATGGGCATATTTAGGCATCTGCGCCTCCGGCAGAAGCCGCTGAATCAATATCTTGGGACCATTCGCACTCATCCGCCCAGTTTCGCACGACCACCCTCGTAACGCCCTGTGTAACACCCCAAATCGCGGCCAAATGGTTGACCCACCCCGCTTTTCCCGGTAAACTCATAGAGTTCGGCGATGCAACCGCGTTCTTTGGTTGCGGGCCGGTAGGGTTCGAGGCGAGTTTCGCCCCTCACCCGTCACCGGCCGCCTCCTGACACGACATCCTGTAGCAATTTTGAGAAGCAGTCAGCGCTAGTTCGCGCCCCTGCGATTGAGGTTCCAATGTACGCAGTCATCAAGACCGGTGGAAAGCAGTACCGCGTGGCTCCCGGCGACACGCTCCGCATCGAAAAGGCCGCTCACGATAACGGCGCTATCGAGTTCTCTGACGTCGTCGCCTTCTCCGGCGATGAGGGCAAGTTCGAGCCCAAGCTCGACGGCGCCAAGGTGCTCGGCGAAGTCGTCTCCGAAGGCCGCGGCGAAAAGCTGATCGTCTTCCACTTCAAGCGCAAGAAGCAGTACAAGAAGCTGCAGGGTCACCGCCAGAGCTTCGTCGAAGTGAAGATCAACGAGATCCTCGTCGGCGGCAAGAGCTTTAAGGCCGAAAAGAAATAACATCTCGCGGCGTGGCCGCAAAATTTCAAGCGTGCGACATTCGCGCGCGAGCAAAGAGGAACAGAAATGGCACATAAAAAAGGTCTAGGCTCTTCCAAAAACGGACGCGACTCAAATGCACAGCGCCTCGGCGTCAAGCGCGGTGACGGCGAAACCGTCACCGGCGGCAGCATCCTCGTCCGCCAGCGCGGCACACCGCACAAGCCCGGCCTCAACGTCGGTCGCGGCTCGGACGATACTCTCTACGCCAAGGTCTCCGGCGTGGTGAAGTTCCAGGACAAGGGCCGCCAGGGCCGCTTCGTCAACATCGTCGCCACACAGGCTTAAGTTTTCCCTGTACCAAGCAAAAGCCCTGCTTCGGCAGGGCTTTTGTGCGTTTGCAATGTCTAGCCGTCAGCCATCCAGCGGCCAGCTCTTCTTCTCCATCGAGAACGTATCTCGCGTGGTGCAATACGCACTCGCGCCATGCATTCTGCCAATCAATCGCATCTGTGCGGGATCTACATATAAGTTCTCCAGGTCCTTGAACACGCTTGACCGCACATGCAGCCGCTCCACCTTCGCGATCACGATCGTTCCGGTCCCGCCCGTCTCCACCAGTTGGAACACCTTGCACTCCATCGCCACCGGCGAACCCGCAATGCGCGGCACGTCGACCACATCGCTCGCTATCAGTTCCAGCCCAGCCAGCTTCGTCTCATCTACATCCGGCGGACAATTTGTCGCCGTCACGTTCATCTGCTCGGCCAGTTCTTCCGGAACAAGATTCACCACGAACTCTTTGCGTGCGCGGATG
>Ga0206871_10055_pt2 | contig 15802 bp, 12 predicted proteins | sample Alteio_BWOrgCont_33_FD_152627 | JGI IMG/M metagenome (GOLD analysis project Ga0206871, IMG submission 152627) | Enriched cells from forest soil in Barre Woods Harvard Forest LTER site, Petersham, Massachusetts, United States -... | ecosystem: Environmental > Terrestrial > Soil > Temperate forest >...
TCCTCTGACCTACAGCTACACCTCTTCGGGTGGTTCGATCTCCGGCAACACGGCGACCGCAACCCTCTCGACGACCGGTGCACCTGCTGGTCCGATCACTGTGACCTGCACAGTGGTTGACGACAAGGGACAGACAGCATCGCAGCAGACATCGGTTCAGGTTACTGTTCCGGCGCCTCCTGCTCCTCCCGCTGCCGCACCGACCGCGAAACAGCTCTGCTCGATCGCATTCAACAATGATCCGAAGCGTCCGACGCGCGTGGACAATGAAGCCAAGGCTTGCCTTGACGACATCACTCTGAATGCGCAGCGCGATCCTTCGGCCAAGCTGATCATCGTTGGCAACTCGGCTGTAAAGACCGAGAAGTCGAAGGCCGGTCAGGCTGCAGCGGACAAGGCTGCATGGAAAGCGTCGGAAGAGCGCGCTGTCCACGAGAAGGAATACCTGGTGAAGGAGAAGGGCGTGGATGGTTCACGCATCTCGCTCTACACCGGATCGACGGGTACTAACGTGGACAACACCACGCTGGTTCCGGCGGGCGCATCCTTCGACACAACCGCTCTGAAGCCTATCGAAGAGAAGCCGATGCCGGTTGCTCACAAGAAGGCTCCGGCCAAGAAGGCAGCTGCACCGACAAAGAAGTAGCCTTCTGACAACGAACTATACTAACGCCCGGCTGGGATATCCCAGCCGGGCGTTACTCTTTGTACGAGAGGAAGTTAAGGCTGACGGAGGTAGCTGCCTCGATACGGGCAAGAGGCCAGCAAGGTGCGCGCCCTGTTGTCAAATGAGTTAATCTGGTGACGGAGAGATACCCAGAAGAATGAGCTTACGTTTTGTCTTGAGAGTGGTTGTAGCGTTGGTGGGGTTGGGCGCGATGGCAGCGCCGATGCGTGCGGCGACGTGGTTCCCGCTGGGACCCTATGGCGGTGATTCGCGATCGATTGTGGCGGACTCGCACAATCCGAGACATCTCTACATGGGCACGGCGACTGGATGGGTGTTTGAGTCAGTAGATGGCGGAGGCACCTGGGTACGGCTGGCGCAGATTGGCAAGCGCAATGATCTGGTGATCGACCATATTCTGACGGACCCGAAGAATCCGCAGCGGTTGATTGTCGGCGCCTGGATTGTGGACCATCCGGACGGCGGATTATTTATCAGCGTGGATGGCGGCCATAGTTGGTATGACCAGGCGGAGATGCATGGGGCGTCTGTGCGCTCGCTGACGAGGTCACCTTCGGACCCGAACATCCTGGTGGCGGGCACGCTGACCGGCGTTTATCGCAGCACGGACAATGGGGCGCACTGGAAGCTGATCAGCCCGCAGGGCAGCACGGAGATCCATGAGATTGAATCGGTGGCTATCGACCCGGTAGATCCGCAGATTATTTATGCGGGCACATGGCATCTGCCGTGGAAGACCACGGATGGCGGCAAGACCTGGTCAAGCATCAAGGACGGGCTCATTGTTGACTCGGACGTATTTTCGATTATTGTCGATCCGCTGCGGCCCAGCATTGTGTATTTGAGCGCATGCTCTGGCATCTACAAGAGCGTAGATGCGGGCGCGCACTTCAAGGGCGGAGTCAGCGACAACACGAAACAGGGCATTCCTGTGACGGCACGGCGCACGCGCAAGCTGCTACAGGACCCCAACCATCCGGAGACCGTGTATGCAGGTACAACGCAGGGCCTTTACCGCACGCAGGATGGCGCGAAAAGCTGGCAACGGCTGACCGCTGATGAAGTTATCGTCAACGATGTTTATGTTGATCCGAAGGATTCCAACCGAGTGATGTTGGCGACAGACCGTGGCGGCGTGCTGTACAGCCATGACGGCGGAACAAGCTTTGAGGCTTCGAATTCGGGCTTTTCGGCGCGGCAGGTGGATGCCTTTGCAGCAGACCTGCATAATCCGGCTTCGATGTACGTGGGCGTCGTCAACGATAAAGATTTCGGTGGAGTATTTGGCAGCACCGATGGCGGCGTTCGCTGGCAGCAGGTAAGCGGCGGGTTGGACGGCAGCGACGTATTCAGCCTGGGCATGGCTGGGGATGGAACGCTGCTGGCCGGGACTGGGCATGGAGTATTCCGGCTGCAGGATGGCGCATGGGCGGATTCGAGCGACTTGATACCACCACCCGCACCGGTGAAACCTGCGAAGCCGGTGGTGCGCAAGCCGGGCACACATGCAGCGGTTCCAGCACGCAAGCCGGTTGCTCCTGCACCTCCGCCGATGCTCCGACTGGATGCGGTGGTCTACTCGATTGTGGGCTCGGAATCGGGAATTTATGCAGGAAGCTCCGAAGGAGTCGAACGCAGCGATGACGCCGGCAAAACCTGGGCAGCTGTGAGCACATTGCAGCAGCCGGAGACTCACTTTATTGCGGTACAGAGCAAGATGGTGCTGGCGGCAGGGTTGAAGCGGATGTCGCTTTCCGTCGACAACGGAGCTGCGTGGGATGCAGTGCCGCTGCCGAAGGACTTGACGCAGATCAACGCGGTTGCCGTGGACTCACTGAATAATCTGTGGGTGGGCGGACGCGAGGGCGTTTGGTATTCGACTGACTATGGCCTGAACTGGAAGATTCCTGAAAACCTTTTCATCAATGAGGTATCAAGCATCTTCTACGATGCTCAAAGCAAGCGCGTACTGGTGACGTCGTCGAATTCACCGTATGTCTTCAGCGCGACTTTGCCCGATTACAAGATCAACTACTGGGATACGGGCTGGAAGCTGCGTTTCGTGCGTCCGGTAGGCGACCACCTGATTGGCGCGACGCTGTTTGACGGTATGGCGGTGCAGCCGAAGATGGTGGTCTCACCGGTAAGCGACATGAAGACGACCGCAAAGAAGTAGGGTGCTGCACGGCGTTAGAATAGTGACATGAGTGCTACTCAAACTGCGATTGCGCGGCACGGCTTCCAGACCGATGACCTGCGCCTGGAGCCTATTGCCGAAAAGGTGGGGCGCGGCGAGCGATTGAGCTTCGACGATGGGCTCGCTCTCTATCGCTCTGGCGACATATTGGCAGTTGGATGGATGGCGAACCTGGTGCGCGAGCGCATGCATGGAGACATCGCTTACTTCAACGTCAACCGGCACATCAATCCGACGAATGTATGTGTGGCAAGCTGCCGGCTGTGCGCCTTTGGCCGCAAGAAGGGCGCGGCCGATACCTACACGATGGCGCTCGAAGAGGCGTGGGAGACGGCCGGCAAGGGACTGACCGAGGCCGTGACGGAGTTCCACATCGTTGGTGGGCTGCATCCTGACTTGCCGTTTGAATATTTCATGGACCTGGTGCGGGGGCTGAAAGAACGCTATCCGCAAGTACACATCAAGGCTTTCACGATGGTAGAGATTTCATTCCTCGCGAAGATCGGGAAGATGTCGATTCCTGAAGTGATTGAACGGATGAAGGCGGCGGGTGTGGATTCCTGTCCGGGCGGCGGGGCGGAGATTTTTGCAGATCGCGTGCGGCACATCATCTGCGACCACAAGATCGATGGCGGCGAATGGCTGGAGACAGCACGCGCAGCGCACAAGGCAGGGCTGCGGTCGAACGCGACGATGCTCTACGGCCACATCGAAAATGACGAAGACCGTGTGGATCACCTATTGAAGCTGCGTGCGCTGCAGGATGATACAGGCGGCTTCCAGACGTTCATTCCGCTGAGCTTTCATCCGGAGAACACTGCGCTCGGGCATTTGCCGAAGTCGACCGGGATGCAGGACCTAAAACAAATTGCAGTGGGACGGCTGCTGCTGGATAACTTTGCGCACATCAAGAGCTATTGGCAGATGGTGACGCCGAAGATGGCACAGATTTCTCTGCGGTTCGGGGCGGATGATATTGACGGCACGGTGATTGAAGAAAAAATCTATCACGATGCCGGGGCGAAGACTCCGCAAGGATTGCGGCGGCAGGATCTGGTGCGGTTGATTACCGAGGCCGGACGTGTGCCGTTTGAGCGCGACACGATGTATCGTGCGGTGACGCGGACAGAAGAGAGCTTTACGGTCGCGGTCTAGTGCTTCAACTAAGAGGGTATGAGGCGCACGACCTGGACGCGATGTTCCGGTTGGATGAGGAGTGCTTTGAAGAGCCGTTCCGGTTTTCGCGTACGGCGATGCGGCGATTTGCGGAATCGCGCAAAGCACACGTGGTAATTGCAGAGAGCGACGGAACATTGGCGGGGTTTGCGATCCTGCATGTGGAGGGTCGCGTCGGGTACGTGGTGACGCTCGATGTAGCTGAGGGGTTCCGGCGGCATGGGTTAGCTGCACGATTGATGCAAACGATGGAACAGCAGGCGATAGATGCAGAATGTGCCGTGGTGGGGCTGCATGTGTTTGTAGGGAATGCAGGCGCAATCCGGTTCTATGAACATGCTGGTTATAAGCGCGTGGGTGATGTCCCTGGGTTTTATGGTGAGGGGTTGAATGCGTGGGTATATCGCAAGAAATTAGCTGCTGCATGAAACAGCAGGTTCCCTTCGGGAATGACAACAAGAAAAACAAAGACAAAATTTAGAACTTAAAGCGGTAGCGGAACTCGGCGTAGAGCTGGCGCGGATCGTTGTAGTGGAAGCCGCCGAAGGTGAGGCTGTTGTCGAGCAGGACGCGCGTATTGCCGACGTTTAGAGCGTTGAGGGTGAGAGTGTAGCGCTCGCCGAAATCCTTGCCGAGCGCGAGATCGGCAGTGGTGTGTGACGGCAGATAAGCGCCAGAGTATGGCGATGGCGGATCCTGATCGCCGTTAGAAAATCCTGAACCGTAGTAGACATTGAACGAGCCGAAGATACGATAAGGGAAATTTCCATTGAATCCAACGTTGAGTGTGTTGCGCTGGTCGTGATCGAGCGCGGAGTAGCCTGGCGCGACGTAGCAGGGGTCGCCAGGATTTTGCGAAGGGCCATTGCAGATGAGGCCTCCTGTGATGCCGCCGGTTTGCTGTGCGATTTGATTCGAGTATGAGAGATGCGCCTGGCCGTAGCGCCAGAGATGCGGTGAACGCAGCGTGACCTCCCATGCCTGAATGAGCGCGCCCTGCACGGTGATAGGGATAAAAATACTCGACTCGCCGATGTTGTTGTGGTCGAGAAAATTGTGGGCCTCGGTCTGGAAGGTGTCGGCGTCGAGCAGCCAGCCGTGGAAGGGAATCTGTACGCCGAACTGATGCTCTTCATTACGCTCGCCATGCAGCGGAATGTAGCTGTCTCCATTAGTTTGCGCGAAGGCAAGCAGCGAGCCGGAGAGCGTAGTGAGCGGCGGTGGTTGATAGAAATGTCCATAGAAGGCGCGGAAGACCCAATTGAGTTTGGGGATTTGGACAGCAATGCCGATGCGCGGATAGATAGCGGTTTCGGAGATTGCTCCAGCGAAGTGAGTCTCTCGTTCGCCGGCGGAGAGCGTGAGCCAGGAGGCGGGCTTGTAGTTATCTTCGACGAAGACTTCTTGTACCCCGGCGGTGATGACAGGATTGATGGGCGGCGTAGAACTGACGAGCCCGAAAAGGTCGCTCTCGTGCTGGGCGTAGCCGTAGATGCCGGCGGTGATTGTGTTTTTGGCGATAACGGTGGAAATGCTGGCCTGCAGGCCGGCGTAGGTGCCTGTCTCATCGGCAATAACGGCTGCCGGTTGAGCATCGATGACATCAGATGGATTGGATTGATAGTTGGCCTGATTGAAATGGAAAAACGGTGAGATTTGCGTAAGAGTTTTTGCGCTGAAGGTGTGCAGCCAGGTGAGAGCGACGTAACTGTCGTTCTCGCGCTCGGCGTCAGAGAGACCGCTGGAGTCGTAGAGCTGATTTTCCCAGTCGCTGGGGTCAGGGTCTTTGGGAATCTGATAGTAGTCGCTGCGCGCCTGGGTGATTAGCCGAAACTGGTTGGCAGGATCGTGGTTGTAAAGAAGGGAGGCAAAACCGCCAAAGCCGTTTTCGTGATCGTTTACGGGCGTGGGAATGGCAGGCTGGAGGCCTTCATTACTGCGGTTGCCGTTGAGTGAGGCATACCATGCAAATTTTTCTGTGTGGTCGCCAAGCGAAAGTTGATCGTTGGTTTGATAAAAATTTCCGGCGGTGAGAACAAGTTCACCATCGCGGTTGCGTTCAAAGCCGGTACGAGGAACTATCTTGAACATGCCGTAGGTGCGGTCGCCGAGATCAGCAGAGTAGCTGCCGCGATCGACTTCGAGGGTGTCGATATCTTTGGGATCGATTTGCGGGCCGATGTTGCTGGCTATGTTGGTGTTGGGGATTAAGACGCCGTCGATGAGCCAGGAGAGTTCGTGACCGCCGCGCATGTGCAGCATGTCATGCGTCATGTAGGCGCCGGGGACAAAATCGGTGACCATGGCGAGCGAGTTAGTGCGGTCGGCGCCGGGAGTGTGTGCGATGTCGATGCGATCGATTTGGGTTTGCGGAGTGACGGTGTCGATGTTGGCCGCGTTTTGGATGGCTTGCACGCTGACTGACTGGTTGATGGAAGCGACATCCAGCGGGACATGGATCGTGACCATGGAGTTGCTGGAGACAGTAACGGTCTGAGTGGAATCGGCGAAACCGGGCTCAGTGACGGTGAGAACGTAATCTCCGAGTGGGACGTTGGAGATGCTGAAGGCACCGTCTGCGCTGGAGAGTGTTTTGAAGGAAAGATCGGAATGGCCGGCGCGCAGGAAAATGTGCGCGCCGGCGATGGGGCGGTGCTGCGGGTCATGCACGATGCCGTGCACACTGCCGAAGATGCCGGTCTGGGCAGCTGCAGCGAGAGATATAAAAAGAAGACAGCAGACGAAAAGACGGCGCATCATCGCTCCAAGATGTTGGAGTGGAAATGAGATTGGCATACACGGGCGCGATTGATAGCGCGGCAGATGCCGATCAGAAGCGATTAGAGGAGATGCGAGGGAGGGCCGCGTTTGTAAAGCGCGGAGTCATGCGTGGTGCGACGGAGAGTAGCGGAGGGGTGTTGCGTGATCAGCGAGGTGTGCTGTGAGGAAATCAGCTGCGGTGCGGAGAGAAGTGCAGCGTTGTTGAACTGTGATGGCGTGGTCGAAGGCTGCGGAAAGCTGGGGCAGCGTTCAGAGAGTGCAGGTGCTGAACTGGGAGCATGGCCCATGCTGCAGTGATGTACGCCGTGGCGGCGGCAGCAGGCAGGGAGCGAACTTTCGACGTCCTGGCCAAGAGCCAGCACAGGCGCAATCAGCGGAAAGCCGAAGGCTGCGAGCAGGACGAGGCTGAGGAGGCGACGCATTCGTTGGCTCTGAGTGTAGACCTATTTGGATTTTTGGTGAAGAAAATTGTTCGGTATTGGGCTAAGGTGGGCATCGTAGCTGCGGTCAAAGCGAAGGACGGCAGCCCATTCGCCGTTACTCTGAGCTTCAAAGACGACGCGGCCACCGAGCATGGCGGCGACCTCGCGCGGCGAGAGATCGTGGTTCTCGGCGAAGTCGTGGCCGCGAGCGGAGTTGGGATGCGCGAGTAGATAAGCCCGCAATGCAGGCGAGGCGTACTTGGTGGGGAAGATGAGCGCAGTGTCGTACTGCCCGGGGTCCTGCGCAGCCTGTTGTAGGGAGGCGAAGAAGAAATTTTCGATGGGGAAGACCTTGATGCGGCGATCGGTATAGCCGAGCTCGGGATTGAAGATCTCGATGGAGGCAGGCCATGCGGTGAGTACGGTGGCATCGGGGTCGTGCTCTTCGATGTACGAGATGGCCCGCTGGTGGACGACGATCATGTCGCGGTAGGTGAGGTTGTCTTCAGGAGCGAATGCAGTGGGCGGATCTATCCAGAGCGCAGAGATAAACGCAGCAGCGGTGAAGACAGCAAGCAGTGGCCACCAGTTGGTGCGCTCGATCCATGTAGAGACGCAGAGGATAAGGATGAGCGGATAGACAGGAAGAAGATAGCGTGTGAGAAGTGCTCCTCCGAGGACGGAGAAAGCGAACCAGTTGGCGGCGATGAGGAGAAGGATAGGTCCAAGGGCCAAGCGCCAAGGAGCAAGAGATGGTTTGCGGCGCGGGAGGAACAGGCAGGCGAGCGCGAAGATGATCGGGAGCCAGATGTTGCGCTGCCAGAGTAGATGTATGCCTCGGTAGTAGAGCGATGTGACGACATGCGTGAAGGTGAAGTTGGCTGTGGCGTTATAGCGGAGGTATTCAGGGTTTCCGAAGGTGAAGCCGGTGCGAAGGCGATGCCAGGCGAACCACGCAACGAGCGGAAGGGCGGGGAAGCTGAGAGCGGCGAGGCGTCGCAGGCTGGCTGGGCGCTTGCGGAGAAGGCGATAGAGTTCGAGCGCAGCGAGCGTCGCGGGCTGGACGATTGAGGTTTCTTTGGAGAGAGCGGCGAGGCTGAAGAGCGTGGCGAGGAGGATGAGGCTGCGCTTAGAGGGCTTGCTCTGTTCTATCGATGCGAAATATATAGCGAAGGCGCAGAGAGTAAAGGCTGCGGAGAAGATGTCAGCGTGGGCGAGTGTGGATTGCGCGAACCAGATGGGATAGCAGGCCGTGAGAACGGCTACTGTGATTGCGGCAACTGGGCCGAGGAGGTTCTGCGCAAGACGAAAGACCGCAAGCAGGCCGGCGGCAGCGAAGGCACAGACCAAGAGGCGCGTGGAGAGGATGTTGTATCCCGTGATGTGCCAGAGCGCGCCAAGCAGGATGTTGGGAATCGGCGGATGCGCATTGGTGAAGTGCGGAATAAGCCAGCCGTGGTGGTAGAAGTCGAGCGCGGCAGGGATGTAATAACCGGCTTCGTCCCAGTAATAGGGGAGACGAAGAAGCGTAAGGTGAGCGAGCGCGATAGCGGCGAAGAAGAGCGGGAAGAGAATGAGGTTGGGGAGCGAGGCGAGGCGGCTGATCGTGCTGCGGAGTTTTGAGGCTAGAGAGAAAATGGTCGGCGCTCCGGACGAAATACAGGGATTCTTCGCCTGCGGCTCAGAATGACGGCCCATATAAATATTGCGAAACAGTATAAAAACGCTTAGTGAACAGGGCCGCTGGGAATGACGAAACGCTGAGCAGCAGGACTTGTGGCGTCCAGCGAAATGGGCCCGAAGGTTTTTTCGTATTGCGCAAGGTTGTGGGTGAGCACGTTCTGCAGCGCCTTGGCCTGCTGCGGGCTTAGATAGATGCCCTGGAAGTTGCTGATCTGGATCTGATCGGGCGCGGGCTGCGCGTCGGTGTCAACGGTGCCGAAGACGAGGAAGAAATCCCAGATGGAGAGCCGGACCTGGACCGAGTTGGCGTAGGAATCGCGATAGTCGGCGGTCTTGGTCAGGGTGATCTTTGTGTTGTCGGGCTGGGTGATGGTCTGGCTCATGGGACTCCGAAACAGATGTGAGATACGAAAGCTAATTGGTGCGGGAGGGGGGACTTGAACCCCCACGCCTTACGGCACTGGCTTCTAAGACCAGCGTGTCTGCCATTTCACCACCCCCGCAGGGCTCATTTGAGGATACGGCATGTGAGTTAGGAGGGCTAGTGTGCCAAAGGCAAGAGGCATAAGACAAAGGCCTAAACGCAATGTTCGCAATGTTTAAGAGCAATGTACGCGATGAGGGCGTTCTGAGATGGGAAGCGATGGACGAGTGGCTGGAAGAAATTGCAGCTATTGGGGCACTGACGGATGGAAATAGGCGTATTGTGCCGATGAAGGGTTGGCAGACCGCGTCTAAGTTATGGAGCGGACAGAGCGGTTGCGACTTTGAGGTGCTTGGTGCATCCTATGTAAGGAAAGTTGATAGGGGAAGACTCATATGGCGAGTGAATTTGTTAGTGTTATCCGGCCAACGAGCGATAAAGGCGGGTCGGAAGAGGGTAAAGGGCGGTCGTATCCGGTTCTGCCGGTTCGGGATACGGTGTTGTTTCCTCATGCGGTTTTGCCGCTGACGGTGGGGCGGGAGAGCTCGATTCAGCTGATCCAGTCGCTGGGCGAGCAGAAGACCATTCTGGTGGTAGCCCAGCGTGATGCGCGGCTGGATGTTCCAGAAGGCGAAGACCTGCATACGATTGGTACGCGGGCGACGGTCCACAAAGTAGTGAAGATGCCTAACCAGAGCCTGTTCGTCTTTACCGAGGGCACGGAGCGGGTGAAGCTGGGCAATTTTACGCAGACGCAGCCGTTTATGACGGCGGAGTTTGAGGTGGTGCCTGAGCCTGTACTTGAAAAGACGCCGGAGACTGAGGCGCTGCAGCGCAACGTGATTGCGCAGTTCCAGGAGATTGTGACATCGTCTTCGACGTTGTCGGACGATTTGCAGACCATCGCGCTGAACATTGAAGAGCCGGGACGGCTGACGGACTTTATTGCGTCGAGCCTGCCATTTTTGACCACGGCGGAGAAACAGGAGTTGTTGGAGACTCCTGAAGTGAAGCCGCGCATGGAGAAGCTGAACAGCTACCTGGCGAAGGAGCTTGAAGTGCAGCAGCTGCGCAACAAGATCCAGAGCGAGGTGCAGGACTCTGTGCAGCAGTCGCAGCGCGACTTTTATCTGCGCGAGCAGATGAAGGCGATCCAGAAAGAGCTGGGCGATCAGGATGAGACACAGAAAGACGTTCAGGACCTGAAGGAAAAAATTGAAGCTGCAGGCATGCCTGCCGATGTGAAGAAGGACGCGCTGAAGGAACTCGGGCGACTGGGAAGAATGAACCCGGCGGCTGCGGATTATTCACTCACGCGCAATTACGTGGAGTGGCTCGCGGTTCTTCCGTGGAGCAAGGGAACTGCCGGCGAGATCGACATCAAGAAGGCGTCGGAGATTCTGGATGCAGACCACTATGGCCTGAAGAAGGTGAAGGACCGCATTCTGGATTACCTGAGCGTGCGGCGCTTGAAGCCGGACATGAAGGGACCGATTCTTTGCTTTGTCGGGCCGCCGGGTGTGGGTAAAACTTCGCTGGGGCGCAGCATTGCGCGCTCGCTGGGCCGGAAGTTTTCGCGCATCTCGCTTGGCGGCATGCATGACGAGGCGGAGATTCGCGGACATCGGCGCACCTACATCGGCGCGCTGCCCGGGCAGATTATTCAGCACCTAAAGCGGGTTGAGGTAAATGACCCGGTGTTCATGCTGGACGAAATCGACAAGCTGGGCAGGGATTTCCGTGGCGATCCGTCGAGCGCGCTGTTGGAGACGCTTGATCCGGAGCAGAACAACACGTTCCGCGATAACTATCTGGATCAGCCGTTCGATCTGAGCAAGGTGCTGTTTATCTGCACGGCAAACCAGCTGGATACGATTCCGGCGCCGTTGCTGGATCGTATGGAAATCATTGAGCTGACCGGATACACCGAGGAAGAGAAGGTGAACATCGCCGAGAAATATCTCATTCCGCGGCAGATCAAGGAGAACGGCATTACGCCGGAGCTTATCGAATTTCCGACGGAGAGCGTTGCATTGATCGCGCGGCACTACACGCGCGAGGCAGGCGTGCGCCGGTTGGAGCAACTTATCGGAACTGTCTGCCGCAAGACTGCGCGCAAGGTTGCCGAGGGCGATCTGAAGGAAGGCGAGAAGCTGGTCGTCACGCCGGAGATCGTGCACGAGTACCTGGGCGGCATCAAGGTGCGCGTGGACACGGAGATTGCCGAACGTACAAAACGTCCTGGCGTAGCTGTGGGCCTGGCGTGGACTCCTGCGGGCGGCGATGTGTTGTTCATCGAAGCCAACAAGATGAAGGGCAAGGGCGGCTTCAACATCACCGGCCAGATTGGTGACGTAATGAAGGAGAGCATGCAGGCTGCGCTGACATGGGTGCGGTCGAATGCGCTATCGCTGGGACTGGATGAAGACCTGCTAAAGGATACTGACCTGCACATTCACGTGCCGGCGGGTGCGATTCCGAAAGACGGGCCTTCTGCCGGCGTGACGATGGCGACAGCGCTGGTGAGTCTGCTGACGGACAAGCCGGTGCGCCCGCTGCTGGCGATGACCGGAGAGATCACGCTGAGCGGTAACGTGCTGCCGGTTGGCGGCATCAAGGAGAAGTTCCTTGCGGCGAAACGTGCGGGTGTGCGCGATGTGATTCTTCCTATCGACGTGAAGACCAACGTGGAAGAAGACCTGACGGCCGACCAGACGGAAGGCGTAACGATCCACTACGCGTCTCGGATTGAAGACGTGCTAGCGGTGGCACTGCCGAACTCCGTAAGAGAAGTGAAGCAGGATGAAGAAGTGAGAGAAGAGCTGCTGGCAGTAGCTGAATAGCAGACAGTAGACAGTAGTGAGTAGACAGTAGAAACGGCCGGAGCAGTTGCTCTGGCCGTTTTTGTTGGGATCGATGGGAGCGAAGGATATGCTGGTGTGGTGATGGATTCGGCGAAAATCCTGTTGATCGATACCTGCGGCGAGGGCGCTGGAGTGGCGCTGTGTCGTGGCGGCGAGGTATTGAGGAGTGAAGAGCTGCCGGAGCGTGGAGCTTCAGCAGGGGTTGTTGCGTCTATGCGTCGTCTGCTGGAGATGCAGGAGTGGAAGGTTGCGGAACTGGATTGCGTGGGCGTGGTGAATGGACCAGGGTCATTCACAGGCGTGCGCGCGGGTGTGGCGGCGGCGAAGGGGTTGAGCGAGGCAGCAGGACTGCGGTTGGCTTCGGTTTCCCGGCTTGCGGTTTTGTGCGATGCCGTGGAAATTCGTGAGGGATTCGCGGCGCTGCGTGCGGGTCGTGGAGAGTTGTATGTGCGCGATGCGGCGAGCGGGCGTGAATGGATGGTTACGCAGGAAGAATTTCTGACGCAGGCAGGTGAAGCGAAGGTCGTGGTGAGTGAGCAGAGTGTCGCGGAGATGCTGCAGGAGTTGCGCCCTCGCGTGCATGAGCTGCGAGTGAGCGATGCGCTGGGGTTGGTGCTGCAATCTCTGCGTGATGGTGGTGCAGACGTAGCTCTGCTCGATGCGAATTATGTTCGGAGCGAAGGAGATATTTATAAGAAGGCAGGAACTGCACGGTGAGCGATGTGCTGGTGCGTCTCTGCGGGCCGCATGACATACCGGCGATTATTGCTTTGGAGCGTGCGTGCGCAGAAGCGCCGCAATGGGGGGAGGCGTTCTGGCGCGGAGGCTTTCCCGGAGAAACAGCGCTGCGTGCAGTATTTGTTGCAGAGGCTGGCGAGCAAATTTGTGGTTATTCAGTGGCAAGCTACGCGGTGGGCATTGCTGAGCTCGAAAGCGTGGCCGTGAGTGAGAGTGCGCGGCGAAGCGGCCTGGGGCGGGCGTTGTGCGAGCGAGTGATGCAGTGGGCGCGTGAACGCGGAGCGAAATCGATGCAGCTTGAGGTGAGGGAATCGAACGCTGCTGCATTGAGCTTGTACCGGCGGCTGGGATTTGTGGAGCAGGGTAAACGGCCGAAGTACTACAAAGAACCGGTTGAAGCTGCGGTTCTGATGTCTGCGAAGGTGTGAGGTTGGTTTGATCTCCTTCTCCAACTCGCTGCAACGATGGAGTTTGTTGGGTGTAACTCACTGTGGCATAAGGCGTAAAGGTATAATCGGGCCTATGGTTCGGGATGGATTTTTCTATGGGCTGGCACTGTTCGCGGTAGCCGCGATTGTGTGGTTTTTCACGCACCTGGCGTTGCTGGTGGCGATTCCGGTGCTGCTGGCAGCGTTCTTTCTGTGGTTTTTTCGCGATCCTTCGCGGACGATTCCAACCGAGCCGGGCGTGATTGTTTCTCCGGGCGACGGCAAGGTAGACGGCGCGGAGTGGATTGAAACGACTGCCGGCAGCCGCCTGCGGGTGAGCGTATTCCTGAACGTGTTTGACGTGCATGTGAACCGCTGCCCGGTGGGAGGCACGGTGACGCTTGTCGAACAGCGCGCAGGGCAATTTCTGAATGCGATGAACGAGCAGTCTGCGGTGCTGAATGAGCAGACGCTTATCACCATCGATACCGGCGAATACTCGGTGAGCTTTAAGCAGATTGCCGGCCTGCTGGCGCGGCGCATTGTGTGCAACCTGAAGGCCGGGGATCGCGTGGAGCGCGGACAACGGATGGGGCTGATCAAGTTCGGATCGCGCGTAGATGTGCTGCTTCCTGCTGAAGCAGAGTTGCGCGTAAAGGTAGGAGAGCGCGTGAAAGGCGGCAGCTCGATTTTGGGAGTGATGCCGAGCGTTCGAAAATCATGAGCGATGGAATGGCTGTCGCGATCGAGAAGAAGCCGCGCCGCGGAATGTATGTGTTGCCGTCATTGTTTACGGCAGGCAATATTGCGGCTGGGTTCTACGCGATCCTTCAGAGCATTCACGGGTCAATGGGCGATGGGCCCACTTACTCGGCGTTCTTCGACCACGCAGCCATTGCAATTGCGTTTGCGGCAATCTTCGATGGGCTCGATGGCCGCGTGGCGCGAGCAACAAATACGGCGAGTGATTTCGGCAGAGAATTTGATTCGCTTGCAGACGTGATTGCTTTTGGCGTGGCCCCGTGTCTATTGGCTTTTCTGTGGGGCGTGCAGATGGTGTGGCCCACTGCGTATCCGGTGTTGGATTGGCGGATGCATTATCTGGGGATGGCAGTATGCTTCCTGTTCATGATCTGCGGAGCCTGCAGACTGGCGCGGTTCAATGTAAGTGTTAATCCGCAGCCGCGAAATCCAGGACGGCCGGGACGAAAATATTTTGTAGGCATGCCGATTCCTGCAGGCGCGATGGTGGTGGCAGCGGTGATCCACTTTGAATCCGGCTCGCCGATCCATGAGGTGTGGCTTTCGGGCGTGTGGCTGGCGCTGGTGGCATTCACAGGATTTTTGATGGTGAGCAGCTGGCGTTTCTGGAGCGGCAAGGAACTGAAGTTCAATGAGCGGCAGCCGGTGCGTGGTGTTCTGCTGTTGGCCGCTGGCCTGGCATTGCTGTTGGTGTTTTCCAAGTACGCACTGATCATTTGCGCTATGGCCTACCTGGTGAGCGGCGTTCTGGCGCGGCTCGCATATGGATGGGGACGCAAAGCGGCAGTTTAGGCTGCGTTTACGAAGCTGTGCTGATGGCCTTTGGAGAAATGATGGCTACGTCGCTAGATAAAGGATTGGGAATCGATTATCTGAGGACGTACTGGGAGGCATCCCTGCATCCTTCGCAGCCCAGCGGAAGAGCATGGGACCTGGATGCTACTTTGCTTGCCGGACTGCAACTCAATGTGCTGGAGACAACGCGATTTCTGCATGAAACGCGGCCAACGTTCGATGAGTTCGAGGCGTGGATCTTGGAGAGAAACGGCGGCTCGATTGAGGCGGCTGCGCTGGATCGGCTAAGGCAGGCGCTGGCTGGCGAAAGAGTTGAGTCCGAAGTGGGGTCTCTGGATGATGTGGACGGGTTGAGCGAAGAAGACCTGGCACATTGGCACGAGCATGGATACGTGGTGCTGAAAGATGCTGTGAGTGCGAAGAACGCAGAGGCGGCGGAGTTGGCGATCTATGAGTACCTGCGCATGGATCGAGATGATGCAGAGAGCTGGTACCGCGAAACGCTGGGACATAGCATCTGGGTTTCTCTGCTGCGGCATCCGGCGTTTTATGCCAACCGGCGTTCGCCGCGAATGGTGAAGGCGTTTGCGCAGTTATGGGGGCGCGAGGATTTATGGGTGCCGCTTCCAGAGTGGTGCCTTCGCGGTCGGTACGAACGCGGTCGGCTGCAATCGTATGGTTTCCTGCAAACGCTGCAGATCCGAACAGGCTGCGTCCGAATCGCGCACCCTCTTCATCGGCCCAGTCCACTACGCGCACCGTATACGGAGGCTTGCCGTTGTACTTCTTTGCAAATCCTCGAAGCACTTCCAGAGCCGCGATCACGCCCAGGCATCCATCCAGC
>Ga0206871_10187_pt1 | contig 15594 bp, 9 predicted proteins | sample Alteio_BWOrgCont_33_FD_152627 | JGI IMG/M metagenome (GOLD analysis project Ga0206871, IMG submission 152627) | Enriched cells from forest soil in Barre Woods Harvard Forest LTER site, Petersham, Massachusetts, United States -... | ecosystem: Environmental > Terrestrial > Soil > Temperate forest >...
TTTCCTTGCCACCGTCGTTGAGGCGTCGCAACAACTCGGTCTGAATCCAGTTGGCGGCGTTTTTGCTGCTGGCGCCGGCTTTTACCATTGCCTCGAAATAATCGGCGCGGGCTTGGGTGGTGGCGAGGACTTCGGCGTCGTAGGGCGTGATGCCGAAGGCGGTGACGAAGCGATTGCGCTTGGCTTCGGGGAGTTCGGGAATGCTGCGGCGGATTTCTTCGCGCCAGGCTGAGCTGACGTGGACCGGGAGCAGGTCGGGCTCAGGGAAATAACGATAGTCGTGGGCTTTTTCTTTGGAGCGCATCGAGACGGTGTGGGACTCGCGCTCGTTCCAGAGGCGCGTCTCTTGCGGGACGCGGCTGCCGCTCTCGATCACGCCGATCTGACGTTCGATTTCAAACTCGATCGCTTTTTGGACAAACCGGAACGAGTTCAGGTTCTTGATTTCGACCTTGGTGCCGAACTGCTCGGCACCGCGCAGGCGGACGCTGACGTTGGCGTCGCAGCGGAGCGAACCTTCTTCCATGTTGCAGTCGCTGACGCCGGTGTAGAGCAGGATCTGCCGGAGCGTCGTGAGATAGGCGTAGGCCTCTTCGGGCGTGCGCATGTCGGGCTCGGAGACGATTTCAGCGAGCGGCGAGCCGCAGCGGTTGTAGTCGATGTAGGCCTTAGTGGCGGACTGCGAAAATCCTTCATGGAGATTTTTGGCGGCGTCTTCTTCGACGTGGAGTCGCGTGATGCCGACGCGTTTTTTGGTGCCGGCAATTTCAATTTCGACGTGGCCTTTGGTGGCCAGCGGGAGCTCGAACTGCGAGATCTGGTAGCCCTTGGGGAGGTCGGGATAGAAATAATTTTTGCGGGCGAAGCGGGAGTGCTCGTGGACGGTGCAGTTGAGGGCGAGCGAGGCGCGTGACGCCATTTCGATGACACGTTTATTGAGAACGGGCAGCGTGCCGGGCAGGCCGAGGCAGACGGGGCAGGTGTTGGAGTTGGGGGCATCGCCGAAGCGGGTGGAGCAGGGGCAGAAGATTTTGGTTTTGGTGAGGAGTTGCGCGTGAACTTCGAGGCCGATGACGGGCTCGTATTTGGCGAGTATTTCGGGGGAAAGCGTCGATTCTGTCGCGGTTTTTGCCATTGTCGTTGAAGCGGAATTATAGCATTTGCGAGCGGTATTCCAGGTTGATCGGATTGAGCGTAGCCGTCGTTCTGAGTTGGGTGGGGCTGAGTCTAAACCCGCACCCTCTAACAACTGAGGGTGCGGCACCCAAGAGCCTTCTAGAGATGGAATTGGAAGGTGTCGGGGGAGTTGGGGACGGGTTCGATGTAGAGGTTGTCGATGAGGCGGGTTTTGCCGATGGTGGCGGCGATGAGGATGTAGGCGGGGCAGCTGATGCGGGTGACGGGTTCGAAGGTGTCGGCGTCGACGATTTCGGCATAGTCGAGAGTGGCGAGGGGTTCGGCGGTGAAGATTTTTTGCATGGTGGATTGGAGGGAGAGGGCGTCGCGGGTGCCGTGGGCTAGTTCATCGCGGGCGGCGGTGAGGGCGCGATGGAGAACGAGGGCGGCTTTGCGTTCCTCGGGAGTGAGGTAGACGTTGCGGGAGGAGAGGGCGAGGCCGTCGGGTTCGCGGACGATGGGGCAGATTACGATTTCGACGTCGAGGTTCAGGTCGCGGGCCATTTGGGTGATGATGCGGACCTGCTGCGCGTCTTTGCGGCCGAAGTAGGCGTAGGTGGGCTGCACGATTTCGAAAAGTTTTAGCACGACCGTGGCGACGCCGCGGAAATGGCCGGGGCGGGAGCGGCCTTCCAGGCGGTCGCTGAGGCCGTCGACATTGACGTAGGTGCGGAAGTTGGGCGGATAGATGTCGGCGGGTTGCGGGGCGAAGATGGCGTCGACGCCGGCGGTCTCGAGTTTTTTTGAGTCGGATTCAAAGGTGCGCGGATATTTCGCGAGGTCCTCTTTGGGGCCGAACTGCGTGGGATTGACGAAGATCGATGTGACGACCTGGGAGCATTCGCGCTTCGCGCGTTCGACGAGCGCCATGTGGCCGGCGTGGAGCGCGCCCATTGTTGGGACGAGGCCGACGATTTTATTTTCGGCGCGCGCGAGGCGGGCGGCTTCTTTCATCCAGGCTAAGGTTCGGATTGTTTCCACGGTGGAAGAGTTTACCGGAATTTACGTTTGTCGAACGAATAGCCGGACCGCGCAAGAAAAAACGAATTCACCACAGAGGACGCGGAGTTCACAGAGACGGAATGAGCGAATTCACGGCGCGCAATCATGCGGAGGCTGCTACGGCGCGTTCGCGGTAGAAGTGCATCAGGTCGGTGAGGATGGGTTGAGCGCCGAGTTGGCGCAGCATCGTGGTGATCTGGCCGCGATGGTAGGTGCCGTGATTGACGACGTGCTGGAGCGATTGCGAGAGCGGATTGGAATAGACGCCGAACTTCATCGTTTTGTATTCGACGACGCGGTCGATGTCTTCCTGCGTGAGGCTGCTGACGAAATTGAGGAGATCGGCGGCTTGGGGAGTCCATTTTGCTTCGAGTGAGGCGAGGTCGGTGAATTGCGAAGCGTCGGGGAAGGCGGACGGTGAGCCGCCCTTGAAGCGCTGGAGCCAAACGTTTTCGGCGCTGTAGAGGTGGACGAGCGTGTCTCGGACAGAGGAGAAGCTGTTGCCGAGGGGCTTGGCGAATTGTTCGAGCGTGAGGGCGGAGGAGGCTTGCAGGGCGCGTTTGTTGGCCCAGTCGTTATAGGTGAAGAGGAGTTGCATTTCGTGGGGAGTCATTTTGTGCCTCGCGGATGAGTTTGTGATTGAAGTTTACGCCGGGCGGAGCAAGCGCCGCCCCTACAAGAGACGGGACGGATTTAGCAGGCGATGTGGATGGGTTTGCGGCGCTTGATGGATTCGCCGGAGTGGTAGGACTCGGCGTCGGAAGGGAAAGTGCCGGCGCGAACGTCGTCGCAGTAGGAGCGGACGGCGCCGGAGATAACTTCGCCGAGGTTGGCGTATTGGCGCGCGAACTTTGGCGGCGCGTTGAAGGTAAGGCCGAGGAGATCGTGGGAGACGAGGATTTGGCCGTCGCAGTCCGGGCCGGCGCCGATACCGATCGTGGGGATTTGCAGCTCGCGGGTGATTTGCGCGGCGAGTTCGCGGGGCACGGCTTCGAGGACTACGGCGAAGGCGCCAGCCGCTTCGACGGCGTGTGCGTCGCGGAGGAGCTGTTCGGCGGCGTCGGCGGTTTTGCCTTGGACGCGGTAACCGCCGAGGGCGTTGACGGACTGGGGAGTGAGGCCGACGTGTCCCATAACGGGAATTTCGCATTCGGTGAGGCGGGCGATGAGTTCGAGACGGCGCTCGCCGCCCTCGACCTTGACGGCTTCGGCGCCGCCTTCCTTGATGATGCGGATGGCGTTGCGGAGGGCTTCGGGGACGTCGGCGTGATAGGTGCCGAAAGGCATGTCTGCTACTACGAGGGCGTGACGGGTGCCGCGAACGACGGCGCGGGTGTGGTGGATCATTTCGTCGAGGGTGACGGGGAGGGTGTTGTCGTAGCCGAGGACGACCATGCCGAGGGAGTCGCCGACGAGGAGGACGTCGACGCCAGCCTGGTCGGCGAGGCGCGAAGTCGGGTAGTCGTAGGCGGTGAGGCAGACGATTTTGTTTGATGCGGGATCGGACTTGCGTTGCAGGAGAGCGGGCGCGGTGATCTTGCTCTCGCCCTGGGTGGGGTGAACGCTCATTGCGGCCTCCGGTGCCATTCCCTAGGTGCGGGATATAGCCCTGAACCAGCAAACCCATTATACCACGAATCGCGGTGGTGGCGCGTGGTGGACTGGTGGTGGGTGACTGGTGACTGGCTTCGGAGGTGAGGAGGGTGAGTTCCAATTTGGGACGCGAATGGGAGGTGCGGTTTCGTTGGTCCAAAGCGGCGCTGAAGCGCCGCGCTCCGTAAGGGGCTGGGAGTGGCTCAGGGTTGTAAGGCGGTTTTGTGTTTGGGCTGGTAAAGGCCGATTTCGGCGCCGCTGGGGAGGCGGAGTTTTGTGATGGAGCCCCAGCGGGCTTCTTCGACAGCGGAAAAAGTGACCTCCTTTCTGGTGAGGGCGGCGATTTCGGATTTCAGGTCGTCGCACATGAGGTAGAGCTCGTGTTTTGGCGCGTCGGCCGGGTGGATGGCGACTTCGGCGGGTGGGAGCGCGAAGATGAGCCAGCCGTGGCCGGCGTCAACGTGGTGGAAACCGAGGATGTCGCGGAGGAAGGCGCGGTCGGCGTCGGCGTTGGTGCTGTAGAGGACGAGGTGGGTGCCGGAGATCACGAGGACTCCTTTCGACCAGAGTTGCGCGGGATTGTAGCAGTTGGAAGAAATGACGACGATCATTTCGTGGTGGGATTGGCTCGACCGGAGTGGGTGTTTTGTTGGTCAAAAGCGGCGCGGGAGCGCCGCCCTCCAAATAAAAACTGCGCGAGTGGGTCGTTGGTAGCTATTTGGGGGCTTGGGAGCGGCCTTTCCATTGGGCGCCGCGGTTGGTCCAGTAGCGGAGGGCGGAGAGCGCGGTGGCGGCCGAGTAGAAGGTAGCGGCCAGGGGAAGCGTGGCGGCCCAGTGGGTGGAGACGCGATAGAAGCGGACGGTTGGGAGGAAGAGGAGAGACATGAGGAGCCAGGTTGCGAGGGCTAGGAGGCGCGTAGCGGTGTCGTGGGCGAAGAGGAGGGCGATGGGGGCGAGGTAGGTGATGGTGAGGCCGAGGAGAGTGCCGACGAGAAGTGGCGCGGAGTAGCGAAGTTGGGTGAAGGCGGTGCGGGCGATCATGTCGCGGATTTCGGAGAAGGTGGAGTAGGCGCGGAGACTGCGGCTTTTGCGGGTGAGGCCCATCCAGATTTTTGGCGTGAATGTGGTCGCGGTGGATGTTTTCGTGGCGGTGTCAGGTTTTTTGACGACGAGTGCCAGCGCGCAGTCGTCGATGACTTCGCTGCGGATGGCGGCGAGGCCGCCGATACGTTCCAGCGCGTCGCGACGAAGGAGAATGCAGCCGCCGGCGGCTCCGGCGGTTTTTGATTTTGGGTTCGCAATTTTTGCGGGCGGATAGAGCATGAGGAAGAAGAAGAGGAATGGAGGAATGAGGAGGCGCTCGGGGAAAGTTTGAGCGCTGAGGAGGACCATGAGGGAGGTTAGGTCGAGGTTGTGTTGCTCGGAGCGAGAGACGAGGCGGGTTAGGGTGTCCGGGGAGTGGATGATGTCGGCGTCGGTGAACCAGAGGTAGGTGGGCGCGGAGACCGCAGAGGCTAAGGCGGTGTTAACAGCGTCGGATTGGGGCACGTCCGAGGCCGCGCCTTCCCGTATGGCGTGGAGGACGCCGGCGTTTAGGGCGGAGAGTTTGCCGGTCCAGTCGGGTTGGAGTGGCGGGGCGTTGAGGATTGTTACTTCGGTAGTGGCGTTTAAATTTTTTCCTTCTGCGTTTGCGGATTGTTGAGCGAGCTTTGCGGTTGCGTCTTCACTGTGGTCGTCGACGACTACGATTGAGAATGTTCCGGGATAGTTTTGTCGCGAGAGGGATGCGATTGTCTGGGCGATGGATTCGGCTTCGTTTCTGGCAGGAATGATCGCGGTCACAGCCGGCCAATTCGATGGGGCGGGGTGCGTTGCATCGTCATCATCGAATGCGTGGAGATTCCAGAAATTTCCGCGCGCGAGGAGGAGGTAGAGCCAGACAGCTAGCGAAATTGCGGCGATGACCAGGGCGGAATTGGGCACAGGTTATTTTGCAATACGTGGGGCGATTGAGCGAGGACGCTGGTAGTATGCGGCTCCATTGGTCGCCAGCGGCACAGATGGGACAGGCGCGATTGGCGACGGCGTTGGCGGATACGAGGAACAGATGAATATGCGGATGAGATGGCCGTGTGCGCTGGGTGCGTTTCGATTGGGCGCGATGTTCTGTTTCGTGATTGGCGCAGCGCAGGTCGTAGCGGCGCAAACACAGAGTGGCGGCGAGCCGGAGCAGGCTGGGCCTTATGGGTCGCTGCTGATTCGCGATGTGACGGTGATCGATGGGTCGGGGGCGCCAGCGTTTGGACCGGCGGATGTGTTTGTGAAGGGCAATCGGATTGTGCGCGTGGTGCCGTCGGATGCGATTGCGCGTGAAGAGTCGAAGGCGGAGTCCGAACATGGAACGAAGCAACCGGCGCCGGATCGCGTGATCGACGGCAAAGGAATGTTTTTAACGCCCGGCTTGATCGATGCGCACGCGCATATCAACGAGACGAAAGATGTGCCGGCGGAATATATCTACAAACTTTATCTGGGACATGGAGTGACGACGGTTCGGACGTTCAACGTGGGGAACGGTTCGCCGAAGGAAATGGTGGAGGTGAAGAAGAAAATCGCTGCGAATCAGATTGTGGCGCCGCGGATGTATGTGTATCCGTTCTGGCGGGAATCGGATCCACGATCGAGCACGGTCGAAGGCGCGAATCAGATTGTGGACGAGTGGCACAGCCTGGGCGTCGACGGGATCAAGATTTTGGGCAAGCCGGGATTGTGGCCGGACATTTTTCAGACGATCACTACGCGTGCGCGGAAATACAACATGGGCGTGGCGGTACACATCGGGCAGGACGGTGTGTATCCGATGAATGCGGTGCGCATTGCGGCGGATGGCGCGTCGACGATCGAACATCATTATGGGTACGCGGAGTCGTCGTTTGACTCGCACAACATTCAGATTCTGCCGCCGGACTACAACTACTCGAACGAGCCGGATCGATTTCTGGAGACGGGGCGCGTGTGGCTGCAGGCGGACGAGGCGAAATTGCACGGCGAGGTCATCGATTCCCTGCTCGACTCGATGCACAAGACGGGATTCATCATGGTGCCGACGTTTGGGATTTACGAGGCGAATCGCGACGTGGAGCGGGCGATGACTTTGCCGTGGCACGCGACGTATACGCTGCCGGCCGTGATGGATTCGTTTTTCCCGAATCCGGCGCATCACGCTTCGTATTTTTATGAGTGGACTTCGAACAAGGAAGCGGATTGGGCGCAGGCGTACCGGATATGGATGGAGTTCGTGAACGACTACAAGAATCGCGGCGGAGTGGTGGCGGTCGGGTCGGACACGGGATTTTTGTTTGAGATTTGGGGATTCGGGACGATTCGCGAATTGGAGTTGCTGGAGGAAGCGGGATTCACTCCGCTGGAGGCGATTCATGCGGCGACGGAGAACGGCGCGAAAGTGGTGAAGAATCCGGAACTGGGACTGATTCGGCCGGGTTACCTGGCGGACATGGTTTTGCTGACGGAGAATCCGCTGGCGGATGTGAAGGTGTTTTATGGAGTTGGAGTGGCGCGGGCGGGGGCGGATCGCAAGCTGGTGCAGGAACGGTGCGTGAAGTACACGATTCGCGATGGCGTGATTTTTGATTCGCAGGCGTTGCTCCGCGACGTGCGGGACATGGTGGAGAAGGCGAAGACAGGAAAACAGTAAAAGAAAATCCAACGCAGAGGCGCAGAGTACGCAGCGATGCGCAGAGAGTTGGGAGAGCCAGCCGGCTTCAGCGGCGACTAGGCGGTGACGGCGACTTTGGGATGATCCTTTTCGACGCCGCGCCAGCCGACGGGGCGGCCGCTGATGGCTTCCTTCACCGAGCGGAACAAGACGACGTACATCAACTGGCGATAGTAGAAACGCTGGAGAAGAACTGGAATGAGCAGCGACCAGTCTTCGTGTGGCTCGAGCAGAAATGCAATCGCGCACGTGAAAATATCGATGATCAGGAAGCCGAGGAAGAAGAGCACGGAGCGCTCGACGTCGGCCGTCGTCCAGATCTGAGGGAGATGCGCGACTTTTTGCCCGAGCGCCCACAGCAGCAGCGAGCCGAAAAACATCAGATCGATGACCGGCGAAATCAACGGCAAGGCAAGTTGGAAGACGAAAATATTGGGCAGCGCAACCCAGCCGAGCGTTCCGAATTTCGGTCGGAACAGCGTGTCGCTGTGCTTCCAGAACGCTTGCAGCGTGCCAAACGTCCAGCGGAAGCGCTGGCGAATGAGCTGGCCCGCGGTTTCGGGAGCTTCCGTCCAGGCGATGGCTTCTTCGTCGTAGCCGATGCGCCAGCCGAGGCGGCGGAGCGCGATGGTGAGGTCGGCGTCTTCGGCGACGGTGTCGGCGGTGATGCCCCCTGCCGCCGCGATCGCTTCTTTGCGCCACGCGCCGAGCGCGCCGGGAACAACGGTAATGCAATTCAGCAAATCAAAAGCGCGCTTCTCCATGTTCTGGCTGGTGATGTATTCGAGCGCCTGCCAACGCGTGAGCCAGCGCGAACGATTGCCGACTTTGACGTTGCCGGCGACCGCGCCAAGCTTCGGATCGGAGAAGTGGCGCACGAGCTTGCTGATTGCGTCGGGTTCGATTTCGGTGTCGGCGTCGATGGTGACGACGATTTCGGTACTCGCTTCGGCCATCGCGTGGCTGAGCGCTGCGGATTTGCCGCGATTCACCTGATGAATGATGCGCACGCGCGGCTCGGTGCCGAAATTCTTGTCGAGTAGTTCGCCGGTACGATCGGTCGAGCCATCGTCGACAACAATAATGTGCAGATTGGGGAAATCGGACGCGAGGACCGACGTGACCGTTTGCAGGATGACGGATTCTTCGTTGTGCGCAGGCACCAGGACGGTCACGCCAGGGGGCGGGACTGGCATCACGACGTGGTCGGGGCGCAATTTTTCGATCAACGCGAGCAGGCCGATGATGAGCGCGCGCCCGCTGACCAGCACGATACCGATGATGAAGATCGTCGCGATGCCGGCGCGCAGCCAGCGATAGATGCCGAAGATGAAACCGTCGGCGCGCGCTTGCCACCGCTCCATCGTCGTGAGCGGCATCATCACTTCGGCGCGCGTCTTGCCAATCAGATCGGATACGGAAACGAAGTCGTAACCCTGCATGCGCAGCGCGTCGATGATTTTCGGCAACGCCTTCACCGTGTTCGCGCGCTCGCCGCCGCCGTCGTGGAACAGGATGATGTTGCCGTCTTCCGCCTGGCGCATGATGTTGTCGATGATTTCCTGCTCGGGAATCTGTCCGCCGCCGGGAAGCTGCTGCCAATCGTGCGCGTCGATTTTCTGACCGACGATGAGGTAACCCATATCTTGCGCGATCGGAAGCTGCGCGACTTCTTCGGCGTATTCCGGCTGATGGTCAATGCCGTAGGGCGGGCGGAAGAGAATCGATTTGACGCCGATCGTGCTTTCGATCAGGCGCTGCGTCAAGTTCAACTCCCACCGGATTTGAGTTTTGGTGATTTCGTCGAAATTTGGGTGCGTGTACGTGTGATTGCCGATTTCGTGGCCGTCGTCGTACTCGCGTTTGAGGATTTCAGGATTTTCGCTGGCTTGCACGCCGATGACGAAGAAAGCGGCCGGCACTTTTTTCTGTTTCAGGATGTTTAGGATTTGCGGCGTCCAGCGCGGATCGGGACCGTCGTCAAACGTGATGGCGAGTTTTTTCTTTGCGGCGCCGAGTTGGTCGATGTCGTAAGAAAGCGGAATCGCGTCGTAATTTTCGTCGGTAAAAAGATCAGTCTCGGCATCGTAGGTAAAGCTGCGCTTGCCGCGTTTCGGAGTATCGACGAAACGCCAGACATCCCCGTTGCCCTCAAGAATCAGGTCCGGACCGGGCGGGATGTCGATGAGTTGCTGACGCATGGCGTCATCGGGGCGGGTCGCGTCCCAAATGCGCCATATCGAAGTGTCGGAGTGGCCAAGGCGGAACAACATCGTGCCCTGCACGCCGAGGCGCTCGCTGGCGCGAAGCTGGTTGTAGCCGGTGATGGCGTCGAGCATCCAGACCTGATGCTCGTGATTGTTTTCGTCGACGTAGGAATAACGCGGGTTGAGCGATGCATCGTCGAAATCGATGTCGGTTTCGGATTCGAAAGCGTGAAGCAGCGCTTCCTGCACGCTGAATTCTGTCGCTGACGCCCACTTCTTGTCGTCTTTGCGCGGCCAGTCGTAGGCAAAATTCGCAACGCCCACAACGATTTTTTGCGCAGGAACCTGCTGCATCACCTGGTGGAGATTTTCGACGAACCAATCCTGAGCGGCGATCGGGCCCGGCGGCGACGAAACCCAGTGCTGATCGAAATTGAGCAGGACGATCGCGTCGCACTCTTTGCCAAAGAACCTGTAATCGTAAGCGTCGTCGCGCGCCGGCAACTCGACCATCAGTTTCAAACCGACGGCATGGAGCGCAGAGCCGAGTTCGGAGACGAGCTCTCGAAAATTGGCTTGCGACTGATCTGGGATGGACTCGAAATCGACGACGATGCCGGATTGATGCGCCTCGACAGCGTATTCGATGACCTCGCGAACGAGGCCATGCCGGGCCTCCTGGTTCGCCAGCAACTGCACCATTTCGTTGACGCGCCAAACCTGGCCGTCGTAGTTGTTGAGCAAACCCATGATGGGCAGCTCGACGTTGGCCGACTTCATCCAGCGATGGAGCTTGTCGTCTTTGAGCAGCGAGATCGCTTCTTCCGGCGAAGCCTTCACCGTCTGATAGCGCTCGTAGTCGACGATCGTCAGCTGGCCATCGGAGGTGACTGCGTGGAGTTGCTCCGGAATCAGGACGTCGAGGTCTTTGTAGTGGCGCTTGAGAGACGCCAGGCTGTTGGAGTCCCAACTGACATAATAGGCGGCGCGCAGCGGATCATAGCTGGCCGGCACGTTGCCGATATTCGCGACGCGCTGGTGGCGGCCTTCACGGCCGGGCACGACTTTCGGCCCGGTTTTGATTTTCAGCGCGCGATAGATTGGGCGCGTATCGGGCACTAATCCAGCGGGAAGCTCGACGCTCGCGGCAATATTCACGAAGAAGTACGCCAGGAGCGCCGTCAGCAGCACGCCGGAAATTTCCATGATGCGGCGCGTGCGACGCCAACGGACGCGCTCTGCGTCGTAAAAAATTGGACCGCGTTCCTTCATTCAACCTTTCCAAATTGCGATGCGGCTGGGCACCTGAGCGCCGGCAGTGGAGTCCGTCTGCCTGATTGCGACTGCTCTATTGTAAGATGCGGTCCATTGATGAAGCGAATTTTCTCGAGCCCGGGTGTCGCGCTCGTAGCTGGATTGTGCCTGCGGTTGTTCTTCGTTTTGCGGTTTCCGGCAAATTCGGGCGATACCGTTTTATACGAACAGATGGCGAGCAATTGGCTGCTGCACCACGTCTATGCGATGGACGTGGGGGGCCAGATCACGCCTGTGGATTTGCGGATGCCGGGGTATCCGATATTTCTGGCGATCGTTTATGCGATTACCGGTCGAACCGGGGATTGGGCGCATTTGCCGCTGATGATCGTGCAGGTTTTTGTGGACCTGGCTTCGTGCGTGTTGATTGCGGGACTGGCGGCGATTCTGGCGCTGATGGTGAGCGAGCACGCGCCGGCGCGGCGTGTGTTTGTGGCGGGAATCTGGCTGGCGGCGCTTTGCCCGTTTACAGCGAACTACACGGCGGTGACGCTGACCGAAGTGTTCGCGATTTTCTTTACTGTGGCGGCGTTGATTCCGGTTTGCCTGATGATCGGCCGGACACGGAACAATGGATGGCTTTTTATCAAGCGTGAGTGGTGGCGCGCGAACAATTATCGGTACCTGGCGGCGACGGCAGCGTTGTTGGTCGGTCTTTGCACGTTGTTTCGGCCGGAGTCGCCTCTGCTGCTGATCGCGGCTTGGATCGTGCTCGCAGTGGTTTTGTTCCGGCAACACGAGGCAAAGCGCTGGATCCAGACTGTAGTAGGAATGGGATTGCTCTGCGCGATTCCATTAGTGCCATGGACGGTGCGCAACGCAGTCACATTGCACGAGTTTCAGCCACTGGCGCCGAAATATTCGAACCTGCCTGGCGAACTCATTCCGTACGGATTCATGGGCTGGGAGAAGACGTGGCTGTATCGGTTTCGCGACGTGTATCTCGCGGCGTGGAAACTGGACGATGAGGCGATTCGCGTCGAGGAGCTTCCGTCGTATGCGTTTGATACGAATGAAGAGAAGGATCGCGTCGCGGCGATTCTGGAACCGTACAACAACGATCTGACGCTGACTGCGGACGAAGACGCTGCGTTCGCGCAATTGGCGCGCGAGCGAACCGCGCGGCATCCGTTGCGAACTTACGTGTGGCTGCCGCTGGCGCGCGCGGCGGTGATGTGGTTTACGCCGCGGATCGAACTGATTCCGGTGTCAGGCACCGTGTTTCCGCTGGTGCAGTCGTGGCAGGACGATAAGGTCGATCAGGGTGTGACCGTTGGATTTTTCCTGCTGAACATCGCTTACGTGGCGATGGCCATCGCTGGCGCCATCCAATTGTGGCGGCGCAGCGCGGCCGTTCGACCTGCGCTCACGATGATGATTTTGTTCGTCGTACTGCGCACCGCGTTCCTCACAACCATCGAGACGCCGGAACCGCGCTACGTGCTCGTGTGCTTCCCGATCGTGCTCGCTCTGGCCGCGCAATTATTCTGGCATCCCTCCAAGGCGAGCGAGTCGCGTTAGGCTTCTTCCGTCGGCTCGGGGTGGATTGTTACGCGGTGGACTTGCGAGAAATGCTCTTTGACGCGGTCCTCTAGAGCGGCGGTCACATCGTGCACGGTGGTGATCGGCAGGTCACTCTTCATCGTGCAGTGACATGACGCCAAAATTCGATGTTCCACCTGACGCACGCGGACGTCGTGGCAGTTCACCAGCTCGTCGTACTCTGACGTCAGTGAATTGAGGAACCCTTCGATGTTGCGCGAGAGCTGCTTCATCTCGCCGCCGACCGTGTCGGGCGTGGCGATGTGGCGCCCGAGCGGCTCGATGTGAATGTTCACGTCGACCGGACCGCCGCCGCGCAACTCGCGAATGCCGTCTTCAAGCTCGGTGGCTTTGCGGTGCGCGGCGCGCAGGCTGAGATTCTCGTCGACTTCGAGGTGCAGCTCGACGAAGAGCGTGTTCTGCTGCTGGATCGCGCTTACATCATGAATCGCCAAGCCCATGCGCTGCGCGACAGCGCGAATCGCTTCGAAAAGATGCTCGCCTTTTGGCGCGCGCGGCTCGGGGTGAACGATCACGTCGGCCGGCACGATTTCCCCGATGCGCTTCTCGATCGCATCGGTGAGTTGGTGAACCTGTTCGAGACTGGCGGTGCGCGGAACGCTGACGGTCGCATCGACGAAATGGCGATTCCCTGCCCGGCGCACACGCACGCGCACGACATCGAGCACGCCCTCCATTCGAGAAACAGCGCGAGCGATCTCTTGCTGCAATCCTTGGGGAGCGGTGTCCAGTAGCGCTTCGATCGTCCGCTTGCCGAGTTGGGAGCCGACCCACAGGATCACGCCTGCGACGCCCAGACCGGCCAATGCGTCGGCGTAGACAAGCCACGGTATGTTCCAGCTCTCTCCCGCCCAAACGAGGCCTATGCCGACGATAACAACCATCGTGCTCCAGACGTCGGTCGAAAAATGCAGCGCGTCGGCTTCGAGCGCTTCGCTTGGATATTTTTTGACCACTCCTGCGAGCGCCTTGGCGCGCGTCATATCGATGATCAGCGCAAATGCGAGCACGATGACCGCCGTGAGACTGGGTGCGATGTGTACTGCGCGGAAGAAGAGCCGCTCGAAGGCTTCGAAAATAATGTAAAGAGCGGTGATCAGCAGAAGCGCGGTTTCGACGAAGGCCGAGAAATTCTCAAATTTACCGTGACCGTATGGATGGCGCTCATCCGCGGGCTGATCAGAAACACGCACCGATAGAAAGGTGATGACCGCAGCGACCAGGTCGAGCCCGGAATGCAGCGCCTCCGACAAAACGCCCAAGCTGCCCGTGCGCACGACGAGAAATGTCTTCAGCGAAACAAGCACAATCGCGGAGCCGACGCTGAGCAGCGCCGCCTGCTTCTTTTCGCGCACTTCGCCGGAAAGGTCGCCTGACATGGTCGCTGCCTAGACTACCTCAACTCATCACATTGTGTGGTTGCGGCCGTGTTATTCTTCGCCGCCATGAACGCCATGAAATTGATCCGCTCATTAGGTTTCTTGCTCGTGCTCGCTTGGCTCGTTTTGCCGCGGTCGCTGCCTGCCAAAGTCACGCACGTCGAGGTCATATCTCGCACCGATATCGCCAACGGCCAATCTTTCGGTGAAGCCGGGCCCTACGAGCGCATCACCGGTCGTGTCTATATCTCTCTCAAGGTTGCGGACGAACACAATCGACACATCGTCGATCTCGCGAACGCCGTGAACCTGAAGAATGGCGAAGTCGAGTTCTCCGCGGACTTCGTTGCCATTCAGCCGAAAGATCCGATAAAAGGCAACGGTTCGATGATCCTCGAGAGTCCAAATCGTGGTCACTCTGCGATCCTGCGGATCGTCGATGGTGGCAACTGGAACGCCGAACATGACGCGGGCGACACGTGGCTCCTGCGCAAAGGGTTTACGTTTGTGAGTTTGGGATGGCAATGGGATGCGTCTGACGGCTTCAAACTCTATGCCCCAATCGCGAAGGAGAACGGAAAGACGATCACCGGCTTGCTACGCGGCGACCTCATGCTCTCGAAGAGGATGGACGAGATTCCTCTCGGTCATTTCACCGATGGAAGGATCGGCGGCGTCGAGTATCCCGTCGCGAATCCCGATGATCCGCGAAATGTTCTGACAGTGCGAGACTGGCGCGAGGGAGAGCGCATAACGATTCCGCGCGATCAATGGCAGTTCGCCCGCACCGTCGATGGGAATTTGCGGCCGAGCAATCGCTACATTCATCTAAACGGCGGATTTCAGCCGGGCAAACTATACGAATATGTTTATCTCGCGGCCGATCCGGTTATAGCCGGCGGCAGTTTTGCGATGTTTCGCGATTTCGCGTCGTATGCGAAACACGATCCGAAGGCTGTCACGCCGGCCCAACGGGTCTACGGCGAAGGGATTTCGCAGAACGGGCGATTTCTGCGCGATCTTCTTTACCAAGGATTCAACGCCGACGAGCAAGACCGCATCTCGCTCGACGGCGTTCTGGCGCATGTTGCCGGTGCGGGTCGCGGCAGCTTCAACTATCGCTTTGCGCAGCCATCACGGGACGCGCAGCCGACTTCCTCCGTCTTCTTCCCCACCGACATTTTCCCGTTCACCGATCAACCCGAAACCGATCCACTCACCGGCGAGGCGGGCGGCCTGCTCGACGTGGCGGTCAAACAAGATGTCGTACCCAAGATCTTCTTCTCGAATACGTCATACGAGTATTGGGGCCGCGTCTGCGCTCTGATCCACGTCACGCCCGACGGCCTTCACGACGCCGAGATCTCGCCGAACGTCCGCATCTATCACTTCACAGGGCTGCAGCATTTCAGTGGCTACTTTCCGCCGGCAAAAGGCTCCGGCGACCTCGACGGCCAGCAAGTCGAATCGTCTCTTCCGGTCCGTTATTTCTGGCGCGCGATGATCGTCAATATGGATGCTTGGGTTCGCAGCGGTACCGCGCCTCCCGACAGCAGCTATCCGAAAATCGCCGACGGCACCCTCATCCCATTCGAAAAGTACAATCCACCCGCGATTCCCGGCC
>Ga0206871_10192_pt1 | contig 15281 bp, 12 predicted proteins | sample Alteio_BWOrgCont_33_FD_152627 | JGI IMG/M metagenome (GOLD analysis project Ga0206871, IMG submission 152627) | Enriched cells from forest soil in Barre Woods Harvard Forest LTER site, Petersham, Massachusetts, United States -... | ecosystem: Environmental > Terrestrial > Soil > Temperate forest >...
GTCGTGCTGCGCCCGTACAAAATTGTGGCTTGTGCAAAATAGTTCTTGACAGCACCTATTGCAGTAGTATTATCGCCTACAAACGTAGTAGTTGCGAGCTGGAGTGCAGATGGAACAGGCAGAAAGCGGTGAAGTGAGGCTATGACGAAACCGAAACTCACGAAATTGGAATTGAAGGTGATGGAGTTGTTGTGGCGCGTGCCGCAGGCTTCGATCCGGGAGATACAGGAATCGTTCCCGGCCAAGGGGCGGCCTGCGTATACGACGGTGCAGACCGTGGTCTATCGCCTTGAGACGAAGAAAGCGGTGCGGCGTGCGAAGAAAGTTGGGAATTTCCATGTGTTTGAGGCGACCGTCTCTCGCGACGACGCGCAGCGGAAGCTGATCGACGATTTGCTGGCGCTGTTCGGCGGGAGTTCGCAGCCGGTGATGGCGCATCTGATCGAATCCGGAAAACTGACTTTGGATGACGTGAAGGAAGCGGAGAAGTTGCTGAGAGAGCTTGATCGGAAGGAGAAGACGAAATGAATTTCAATTTTCTCTCGCGTGTTTGGACGGAGTTTGCGCCTGGGCTGGGGAACCATTTGTGGCAATCGACGATCTTCGCAGCGGTCGTTGCGGGGCTAGCGCTCGCATTGCGCGGGAATCAAGCGCGCACGCGGTATTGGCTTTGGCTAGCGGCGTCGCTGAAATTTTTGTTTCCGTTTTCGCTGCTGGTGAGCGTGGGCAGCTATCTTGCGATCCCGCACGCGAGGATCGCACCGAGCTCCGCGTATTACTCCGCGTTCGAGCAGTTCGGGCAGCCGTTCGCCGTAGAGGGTGCGAGCGCCTCGCTTGCGCATTCGGTTCCGATGGCTGCGGCGGCTCATCCTGCGACTTACTATTTGCCGCTGCTTCTCGTTGTCTGGCTCATCGGATCGCTCGTCGTACTTGCGGTCTGGCTCGCGCGTTGGTACCGCATCTCCGCGATCGCGAAAAATGCCACTCCGCTTGACGAAGGCTCCGAAGCAGTGATCGTGGCGCAACTCCAGCAGGCTGATCCCGCGCTCGACAAAGTCGGAATTGTTTCCACCGCGGCGACGATCGAACCGGGCATTTTTGGAGTTTTCCGGCCGGTTCTTCTCTGGCCGGCGTCGATTTCCGGGCAACTTACGGAGGCCCACACGGAGTCCATCGTCGCGCACGAATTGTGCCACGTGCGCCGGCGGGACAACCTCACAGCTACACTCCACATGTTCGTAGAATCGCTGTTCTGGTTCCATCCGGCCGTTTGGTGGCTCGGCAATCGACTCGTCGAAGATCGTGAAAGGGCTTGCGACGAAGCGGTTGTCGAGTCCGGCCGCGAGCGGCAGGTGTATGCGGAGAGCATTCTGAAGGTGTGCGAGTTTTGCGTGGAGTCTCCGCTGCCTTGCGTGCCGGGTGTGAGCGGCGCGGATTTGAAGCGGCGGATCGCGAGCATCATGTCGCACCGGCCGGCGCGGACGTTGAGCCTGGGACGCAAACTGTTGATTGGGGTCGCTGTTGTTCTGGCGATTGCGGCGCCGATTCTTGCGGGGGCGTTTCGCGCGCCTGCGAATCTTCGCTCGGCGCAACCGCTTGGAACTGCTGGTTCCGCGGTGAAATACTCATCCGTGTCGATCACGCCGAGCGCGGACCCGAGCAACGCGAGTCGGGCCATTTTGATGATCGGGGCTGACCAGTTCGTGTCCAAAAATGCTTCGCTCATGCAGGTGATTCGGCAGGCTTATGGCGTCGAGGACGATCGCATTGTCAACGCTCCCGCTTGGCTCGTGACTGACAAGTACGATTTCGTGGCGACGGCCGGGTCACCGATCGCTGGACAAAATATTGAAGAAAGCGGACGGATCCAAAAGCGGATGCTGCAGGGCGTACTTGCAGACCGGCTAAAACTGGATGCCCATTTCGAAGTGAGAAATGTTCCTGTCTATGCGTTGATGATCGCGAAGAGCGGGCCAAAGCTGAAGGAATCGACGATAAGCGATGCGAACTCGGGCTCTTCAACGGCGGCAGACGGCAAAACCAGGCGCGGTGGGTTTCACATCGATGGCACATCGTTGATCGGTAATGACGTTCCGGTCGATGCGCTGGTCTTTCATTTGTCGCGGCAATTGCATCGGACGGTTCTGAACGAGACGGGGCTTTCGGGAACGTACGAGTTCACGCTGAGAGCTCCCGAAGGTGTCGCAATCGGTATCGACAATTCCGCGCCGCCGGAATCGTACGAACCGGCGCTGTCGTCTGCTTTGACGGAGCAACTGGGGCTGATGCTTGAGGGTCGGCAGACCAAAATGGAAGTGCTGGTGATCGATCATGTGGAGAAGCCGTCGACGTCGGAGTCGCGGGTCGTGATTCCTGAGGCGGCTGGTCACTTCGAAAATGTTTCCTTCAACTCGGATGATCCGGTTTCGTCTGGTGAGGTGACCATCAAGCCGGATCCAGAGGCAACGGCGAAAGTGAAAGCGAACAGCGCGCCGATTGTTTCGCGGGCGATGTGGAAGGACGGGGAATTGAATGCGACAGGAATGACGTTGCATGCGTTGATGATGCTGCGATTTCAGCAGCTGGACGACTCGCAAGTTGTCGGCGGGCCCGACTGGATGAAGACTGAGGTCTTTAATGTTCACGCGAAGGTGAGCGCTGCGGTGATGGCGGAATGGCCCAAGATGACGAGGGAGCAGCATGTCGCAGCGGAAAACGCGATGCTGCAAAGTGTGCTGACAACCAATTTCGGATTGAAGGTGCATCAGGAAACGAAAGTCGAACCGATGTATGCGCTGGTGGTCGATAACGCCACGAAGCTGCAACCGTTTGATGAGTGCCCGCCGACTGCGCCGAAGGCGCGACCTGTGACCGGTGAGCCGCCGGCAAATATCGACCCCAAAACGATTCCGCTCGATTGCGGGATGATGATGGTGAGCCCGGGTGAGATTCGTGCGAACAAGATTCTGATTTCGAATCTGCTGCGGTTTCTGACGGTTTATTCGGGGAGAACTGTTCAAGACAAGACGAATCTGACGAAGAGGTACGACGTGAATTTGAAGTTTACGCCGGACGCAAGCGTGCTGGCGTCGATGCCGCCGCCACCACCGGGACTAACCTTGCCGGCGGCCGATCCGAATGGGCCGTCGTTGTTCGATGCGCTGGTGCAGCAGACGGGGTTGAAACTGGTGCCGCAGACTGGTCCGATGGAGATGCTGGTGGTGGATGAGGCGACGATGCCGGGGCAGGGGAGTACGGGCGGACGGTAGTGATAGTTACAAGAGGATGAGTTGAGCGGGACGGGACGCTGAGAGGGTCGGCGTCCCGCTTGCGTTTAGTGGATAAATTGGGGGAAAAATCGGGTGGCTGGCTGCAGACAATTTGGTGACACTGGGTGTCTTGATGATGTGTTAAAGTGCGGGGCAAGTAGCTAACCGACCTGAAGCCACGTTCGTGGCGGGAGTATGCAGATGACAGCTCAACCCCAGGCCCAAATGGCCCGTGATGCGGCGGCGTTGATGCGTCGCTGGTTTGAAGAGGTGTGGAATCAAGGGAGAGAACTCACGATTGACGAGATGTTTCCGCGGAACTCGATCATGTGGGGAGTGAGCCGGCCGGATGCGTCGTCGCGAGGACCTGAGGAATTTCGGGCGTTTTTTCAGGCGATGCGGCAGACGTTCACAGGCATGCACATCGATCTCGAGGATGTGGTGCAGCAGGACGATATGGCGTACGCGCGGTTCAAGGTGACCGCGACTCACAGCGGTGATGGATTTGGAAGGGCGGCGACCGGGAAGACGATCACGTTGGTGGGAATGTGCTGCCTGAAGGCGGCGGATGGCGTGATTGTCGAGGGTTGGAACGTGTGGGATCAGATTGGGTTGGCGCGGGAGTTAGGGTTGTTGGGGGCGCCGGCGTTGCAGATGTTTCCGTAAGGCGCAGAGTTACACATCGCATCGAATCGGACAGGGGGCGCAAATTTTGCGCCCCTTATTTTTTTCTGTTTTCGCTCGGCTAATTTCCGGCGGCGCTACTGCTGCGTTTGGCCGCGCAGAATTGTTGGCGACGTGGCAGCGTAAGAACGCGGCACGTGAATTCCTCCGAGAGTCTTATAAGAATTAAGTTCTGTGGATAACTCTGAATTTTATTTAGAAAAATTTGATGGAGCGAGACATAGCGCTTGACACACGAATCTCACGAGAATATAAAACCGCGCACTGAGACGGATATAAGTAACGAAAAATGAAATACCAATTATTATAAGACACTTACCAGGACCTCTCGTGCCCATCTCCTGCGACCTCCGGCGTCCAAAACATGTTCTCCTCATTCTTTTTCTTCTGCCTGCTGCGACACTGAGTCTTTCCCCACAAGCGAGAGCGAGGGTGTCCGACGGTGGCTCGGCGGCGGATTCATCGAATGGCAGTGTGAGTGGATCCGTGGTGCGGCAGTCGGATGGGACACCGATTCGCCGAGCTGTTATTCGATTGTCGGATGCGCAGGACCCGAATCAAGGGACGTCTGTGGTGACGGGCGATAACGGGTCGTTTACGATCAACAATATTCCGGCGGGCCGATATCGAATGTCGGCTGCGAAACAAGGCTTTGTCGCTCAAGAGTATGGCGAATCGAACGATCCTGGGTCGTTCGCGTTGTTAACGGTGTCGGGCGGAAAGAGCGTTTCGAATCTTGTTTTTAAGTTGCGGCCTACGGCGACGATCGCCGGGCATGTGCGCGATGAGAGTGACGAGCCGCTGGGACTTGTGGCGGTGAATGCATTTGCGATTGCGTATGACCGCGGGAAGAAGACGCTTGTCCCAGAAAAGCAAACCAGGACGAATGATCTTGGTGAGTATCGGCTTTTCAATTTAAGACCTGGCAGATATTTGGTTGTTGCCGACCCCAGCCAGGTCTCTTCCGATTCCAGAAGAAACAAACAGAACGAATACACGGTGCTCGGATATGCGAGTCAGTTCTATCCGGGCACGCCGGATGTGAGTCGCGCCGAAGCGGTGCCGGTGGCGTCGGGTGACGAGATATCGGGGATCGATTTGAATCTGGCGCGGCACAACGTGGTGGCGGTGCGTGGCGTGATTGCGAATGCGATTCAGCCGGGAGCTGTTGGCGAAATATCGGTATCCCTGACGCCGAAGAATTATGTGGGGAGATGGGATTCGAACGGATTGCAGGTGACGACGCGAGCGGGCAGCGGGAGTTTCGAAATTCCGAATGTTCCGCCCGGTCAATACATCGCGATGGCGCAGTGGCAGAACGAGGGGAAGTTTTATTCGGTGCACCGCGCGATCGAGGTGGGTGACAGCGCGATCGACGGAGTGAATCTCACGATAGCGGCGGGCCAAAGTTTGAGGGGGCGGATTTCGTGGGTGGGAAGCAAGGATATTGCATTCAGCGACGTTCGGGCGGCTCTGCTGCCAATGGAAGAGGGCGAGTTTGCAACGTCGGAAGCGACTGTGCGAAGCGATGGCTCGTTCGGATTCGAGAACGTGGCGGAGGGGCAATACGAGGTTGTCGTGTCGGGGCTGGAGAAGAATTGCTACGTGAAGGAAGTGCGAACCGAGCTCGAAGCAAATGCGGTGAAGAAATTGTCGGTGAGCCAGGGGACGACGCATTTTGAGGTGATTTTGAGTTCGCAGGGCGGGCAGCTGGAAGGGCAAGTACTGAACAAAGATTCGCTGGTGGCGGCGGGGAAGTGGGTGGTGCTGGTGCCGGAGGCGAAGCTGCGCGACTACGACTGGCTGTACCGATCGACGACGACCGATCAGAACGGGCGATTCGCGATGCATGCGATTCCGCCGGGGAAATACAAGGTGTTCAGCTGGGACGAGGTGCAGGAGGGAGCTTGGGAAGATGCGGAATTTTTGCGGGCGTTTGAGGACAAGGGGCAGGAGATCGAGGTGAAGGAAAGCGCGCAGGCGAAGGTGGATTTGGCGTCGATACCGGCGAGCGGGCAGGGCGGTGCGCAGGCGAAGGCAAGAGCGATTCAGTAGGTGGATGGATTTTTTCAGGGAGCAAATACATCGGGGAGGAAATGATGGAAAAGAAACTGACGATGGTGGCGAATGTTTTGATCATCGTGGTGGCGCTCGCGATCGGAGTGCAATTGTTGCGAGGGCGGATGATACAGGGCGGCGACGGAAATCGCGTCCATGCCACGGCACTTGAAGGCAAAAAGTTCCCGGTGCAGGAAAATTGGAGCCCGTCCAAGAAAACGGTCGTGCTCGCGCTCCAGGTTGGCTGCCACTACTGCAGCGCCAGCGCCCCCTTCTATGCGCGCCTTTCCAAATTTGCGGACGAACGCGGGATAAACATCATCGCGGCGCTTCCGAATTCTCAGGCAGAGAGCCGCACGTATCTGAACGGGCTCAATCTGAACTTCCGCAACGTGCAACAGGTCGATTTCCAAAATATTCAGGTCTCGGGCACGCCGACAGTGTTTGTGGTGAATGACAAAGGGCTGGTCGAAAAAGTGTGGGAAGGACAGCTGCGACAGGACGACGAGCAAAAGGTTCTGGCTCTTTTGAGCTAGAAAAACGAAAAGGAGACGAAAAGTGAAACAGCTACTTCCTCGATTAGTTGTGTTCTGCGGGCTGTGTTTCCTGTTCCTGGTGCTGGCGGATCCCAGATCACGAGCATGCATATGCAAGCCAATGACCAAGCCGGACTGCAATACCGATTGCATTAACGCGCTCAATTATTGCGCTCAACATCCTACCGGTTTTGTCGCAAACGCATATTTCAGCGAACACTGCGCCACGCCGGACTTCCAAAACGCAAACTCTTGCGATCAACAGTTCTGCAACTATTGCCAGCAGGTGGCGGGTTCTGGTTGCGGCGGCGGTGACTAATTGAAAGCCGAGCCGAGGAGGCGCGGCTTCCTCGGCTCTTCCCCTTCGAGAGCAAAGGCGAAAGATGAAGGTACTGGCTGGTCCGAACAAAGCCCACGGTACTGGTGTGTCTGCCGAACGCCGACACAGAGTTCTGGCTCTTTTGAGCTGGAAGAGAAGGAAAAAGGAGAGAAAAAGTGAAACAGCTACTCGTTCGACTGGTCGTATTTTGTGGGCTGTGTTTCCTGTTCCTGGCTTTAACGACCCCGAGAGCCGCCGCGGGATTCTGTGGTTGTATTCAGTGGTCAACAAATGGGTCGTGTAATTCAGCATGCATAGCAGCGATTAATTACTGTCAGCACAATCCAAATGGTGTTGTCGCCAATAATTGGTTCACCGAGTCCTGCGCTCACCAGACGATCCATTCTGCGAATCAGTGTGACATCGATTACTGCAATACCTGTGTGCTGTACAAGAGTGGCTTGAGTTGTAACCTCGGCGACTGACTTGCGCTGACCGGTTATTCAAGGAATCAGGGGCTGAGGGAGCCAGCTTCCTCGGCCCTTTGATGTTTTGAAATGGTGGCGACTGGGGAGACTCCGCGAGTGCTGGCTCGTGTGCAGCGCCGCGGCGAGGCGGAGCATGTGTAGCTTGTTCGGCGAGTTGATTTGGATTCGATACTAGGCAGGCATCCGCACACTGCGGATGCGCGCACGGCGATGCGTGCCCCTACCGTCAATCGTACGAGAAAGGCGGGCGGTCATTCGTAGCGCAGGGCAGTCATGGGGTCGGTGCTCGCGGCGCGCCGGGCGGGGGCCAGGCTCGCGGCGACGGCGGAGGCGATTAGTAGCACGACGACGAAGGTGAGGATGATCGGGTCGCGGGAGGTTTCGTTGACCCAGCGGGTGGCGAGTTTGCTGAAGGCGAGACTCAGGATCAGGCCGATGAGCAGGCCGGAGCCGACGCTTCCGGCGGTGGAAGAGAGCACGAGGCGGAAGACGTCGGTGGCCTTGGCACCGAGCGCGAGACGGATGCCGAATTCGTTGGTGCGCGTGGCGACTCCGTACGACACGACGCTGTAGAGACCTACTGCGGCGAGAACCAAAGCTAAAACTGCGAAGACGGCGAATAGAGTGGCGATGAAACGCTGCTGGCTGTAGACGTCTTCATTTTTGATCCAGGTTTCGAGATCGCTGACTTGCATAACTTGTTGCTCGCGATCGATCTGGATGAGCTGCGCGCGGATGTCGTGAAGGATCGAGAGCGGCGGAACCTTGGTGCGAACGAGAATTTGCGTGTACATGCGCATTTGCAGCGAGTACGGGACGAAGACGGCGGGCTTGATTGGATCGCGGAGGCCGTCGTTGAGCGCGTCGGATGCAACGCCGATGATCTGGAGCCAGCCGTCGGGATTGGGTGGGGCTGGAGCGTAGGGCGGCTGGTCCTTCAGCGTGGGAATTCGGAACTGCTGGCCGATGGCGTTGCCGTTGGGCCAGAACTGGTGCGCCATCGTCTGGTTGATAACGGCGAGATGCGCGCCGCGCATGACTTCGGGATGGTCCCAGAGGCGGCCTTCGATCATGGGAATGTGTAGGACGGAGAAGTAGCCGGAGTCGATGAAGTTGACGCGGACCTCGGGAGATTCTGCGGAAGCTTTGCCGAAGATTTCGACGCGCTGATCGTTGCCGTTGGAGGGGGGAGTGGCGTTGGTGGAGATGCCGGCTTCGACGACTTCGGGCATAGCGGCGATGCGCGAACGGATGTTTTCGAAGTATTGCGAGCGGGCTTGCCAATCATTGTAAGTATTTTGGTGGATAGGTATGGGGACGGACATGGTGTTGTGCGGCTCGTAGCCGAGATGCGCGCCGAGGATGCGGATGAAGCCTTTGCCGGCGGCGCTGGCGACGGTGAGAAGAAGGATGGTGAGCGCGACTTGCGCGGCGATGAGCGTGTTGTGGGCACGCTTGGCGCTGGCGCTGCCGGCGATACGGCGTCCGCTGCCCTGCATGAGGCGGGCGACATCGGGGCGCGAAAGTTGGAGCGCGGGCGAGAGGCCGAAGATTACGGAAGTGACTATCGCGAGGGCGACGCAGAAAAGTAGAACGGGGATGTTGACCTTGATGACGGACTCGGCGGGGAAGCGATGCGGCATCCAGGCGACGATGAGGGGGAGACTTTTCCAGGCGATCAGGACGCCAAGAGCGGCACCGGTGAGACCGATGCCGAGGGACTCAGTGAGGAGCTGGCGAATCATGCGCGAACGATCGGCGCCGATGGCGGCGCGGACGGCGAGTTCGTGCTGGCGCTCGGTGCCGCGTGCGAGGAGCAGGATCGAAACGTTGCCGCAGCCGATGAGCAGCAGAGAGGCGACGGCGCCAAGGAGAATGTAAAGCGTAGTGCCGAGCGGGCGGGCGTAGAGTTCGATGATGCTGCGGAGGCTGACACGGAAATTTTCGGGATAGTTTTGCGGGGATTCTTTGGCGAAGCGCTCGACCATCGGCTGAAGTTCGGAGGTGGCTTGGGCGACGGTGACGCCGGGCTTGAGCTTGATGATGGCGCTTTCATAGATGTTCGGGTCGCGGGTGAGTTTGAGGGGCAAGTAGATCTGGCATTCGGCCCAGCGGAAGCGCGGAGGCATGACGCCGACAACCTGATACGGCTTGTGGACGAGTTGGATGGTGCGGCCGATGACGTTTGGGTCGCCGACGTAGTAGCGCTGCCAGAATTCATAGCTAAGAACGACGACGGGCTGCGGATCTTCGCCGAAAGGCGCGTCGGCGGGAACTAGCCAGCGGCCGAGCAGGGCGGCGACTCCCCAGTGATTAGGAGCGTTGGGGGTGATGTAGCCGGCGTTGACGTCCTCGGGGAGGTCGCCGTCGGTTGTGGTGAGGTTCCAGCCGTCTTGGGCGACGACACTTTCGAGTGCATTGGCTTGACGAAGTTGCTCGATCTGGGGGCCATTGAAACCGGTGCCGCGCGTGTTGCCGGACTTGTCGAGGACGCGGAACTCCATGATGCGGTCGGACCCTGGGTAGGGGAAGGGATCGATCAGGACGGCGTAAATAACGGAGAAGACGGCGCTTGTGGCGCCGATGCCTAAGGCGAGGGAGAGGACGGCAGTGAGGACGAAGCCAGGGCGCTTGCGAAGCTCGCGGGCGGAGTATTGGAGGTCGGAGAGGATCGATTGCATGCGGTTGCTCCTGGTGATTATCGGCTCAGGGTTCGGGCGTCGGCTTAGGTGATGGACGAGATTTGGGTTACGTGGTTAGGGACGAAGCTGGGTGGGGAAAGGTTTGATGAGAGTTGCAATACGGTTTTGCGTTCGCGCAAGGCGGTTGTGGCGTTCGACGGATTGGGCACATCAAATTAGGGGTGAAGGGCGTCGTGTATAATTGGGGTTCAGGGGAATTGCGGAATTTTGATGGGGAATGTGACTTCCAAACCGAAGGTTGAAGCATCGTCGTCGGTGAAATGGCGGCGGCGGGCGAGGTTTGTGAGGTCGCGGACGCGCGAGGTGTTGAAGATCGCCAAAGCGCTGGTGTCGACGAAGCATCCCTTCCTGGTGCATATCATCCCCATGCGGCGCTGCAATTTGGATTGCGGCTATTGCAATGAGTATGACGATGTGTCGAAGCCGGTGCCGCTGGAAGAAATGAAGCGGCGGCTGGATTTGCTGGCCGACATGGGCACGTCGATGATCACGATCAGCGGCGGCGAGCCGTTGATGCATCCCGAGCTGGAAGAAGTGATTCGGCACATGCGGAAGCGCGGAATTTATGCCGGGATGATCACAAACGGATTTTTGCTGAGCAAAGAACGGATTGCGAAGCTGAACGATGCGGGGCTGGAGTTTTTGCAGATCAGCATCGACAACGTGACGCCGGATGAAGTGTCGAAGAAGAGTTTGAAGACGCTGGACTCACGGCTGGAGTGGCTGTCGCAATTCGCGGTATTCCAGGTGAACATCAACTCGGTGCTCGGCAGCGGCGTGAAGAATCCCGAGGATGCGCTGACGATTGCGAAGCGCGCGGTGGAACTGGGATTTACGAGCACAGTGGGAATTATTCACGACGGCGAAGGGCAGTTGAAGGGATTGAATCCGCGGCAGATCGAGATATTTGAAGAGATCATGTCGATGGGGAAGAGTTCGTTTTCGCGATTCAACGATTTTCAGCACAACGTGGCGCGCGGGAAAGAGCACAACTGGCGATGCCGGTCGGGCTCGCGGTATTTGTATATCTGCGAAGACGGATTGGTGCACTGGTGCTCGCAGCAGCGCGGGTATCCGGGGATTCCGCTGGATCAGTACACCCCGGAGATGCGGCACCGAGAGTATTACGTGGAGAAATATTGCGCGCCGAAGTGCACGGTGTCGTGTGTGCAGCAGGTCGGAATATTGGATAACTGGCGCGGGAAGCAGACGTTGAAGCCAAAGCCGATGGCGCCTCCGCCAGTGGCGGCGGGGCAGTTGGTGCAGATTGGCGCGCCTGGGCCGCAGCGGTGACTGGCGACTGGAAGAAGTCGACAGTTGAAAGTCGGAGGAAGTGAAAGCCTGCCAATGCGAACGTGGCTGCCCGGTGGCTCACCGGGGATCGATGAATTGGTAGTTGCTGGCCGGTACCCCCCTCCCCATAGTTTTGCGCAAGAATGTGATTCTGCGGGGGTTGCAGGCGCGCGTTGCGTAAGGATGTGATTCTAAGGGGTTTGCGAGTGCACGGAGCTTGCGGCGGACACCGGAGCAACGGGTAACTCTTTTGGCCTTGTGGACTTGCGCTCTCGACCTTGGTTGCCTCCAATGATCGTCCGAGGAGGTCCATTGTTTTCCGGTGCGGACGGTCGTTGCAGCGTGGTGTCGCCCGCATGATCCAAACGTCTCGTTGATACTCGGAATTTGGAGCGAACTGCCCTTCTGTAGTTCCTTCCATTGCACATCGGCCCGAGCGGTTGATTGACTGCAAGCACGTTGTTTCCAACAATTGATCCATGGCGGAAGCAGCGATTCAGGCTGAGAACCTGACGAAAGACTATCCGTTCGGGTTCCTCCATTTAAAAAAGAAGAGGTCGCTGGAAGGCTTGACCATGCAGGTCGAGGACGGCGAGGTGTTCGGATTTTTGGGTCCGAACGGGGCCGGGAAATCGACGACCATCAAACTGCTGGCGGGGCTCATTTTTCCGACGGCGGGTAACGCGCGGATTTTGGGGAAGCCGATCAGCGACATCTCGATGCATCAGGACATTGGATATCTGCCCGAGCAGCCGTATTTTTACGACTATCTGACTGCGGCCGAACTGCTGGACTACTTCGCGCAAATTCACAACTTCAAGGCGACAGAACGACGCGAACGTGTCGATCGCATGCTGAAGAAAGTCGGACTCGAGACAGCGCGGAAAATTCAACTCCGGAAATATTCGAAGGGCATGCTGCAGCGCGTCGGATTGGCGCAGGCGATCTTGCACGATCCCAAAGTGGTGATTCTGGACGAGCCGATGTCGGGACTCGATCCGCTAGGGCGGCGCGAAGTGCGCGACATCATCCTGGAATTGAAGAAGGAAGGGCGGACGGTGCTCTTCTCGACGCACATTTTGTCGGATGCGGAAATGCTTTGCGATCGTGTCGGCGTGATCGCGGGTGGAAAACTGCGTGGCGTTGGCGCGCCCGATGAGATCGTGGGAATCCAGGCGCACGGGATGGAGATCTTGTTCGAACTGCCCGGCGATAAGGCGAATGCGCCGAGTGCGCCGGCATTGCTCAGCAAGGCGACACGCACCGGCAACCGCTACCGAATGCACATCGAAGAGGCCGAGCTTTACCCAACGCTGGACCAGCTGAAAAACGCCGGGGCGCGCATTTTGTCGGTGACGCAGATGAAAGCGTCGCTGGAGGAATTTTTCATGGGGCTTGTTTCCGCGGATCGCGCGAGAGCGAACGCGGTGGATGTGCACGGAAAATGACGCGGGTCGCTGTAGTCGCGCTGAATACGTTTCGCGAAGCGGTGCGAGACCGCGTGCTGTACAACCTCGTGTTTTTTGCGCTGCTGCTGATGGCGGCAGCGGTTGTCGTCGGACAGGTCTCGATCGGGATCGAGCAGATTGTCATCGTCAACCTTGGGTTGAGCGCGATTTCGGTCATCGGCCTGTTGATGGCGGTATTCATCGGCGTGGGGCTTGTCTCGAAGGAGATGGACAAGCGCACGCTGTACGCGCTGCTGGCGAAGCCGGTGCGGCGCTGGGAATTTCTGCTGGGAAAATTCGGAGGATTGCTGCTGACGCTGACGATCAATACGGCGGCGATGTCGGCGGGTTTGTACCTGGCGCTTTTTTATGTGAAGCATTCGATCGAGCGCGCGGACGGCGTCGCTCTCGTTGCGATTTATTTCATTTTGTTGAAACTGGCGCTCGTGGTGGCGCTGGCGCTGCTTTTTTCGTGCTACACGACGCCGCTGCTGGCGATCCTCTTCACCGGCGGACTGTACGTGGCGGGATTGTTCGTCAAAGAGATGCGCGGGCTGCACAGCGACACGATGGCGCCGACGGTACAGACCTTCCTGCGATGGTTGTCTTATCTGCTGCCGAATTTCGAGAATTTTGATGTCATGGCGTCGGCGGCGCACGGACGACACATCCCTGCCGCATTAATCGCCCAGAACACCGCTTACGCAGCGCTCTATTGCGCGATCGTGCTTGCGGCGGCAGTGACGATTTTTTCCCGCCGAGATATGAAATGACGTCGCGGAACATCCAGTCGCTCCTGTTGTGCTGCCTGCTTTTTCCAGGTTTCGCGGGCGTGTGGAAGCTCCAGGAAAAAATTGACGCGCAGTTCGACGGGATGCACCAGGAAGCCGACGACCTCGTATTGCGCTCGGGAAAATTGTTGAAAGTGATGAGCCTGGAGTACGCGCCTTTGATGGCGGATTTGTACTGGACGCGCGTCGTCCAGTATTACGGCGACAAGGCAGTGCACCGCGATTCCAATTTCGAACTGTTGTGGCCGCTGCTCGATGTGACGACGACGCTCGATCCCAACCTGCTTGTGGCATATCGGTTCGGGTCGATGTTCCTCAGCGAGAACGCGCCCCAAGGCGCGGGACGTCCCGACCTTGCGATTCAGTTGATTCAACGTGGAATTCAGGCGAATCCCGAATATTGGCGCTTCTACGAAGATCTGGGATTCATCTACTACTTCGAGTTGCAGGACTACGGCAAAGCAGCCGCAGCTTTTCTGGAAGGCAGCAAAAATCCAGATGCGAAGACGTGGATGAAAGTGCTTGCGGCAAAAGTGAGCGAGCAGGGAGACAATTCGGAGACGTCGGCTTTTTTGTGGAACGACATCTATACGACCACGACCGACCCGCAGATGAAGGAGAATGCGGCGACGCACCTGCAATTGCTGAAGAGCGATGAAGATTGCAAGGCGATTGATGCGGTGTCGACTGAGTTTGAGAAGAAAAATTCGCGGAAGCCGTATTCGATACAGGAACTGGTCAGCGCGGGCATGCTGAAGGGTGTGCCGGCGGATCCGACGGGGCACTCGTACGTGCTGGACGGTGACGGCAAGGCGCAACTCGATCCGCAGAGTCCGCTGGCGAAGAAGAAGAGATTCTATGGGAAGACGCTTTCGAATCTGGCGAATCAGAGTAAATGAAACGAGGCCGGGGGCGCGATTCGGCAGGGGTGTGATTTGACCATCGATTGCGTGAATGGGCGTGTGCGCGAAAGAGGCGCTGAAGCGCCGCACTCTATACTATTGGGTGACGCAGAGGAGAGTCATTTGCGGGTCGATGATGATCTTGTGCGGATCGGTCTTTGAAATGAAATGAAACGGAGTCTCGGGGCCGGACGCGACAACGGTACCGAGATAAGTTGAGTGACCCGCGGTTGAGCCCGCGTAGAGGGGCACTGGCGCGAGGAACGATCGAGCCACATTGTCCTGGAATAGTTTTCCGCGAACGAGAAAACCCTTTTCGGTGCTGCTCACCTTGAAATCGACGCGATAGGCGGGAATGCCGGTCCCGCGCACCCACTGATCGAAGAACCACTCCATGGAGTGTCCTCCTTCAAGATCCATGGACTTGGTCATCACCGCTTCGACTTCGTGCTGAAGGTCCTGGGTGGAAAGAGCGCGATAAGAATACTTGGTCACCAACGTGTGGAGCAGGGTGTTGAAGCGCTCGTCGGGATTCTTCGCATTTGGCTGGCGGAGTTCTTCGCGGAGCATGTGCATGACCCATGCGCCCTTGCTGTAAATGACTTGATCGAAACCAAGAGGCGACTTCGACGAATTCAGGCGTGTGCCGAGGTCGAGCGCGCCGATGTCGGAAAAGGTTTCATCGGTTTCGGGAATCTTGGCGACAAGATTATCGCGATAGCGGGTGAGCCACATGCGAAGCGAGTGATCGCCGGTGTGCTTCTGCGTGTCGGCAAAAAGCAGCGCCAGGT
>Ga0206871_10197_pt1 | contig 15068 bp, 16 predicted proteins | sample Alteio_BWOrgCont_33_FD_152627 | JGI IMG/M metagenome (GOLD analysis project Ga0206871, IMG submission 152627) | Enriched cells from forest soil in Barre Woods Harvard Forest LTER site, Petersham, Massachusetts, United States -... | ecosystem: Environmental > Terrestrial > Soil > Temperate forest >...
TCCGACTATAGTACACTTCAGGCGAATCTTTACCTGCTTGCAACTGATTTCGAATCCTTAAAAAAATACCTGCAGGGATATACAGAAGATGGTATTTACAGTGAATGCTTAGAAGGGATAAGAGAACCAATGGCAGAATTCCCTGCGATAATCCGCAGCGGACAATTACCTGCAAAAGTGATCGCAAAAATTTTCGAATGTTATTTTCTTATGGAAGAAATGGCAAGGTATCCTTATCCTACAAATAATGTCGAAGCATTTAAAAATGACAAAGGCTGGAATAAGGTAAGACAATTGGCTTTGCTTTTGAATAATTTGGAAAAAGATTGTGAATGTTCAAATCCTAATTCATACGCTATTTCACTTACGGATAAACTGGTAGTGGATAATTTTTCTTTTGCTTTTTCAATTAACTTATCGTGAATATGTTGCTGAGTGCTTTGTCCTGTCAGCACTTTAAGCAATGCGCTTAAATAATTGGGTGATACGCTTAATACTTCGGCAATGTATTGAACAGTAGGTAATCCTTTTTTTATCAAATCATCGCTGTTGAAATATGCTGTAATAATTTCTTCCAAACGATCAAGGATATGATGATTGGTTATTTTTCTTGTAATAAATTGACGGTGATAAAATCTATCCGCATAAGTAAATAATAATTCAAGTTGCGCAATAATTACATCCTGACTGAATTTATCAATGTTCGAATGATATTCCTGTTCGATGTTCTGTATCATGCTGATGATCGTTGTTTCTTCTTTATCTGAAAGAAACAAAGCTTCATGTACCGAATAATCAAAATATTCGTATAGCTTTATTGTTTTGGCTAGACTTGTGTTCCATAAAAAATCGGGATGAATGAGTAGCAACCATCCGGAACGTCTTAATACTTCATCAGTGTTAACCTCAATTCCAAAAACCTGTCCGGGTGAAATAAAAAACATGATGCCTTCATCAAAATCATATTTCTGCTGACCGTATTTTATTTTAGCATTGAAATCTTTTTTCAGTGAAATTGAATAAAAATCAAACACTAAACTTATCGCTTCATTGCCGGGTGGATGCTCGATGGATGCCAAGTCTATTACGCTTATTAATGGATGCTCCGGTTTAGGCAATCCCATCACCTGGTGATATTGACTGATTGTTTTGATCCGGAGTAGTTTTGCATTTGCCATTTTACAAGTTAATTATTTTTACTGATTAAAGGCAGCAGCAAATTGTTTTGCAAAATCTGTAAGCTTTATTTCACCCAATATTGGTTTATGTAAATTATAATCTTCATACAATATACCATTGAACCTACTCGCATTCATTTCTACCAAACCTGCGGCAACTTTAGTATTCATTCCTGCGGCTATCATACCATTTTGCATTTGGTCATCAGGAATAACGATCCATTTCAAATCGGGTTTACCAATAGCTTCGCCTAAAATTTTTGCAAGTTCGTTTGGCGGAACTTCATCACTTGCTATGTAACGAATTGTTCTACCTTCAAAAGGCTTTTCAATTTCTTCAGCAATAGCCGCAGCAATATCTAAAGGTGAAACCCATGGTTCTTTGTTATCGCCACCATAATTGGAAACGATCGCACCTTGTGCTTTTATGGTTTGTATAAACGCAAACATATTATTGTAAAAACCAACAGGACGCATAAATTTAATGGAAACATCGTCGGGTAGTTGCTTCAAAATATTTTCCACGTTATAGTGAAAAGCAAGAAGACCATTGCCTTTATCAGTGTGAGCGCCAATGCTACTGAGATGTACTACACGCTTTACTCCAGACTCTTGAATGGCTTGTTTGTAATTATTACCAATTTGGGTAATAGCATCCATGACATCAAGATTTTGATCAAAGAAACTATTGGCCCCAAGTGCTTCCATAACATACACAACATCCGCACCTTTGAAAGTTGCTGATAAAAAATCAATATCTTCCATTGAGCCGCTAGCAGCTTTTGCGCCGATAGCTGCAATATCTTTTTGTCTTTCAGCTTTGCTACTGATAACTGTTACAGCATGTCCTTTTTGAACTAACATTGTTGTTAGTGGTTTGCCGATATTTCCTAATGAACCTGTTACTATTATTTTCATGGTTGTGTTTTTTATGTACTGTAAAATTGCACAACAACGCTAAACTATATGTAACCGAATCTACTATTGTTGTAGTCAAAAAGGTTTATTTAAATAAATATTCATTTCCGTAACTTGTATAAAACTTCAACAGCCAAATATAATTATGGAAATTAAACGCATTGGATCACAACCTTCAGGCAAAGGCCCTGCAGAATATTTTACAGGTACAGTAAGAATTGATCCACTTTATACGCCACCAGATCCGGCACGTGTGGCAATGGCGCTGGTTACGTTTGAACCCGGAGCTCGAACTGCCTGGCACACACATCCTTTGGGTCAGACCTTAATTGTTACTGCAGGTTCGGGATGGGTACAACGCGAAGGTGGTACAATTGAGGAAATACATCAAGGTGATATAATTTGGTTCTCGCCTGGAGAAAAGCACTGGCACGGAGCAACAGCTACTACAGCAATGAGCCATATCGCTATTCAGGAAAAACTAAATGGTTCACCTGTTGATTGGATGGAACATGTAACGGATGAGGAGTATAGTAGATAATTAATAAAATGTTCATATGATCAACAGAAGAGATTACAAAGTTTCCTTAAAACTGATAAATATCATATTTAGACTTGAGTTGTTTCATTTTTCAACGAGTGAGGGCTGCCGAACTTTGTTGAAAATTATTTATCATGAGAACAATAACACATAACAGCGCAGGAGATTTTTATTACATCGAAGAACATGCACAAAGATCTGTAACAAACATTTGGAAAAGATTCATTACCTATGCCGATAACCAGTAACCAGCAACCTAATAGATTATGGTGGATGGTACTGGGAATTTTAAGTCATGGGACTATTTTTACTATTGCTACATTGGGTGTCGTAACTCTTTTAGGAAATATTTTTACTTTATACATCATTACTTGTTGCGCAATGGTAATGAGTGTTGTAGTAAACCTAGCAGCCTTGCCTACCAAATACATTATTCCTATATTCTTTTTGAGTTTGGTAATTGATCTTGGTGTAATTGTTACGGCTATTTCACTATATATACTATAAAGACGAAGACTTGCGTTAGTTAGAATTGCTTTCTAATTATTGTGTGAAGTACGTGGTGAAAAGTGCGGACAACTATCTCGTGCAGAAAGATAAAGTTCATTATAATTACAAAGACCATCTTTATCTCTCACAGAAGCATATCCTGAACTCATGATCGTGAGTCCTGGATATGCTTTTTCGATGAGCGCCGGATCGTTTTGGAAATGTGCGCAATTTTGGCAAATCGACACTGACCCGGACTTAGTGAATTGAATGGATTTTAAAATATTCATGCATTAATGCGTTACAATGGTTGACCAGTAATGACCGAAAACAATTACAGATAAAATATATCCTAAAACTACGTTCACCAAAACACCGGCAGTGAATGCGATAAATGGTTTGATACCCGCATTCGCCAATTCACGAAAACGAGTTGTAAGCCCAATGCTTAAAAAACTAAATGTAAATGCCCATGTTCGCAACGACGTTATTGGTGCGATAAGAGCCGGTTTCACCAATTTATTATAATCAGCCAACGAATTTCCATGAACGATTAATGTAGTTAATATCGAAGCGATCAAAAATCCAAATACGAATTTTGGAAAACGCCACCATATTTGTGCGGCCTGAACTTTTGAATTGGTTTCATTCCGTTCCCAAACTGTAACAGCAACAAGTGCCAATACAAACGACCAGATACCGATCCAGATATCTCGCCCGATAACCTTAATTAATGTATAAGACGCAAGCGCCTGATCTGCTGTTCCTGCAATATGTCCACCTGCTAATCCGCCATAAGATTGAGCGGCAGCTAAACCTGCAGCATCTGCAAATTCAGATGTACCGATCCATGCGCCGGCTACTCCTGTTGGTAACTCAAGTACGCGTGAAATTAATGGCAACGCAAAAATGAAAATGATGGCCCATAATACAACCAATGTTATTGCGATCGGAGGATCTTCTTTTTTAGCACGTACGGCACCTCCAACTGCTATTGATGCTGAAACACCGCAGACAGCACCACCCGCTCCTAACACTGCTGCCAACCGATGGTCAAGACCAAGCTTGCGTGCAGTGAAGAAGATGACAAAAAAAGTAACTAAAGAAACGATCGAAGCCTGCAAAATAGCAACCGGCCCAGCCCAGATAATTAATGTGAAAGGCAAAGTTGCTCCCAGTAAAACGATACCGAGTTTAATATAAAATTCAACGCGGAAACCTGCATCGAGCCAACGTGGTAATCCAATTACATTTGAAATAAGCAGCCCGATAACAAGTGCCACCAATGGAGGTTCCAAATTGTAATGACTGGCCTGATCCCAGTTACCTAATATGTAGATGATAGCCGACAATATAAAGATGAAAATAAATGCTGGAATAAATTCCTTGGGTTTTTGTCCGATGAATTTTATTACGATAGTGAAAAGTATCAGCAAAGCCGCAAGCAAAGCAAGGTACCGAATGCCGGTAGTTGATAATTGCGTGGCCAACTGTGAAAAGTTTGACCATTTAGCCGGAGCTACCGCAATCCATGAGATGCTTGAGCCGGAAAGGTAAAAGACATAGGCAAGAATAACAATGCCGAGTCCGAGCCAAACCGCCCACCAATCTTCCTTCGACCAGAACTCCGACCAGCCGGATGTTTTATTTGTGTCTGCTATTTCAGTGTTGTTTGTACTCATATCAGTTAAATTAGGAAACGAAAATAAGTGTATCTTATTAATCTACCAAATTAGTAGACTAATAAATTAATGCCAGTGAACAAATCATACAAAAGGAAAATAGACCTAAATTGGCCCTACTTTTGATATAAAAGCTCTTATCTAAATTAGACAGCAGTAGATCACAATAAAACCAAACTTTACAATATGAAATTCACAGCATCAAGACTTTCGAGCGACAATAAAATATTTCCTTCAGAAATATACCTGGAAGAAACAGGGATAACAATAAAAATTCCTGGTCTGTTTAGCGGAGAGACAAAGCATTTTGATTTTAATCATATCGCTTCTGTTGAAATAGACACGCCACTGATCGGTTTTTCATCAATAACTATTTTTGCAGGCGGAACTCAAATGTCAGCCAACGGCTTTACTAAAGCAGAGGTAAAACAAATAAAAGAAGGGATTGAAGCAGGAAAGAAAGCCTCAACCAATCAATCGAATTGTGGCCAGACAAGCATAGCGGATGAAATACAAAAACTCAAAGGATTACTTGATAGCGGTGTACTTACTAAACAAGAGTTTGATACACAAAAGGCAAAGCTTTTAAATAATTAAGAATATTTGTTGGCCTCACTAGCATAACTGGCGCAAGTCTTCCGAAGGATGACTTGTGTCTACCATGCAGCCAGTTTCCTAACTGGCGAATAGCAAATTATAAAAGCACCACCTCAATTCTACCCTTCCTCGTAGTATAATAATCCACACCACTACTATAAATATAATCCTGCGGTTCATAAACAATACCGGCGCGAACAGGATTTTCATGCAAGTAATCCAATCGTTGTTGTTTAATAGTATGCGTACTTAATTCAATAGGATGATTATCCTGTTGCCAAAACTGAATATCTTTATTGTTGCTGTTCCGTTTACCCGCTCTTTCCATCATCCAAATCATCCATTCTTTCCGGCTTTCTTTATTATTTACTTTTATAGCTTTATGCAATTCTTCTGAACTGTGGCGCTTAAGATCCCGCATAATATTACTCATTGCATTACCACGTGTACCAATAATTAAGTGTAAATGACTTGACATTATACACCATCCATACACTTCAAGATCTTTATTCTTTTGGCAAAATCTTATTGCATCAAGAACTCTTTCTTTATATTCATTTCGAATAAATAAATCTATCCAATGAACAATAGTAAACGTTACGAAATATAATTTATCGTTATCAACGCCGCATATCTGCGCTAGTTGGGGGAGTGAGGAAGACTTGCCCAGTTCAAGGGAAGTAACAGTATTAGCAATTATATGCTATTCCCTTTTATAAAGACTTTAGGTGCGTAATTTCCACTTAAAACACCGCAAGCGATAACTTCATTTAAAAAAGAAGTATATACAGCTGTTCTATATCTACTTCCAAACTCTAATTCTAGTTTTAGATCTTTTATTATTGGAGGAGCAATATATTGAGAGATGTTAGTTAATTCGAAATTTTTATTTAAAAGATGAAAGCCATCATGGTATGGGTTGTTAGAATTTGAAACATCAATTAAAAAATTTACAATTGATTCATATGACGTAATTGGTAATTGTGAATTCACTTTTTTCAATGAAGAAATAGGTAACAGATTTGGATTGTCATTATACAAAATAATACCCAATCCACTAAATTTTTCCCCTTTACGAGAATCAACATCTTTTAATAGTTGCATTAAGCGCTTTGCTGAGTTCATAAGTGTAAAAAGTTATGGAGTTAATCGTCCAATTAGTTTTTCCTGTTGGAATGAAACTTTTATTAGACCTACATTTTGTAATTTATTATAATAATCTCCATCAAGCATTTTTTTATCTGGATAGTATAAGAATTTAGCTGTTCCAGAGTGATTATTTAATTTTTCTGGAATACCTCCCGTTTCATTTGTAAAAATATAATACAATCTAAAAAAGCCATTTTTCTCTTCAACAATTGTTTCAGATGTACTTATAGAAGTCGAACTTACATTATCCTTTGTAATATCACCAAAATAACCACAGATGTGAATAGAAGATGCTGACTGGCTTATTTCGATTACACAATCAAGTATTTTTTTCTTTCCGTTTTCAACATAACTTGATTCAAGCTTTCCTACATACCTTCCGTTTAAATTCGGTATATCAATAAGCCATTTAAATTTATTGCTTTTCCACAAATAATTATTTATTAAATAAATTATTATAGTGATAAAAAAAGGGACGGTAAAACTATCTGTAAATATAATTGCAGTCGCAAGCGGGCCAGGAATATTTGATATTAAGTGATTTATCCATGTTGACAATGCTCCCAATATTACTGCCAATCCAATAATCAATAATATTAATCTTTCTGTTTTATAGTATTTAAAATTCATTTCTATTTTTTATAAAAACTAATCCAATTAATAATTCTTTTGCAGATTCTATATTCCATACATGTTCGGATATTAAATCATGAACACCATTTGCACATCTAAACTTTGTTATACTTTTGTCGTTAAATTTATTAACTAATTCTTCTAATATAGACTCAAATCTATTTTTATAGCTTCCTGTAAATTTAGCATTATCTATATTAAATAATAGATTTTCTAAAAAATAAGATTTAACTGTTTCTTTGTGCAATTTTCCATTGTCAATTAGTTTTTGTTTGAGAGTTTTAAACATTCTGACAGACTCTTTGAAATTTCCATTAGTAGCCTGATTTTTTAAGATAAGCGCTTGTCTATGTTCTTTTGGAAAATTAACGATTTGTTTCCCGGTATTGGTATCAAAAATAATTCCTTCATCATACTTTTGATTCTCAGAGTTATAAAATGAATTATAGAATTTATAAGTAAGCGCTGGAACTATATCTGCATCACAAAATTTAGGATGATTTTTAATTTTTAAACATTTATCATCATTAAAAATATACTGAGCTCCGAAATGACTTTGTAAACAAAAAAGAATATCTAAATTATATAGATTAAATGTATATAAAGAATCTTTTGTACTCGCTTTGTATCTATTTAGTTCATCAGATTTCAAGTTTGTAGTATATGCTCGCCATACATTTTGTAATCTAAGAACAATATCCACGTCACTCGATTTACTAATATTTGTATCATTCGCATATGATCCTTGGAGAAATATGTCAATGGCTGGAAGTTCTGCCAACTGGAACTTATCTTTGACTGCCTGGGTATTATAAAATTTAGTAATTGCAGTTCTAATTTCTGTATGCGTAGCGATTACCTCTTGTTTCTCATATTTAAAAAGTGAAGTACTAAAACTCGCAAATTGTTGCTCATTATAAATCATTCGGGTAAGTATTAAATTGTTAAAGAGTTATTCAAATATACAATTCATCGGAGATTTGATAATATGCTCAACAAAGATATACCGCACAAGTGAGTGACACAACGATGCCGCTATGAAATACAAATGCCGGTAAACAAAACTATTTATTCAAAAAGGTCTGTTTGTAGATTATCTTTATCATTCTTCTCCCATGCAAAGTCCATGCTTTTGCTGTACTCTGTTAGCTTGGCTCCTACTGCCTTCCAGCCCATTACTTCTACTAATTTTGCCGGCTTGAATTTGTTGAGGCGCACTTGTTGTCCGCGGCCACTTTGTACCACGAGTACGGGTTCTTCCTGGGTTGTGACTGCTTCCAAACGATTACCATCGCCTTCTTTGATGAAGAAGAATTTGTTGTGGAGCGTTGTTGTTTCAATTTTAAAACGCTTGATATTGTACTGTAGTTTATCGTTATCCAGGTAAACGGCAGTAACTATTTTGTTAGGGTTGAATTTTTCTATGAGTATTACTTTCTCCGTATCAAATCGCTGTGTTAGCTCCTGGTCGGTTATCTGGTAATTACCATCGTTATACATAATAAGCAGCCTGTCTTCCGCATCAAACTTGCCTAAGTAGGTTCCTTTTTCTTCGGTATTCAGTCTGCCGAATTTATCATCGAACCAAAGCTTTTTAGCATCCAGCGTAGATTTGCCGGCTTCTTTAAACTTAACGGTCTTGATAGGATATTTAGTTACAATATTACCTACACTGCTGCGTCCTTTGATCTCCTGGTCGCCGAAAGAAAATTCCAGCTCTTTATTTTTTGCCGCGCAATTAGGGCTGAGGGTAATTTTTACCGTCTCTGCCTCACCGTTAGCATTGGCAGAAAAATAATGCACTTTGCTTTTTTCTTCATCCTTCGCCAATGGATATTCTCTATCACGCGTAACACCGGTTACGTTGAAACGCTTGGCAAAGCTTACGCCCGTTTTACCATCCACATAGATCATATTGTAGGTGGTGCGTTCATCATTTTTCTGAAACACGGCCACATGAATGATATCCTTGCCGATAAATACTTTGTCGGCCACGCGTACCACTTTCATGATACCGCCCTTGGTGAAGGCGATGATATCATCCAGGTCGGATACTTCTGCAACGAATTCATCTTTCTTTAAACCGCTGCCGATAAAACCATCGGCATAGTTCACGTATAATTTAATATTGGCAATAGCTACAGACTTAGCCTGCACGGTATCAAATTGTTTGATCTCCGTTTTGCGTTCTCTGCCCTTGCCGAATTTTTTTAATAAAGCGTCGTAATAAGCAACGGCGTAATCAACCAGGTTAGCAATATCATGTTTCACTTGTTTGATTTCTGCTTCTAAAGATTTGATCTGCGCTGTTAATTCATCAATATCTAATTTATAGATACGGCGTACAGGCTTGTCAGTTAGTTTAACGATATCTTCTCTGGTGATCTCGCGTTTTAATACTTTTTTAAATGGCTCAAATGCTTTGTTGATACCATCAAGTACTTTCTCCCAGGTATCGTATTTCTTTTCAAGCTCTTTGTATATTTTTTCTTCGAAGAATATTTTTTCTAAAGAAGTGTAGTGCCATTTTTCCTGTAGCTCGGCTAATTTAATTTCCAGCTCACGTTTCAATAACTCTTTAGTATTATCTGCAGAGATCTTTAATAATTCGTGTGCGCCTAAGAAAATAGGTTTCTGATCAACAATTACACAAGCGTTCGGAGAAATGCTCACTTCGCAATCTGTAAATGCATACAAGGCATCGATGGCGATATCCGGCGAAATACCCGGCGCCAGCTCAATAATAATTTCTACCTCAGCAGCGGTATGATCGGTTACTTTTTTGATTTTTATTTTCCCCTGGTCGGTTGCTTTTACAATGCTTTCCATCAACTGCGTTGTAGTAACACCGTAAGGAACGTTTCTGATAACCAACGTTTTTTTATCCTGCTCTTCTATCACCGCACGTACCCTTACTTTACCGCCGCGTTTGCCATCGTTGTAATTGCTGGCATCCATTGTACCACCGGTCTGAAAATCAGGATAGATTTCAAATTTTTTACCTTTTAAATATTTGATAGAAGCGTCTATCAGCTCACAGAAATTATGTGGTAATATTTTCGTTGCTAAACCTACCGCGATACCTTCTGCACCCTGCGCTAATAGCAATGGGAATTTCATTGGCAAAGTAACCGGTTCATTTTTTCTACCATCGTAGCTCAGTTGCCAGTTGGTAGTCTTTGCATTAAAGGCAACTTCCAAAGCAAACTTGCTTAAACGTGCCTCGATATAACGTGCTGCTGCTGCGTCATCACCTGTGCGTACATCGCCCCAGTTTCCTTGGGTTTCTATTAAGAGATCTTTTTGTCCGAGATTCACCAAGGCATCGCCGATACTCGCATCACCATGCGGATGGTACTGCATGCTTTGTCCGATGATATTCGCTACTTTATTAAAGCGGCCATCATCCATTTCCTTCATGGCGTGCAAAATTCTTCTTTGCACGGGCTTTAATCCATCTTCCAGTGCAGGCACAGCTCTTTCTAATATTACATAGCTGGCATAATCCAGGAACCATGTTTTGTATTGTCCGCTGATGCCGGAATCACTGTGGAGGTACTCTTCTTTGTTTTTTTCTTTTGCCATTATTATGGTTAAATTATCTCGTGTTTTACTTTTAAATGTTCAATTCGCAATGCTCAATATTCAATTTTCAACTTCTTCAAATTATTGGACTCTTCAGTTGAGTATTGAACATTGAAAATTGAGCGTTGAACATTTATTTATTCTCTTTATTCTTAACAGCTGTGTCTATACTTTTAGCAACAATTGCGATCAGTTCTTCCGTTTCTTTATAAATACCATCAAGCTTTTCTACTGGCTTTATCATTACTTTTTTAATTATCACTTTCAACGCTGTTCTACATTCTTTTAATTCTTTCAGTACAATCCCCATTTTATAAATAAAATCATTTCTGGATTCTGCCGCTTGCACTTCGCCGTAATTAAATGTAGGTGAATGACAAGAGCGTATTAATTGTCCGGCGATATAATTTCCAGCTCTTGTATTTGGCAAGGTTTCAACAACATCAATCATTCGACAGGTAAAATCAACCAAACGATCTTCAAGATCATATTTTTTAGTTTGCATAGGTGAGGTATTAAAAACTTGAACATTGAGCATTGAAAATTGGACATTGATTATTTACACTATTCCTCTTTCCCGATCTTCCCTAAACTCGTAAACTTAAATCCTTCATTGTATTTCAATCCATATCCTGCAAATCTATCCAATGATGAATGGCCGAATAATACCAATCCTATCACTTCCATATTCCAATTGCTTAAAAAAATACCCGTCATTAAAATTGCGATGGCTATTCCTTTGTGGTGAAACAGATTGTAGCATGCTGCACCAACTTTATTCCCTGCTAAATAACCGATCATGCTAATATCCGGACCAACGAACACTATTAAATACCACCACCAGCTTACCTGTAAATAATGCAAGGCATAAATACTTGCAAAAAACATCGCCAGCTCTTCGAGCTTTAATAGTGTTTTCATTATGATTTCGTTTTTATTTCGAAGTCTTTCATGTTCGCAACTTTGCCCTGCACATCAAACATATTTTGCGCGATCATAACTTTTAAGCGCCAAAGCAAGTATGCATCACCGGTAGTATGTTTGGCTTTGCTTAAATATTGCTGGATTATTTTTGAAGCTTTCTGCCAATCCACTGTGATAAATTTCTTTAGCTCTGCATCGTAGAAAGAATAATCTTCATTCACCAATTTTTTACCCCCTTCTAAAATACGAACGCCTTTATTTTCGTTGCAGATCTTTGTCCATTCATCTGGATCAACTTCGAATTCGCTTAGCGTTATTTCTCTTGATAATTTTTTCGCTTTTAAAAATTCTTTTGCGGGGATTTCCGATAGCCAGTTTGGATAAAAGATATTCCCTTTTTCGTTGATGAAAGGAAGATTGTTTAAATATAAAATATACACGCGGCTCTGGAACTCCTGCATATATTTTAATAACCAATAATAACCACCTACATCATGTTTGTTTTGCGCGGCCCATATCCAGATCGTTTCTTCTGTATCACGGCGCATCGTACCAACCAATTCGGCTGCAACTTTATAATCATCCACTTCGCCGTCCTGTACTTTGCTTTCATAATCACCACCCGCTAAAACATCTGTCCACCATTTTTTACGTTCTTCTTTTCCTTCGCCGAGGTAAATATTATTTAACGGACCAACTGCATAATCATCTCTGATCAGCATTATCTCGCCTTGTAATGTTTCGTCTAACGCAATGGCCTGTTCTAATACTTTTACATCGGGCTCGTTAAAAACTATATGGATCATGTTGTTTTTTTATTAAGAATTAATGATTAGTAATTAAATACCCTCCTCAACAAGATCTTGTTCGATCTTCAAATTATCGATAATAAAATCTTGCCTGCTTGGTGTGTTTTTACCCATGTAATATTCTAACAATTGTTGAATATGGGTTTCTGGTAATAACATAACCGGCTGCAATTTCATATCAGCACTGATAAAGCGTGCAAACTCTTCCGGACTTATCTCTCCCAATCCTTTAAATCTTGTTATTTCAGGTTTGCTGCCAAGCTTTTTCATTGCGGCCTGCTTTTCCGTTTCATCATAGCAATAAATAGTTTCCTGTTTATTTCTTACGCGGAACAAAGGTGTTTCCAAAATATACACGTGTCCGTTTTTCACAACATCGGGAAAAAACTGTAAGAAGAATGTCATCAATAATAAACGAATGTGCATACCATCCACATCGGCATCGGTTGCAAATACGATATTATTGTAACGAAGGTCTTCGTAGCTTTCTTCAATATTTAATGCATGTTGCAATAAATTGAATTCTTCATTTTCATACACAACTTTTTTAGTAAGACCGAAACAGTTTAAGGGCTTACCTCGCAAGCTAAATACAGCCTGGGTATTAACGTTTCTTGCCTTAGTGATACTACCACTCGCACTATCCCCTTCGGTAATAAAGATGGTGCTCTCTTTTTGTTTTTCTAATATGCTATCCTTGTCTTTCCCCGTTGCTTCATCGTTGTAATGAAACTTACAGTCTCTTAATTTTTTATTGTGAAGATTGGCTTTTTTTGCTCTTTCATTTGCCAATTTTTTAATGCCAGCTAATTCTTTACGTTCTCGTTCATTTTGTTCGATGCGCTTTTTTAAAGCTTCAGCAGTAGCTGTATTTCGATGAAGGTAATTATCCAGTTCCTTCATCAAAAAATCGCCAATAAAATTCCTCATTGACGGGCCGCCTTCAAATACATTTGACGAACCTAATTTGGTTTTCGTCTGACTTTCAAATACAGGTTCCTGAACACGCACGCTTATAGCTGCGCAGATGCTGCCTCTTATATCGGCTGCATCATAATCTTTTTTATAAAACTCACGAATCGTTTTTACATAACCTTCTCTAAATGCTGCCAAATGCGTACCGCCTTGTGTTGTGAACTGCCCATTTACAAAACTGTAATATTCTTCGCCGTAAGCATTTTCATGCGTCAGCGCCACTTCAATATCCTCACCTTTTAAATGAATTATGGGGTAACGAATTTCATCTTCATTCGTTTTGCGTTGCAAAAGATCCAGCAAACCATTTTTACTGACATACTTTTTGCCGTTTAGGTTCATTATCAAACCCGCATTCAAATAACAATAGTTCCAAAACTGGCTATCTAAATATTCCTGTACAAAATGAAAATTTTTGAAGATCGTATCATCGGGAATAAAGGTTACAAAAGTTCCGTTGGGTTCTTTCGTTGCAACTTCTTTGTGTTCTTTTATTAAAACACCTTTCTGAAATTCAGCTGTTTTTTCTTTTCCATCGCGATAAGCGGTTACAGTAAAACTATTACTTAAGGCATTTACTGCTTTTGTACCCACACCATTCAATCCTACACTTTTCTGAAACGCTTTACTATCGTATTTGGCCCCGGTGTTTATCTTACTTACAACATCCACCACTTTTCCTAATGGAATACCACGGCCAAAGTCACGTACAGTAATTGTTTTGCCCTCTATCACCACATCAACCTGTTTACCAAACCCCATGGTATGCTCATCAATACAGTTGTCTATCACCTCCTTTATCAATACATAAACACCATCATCGGCACTGCTTCCGTCGCCAAGTTTACCAATGTACATACCTGGCCGCAAACGAATATGTTCCTTCCAGTCCAGACTCCTTATGGAGTCTTCATTATAAGTCGATACTTCTTTTTCTGCCATTCGAGTGTTATTATTATAGTTAGTTTCTGAAAGTTAAAATTGAATAGTCAAACCCATAAATACCTGGATCTCATAACATACTTTTTGCTTTTAACTTTTACATTTTGACTTTAATTTATAGCTTTTGAGTTTAAAAACTACTTGCAAGCGACGCAATATACTAATAATTTTAGTATTTTAGAGCTGTGGCAAATATAGTTAAATGAGTAAAGAGAATCCGTTTCCCTTTTTAACAGTTGTGTATAAAATAACATTGCAGACGGTAAATAGGCTTAAATACTATATTTGCGGCTTCATATTATCATTAAAACTCATTTTCTGGAAACAAATCTTAACACCATACTGGGACTGGCAGCAGAAAGAGAAAATGAGAACGATATGTTTCGCTCCTTCCTGAAAAAACAGGATCCCGGGGAAATTGACCGATTAGTGCATTTTATCAATAATGAAATAACACCAAAAATTGATTGTACCAAATGTGGCAACTGTTGCAAGACTTTAATGATCAATGTAACTTCTGAAGAAGCAGAAAGATTAGCCATTCATTTAGAAATGACGGTACCCGATCTGAAATCAAAATATATTGAAGAAAGCTTGCAGGGAAAAATGATCATGAATACGATCCCTTGTCATTTTTTAGTCGGTA
>Ga0206871_10200_pt1 | contig 14985 bp, 20 predicted proteins | sample Alteio_BWOrgCont_33_FD_152627 | JGI IMG/M metagenome (GOLD analysis project Ga0206871, IMG submission 152627) | Enriched cells from forest soil in Barre Woods Harvard Forest LTER site, Petersham, Massachusetts, United States -... | ecosystem: Environmental > Terrestrial > Soil > Temperate forest >...
TTGGGGCAGAAGATTGTTGTTATGCTGCTGGTTGTAATTGCCGACCGATTGGAGGCACTGACTGGAAACCCCGTCCATTGCTTCCATGCGGGCGAGCGTCGCGAGAGCGCGGCTGCTTCCAAGCACTTGACTGCTCAGAAAGCTCGATGAGGTCGAATTTAGTCCAAGGTTGATGAACTTCCAAACCGTACTAGCTGTGCCAGGAGATTGCCCGTTCATCACACCTTGCAATCCAGTCGTTTCACCATAATTGTTAGCGATACTCGCCAAAGTGAGCTGCGACTCGATCGTCTTCCAGATCGATTTGCTGGAGAAGTTCTTGAGATTGCCGTGGAGCATGTTGTAGGTCGTCACGGCTTGTTGGTAGTCCTTGAGTAGCGTGCCTGCCATCTGAATGTCGGCGGAGAGTTGTTGCCGCCAGGTGGCTGCATCCTGTGCCCGGTCGTAGATCTGCTGGATAGCATGGACGGACTGGGTTGGGTCGAAGACGGTCAGCTGTGCGTGGCTGGGGAGCGTGGCACCGAGGGTAAGGAGCATGACAACTGCTTCGGAGTGGCATATAAGGCGACGTATCTTCATGAGGATTCTCCTGAAAACAACGATTCGATTAAAGAGTTGGGTTGACGCGATGTTCCGCGTAGGACGGAATGAGAATGTCCCTCCCGATATACACGCGCGCTCGGGAGCCTTCCTTGAGGGTGATTACCGGGAGGCGGTTCAGGAAATGGTTGAGAATCTGTTCAGCCTCCTGACTGCTCTGTGCTGAGATCCCATTGCGAATCTGGGTGGAAGGGTCAAGAATGCTGTTGCCGTTGCCGATCTGGGCTAGACCTCCTAAACCGCCGATCGCGGCGGCAGCGCCGAAGGCCATCAGATAGCCGTGATCTACCTTGGTCGCGAGACCGGTAGTCCCGATCTGATCGAGTCCTGCATACTTGTCGAAGTCGAGCGAAAAGCCATCCGGACAGACGGCACGATGGAAGCTGACGAAGAGCTTGCGCTGTTGTCCGCTGGCGACGCTACTCACGGTACCAATCAGGCGAGTGCCCTGAGGCATCAGTAGTTGCTGGTGATCGTGAGAGTAGTAGTCGGTCGTCAACATCAGTAGCACCGGGCCGCTGGCGCCACCGTCGACATGGTTCGTGACCACCGCCTCAAGCACTGTCCCTTCGAAGACACGATAGAGCCGGTCTTGATATTCGTCGAAGTCATACGAGCCTATTGGATCGGTCTTAGTCTCTTTGGTAACTGCCTCTTCCTCCGTTACCGGAGTCTCGACAGGCCTAGGCCCCCTCAATGCACTCAGCGAGCTCTGGGCGACTTCTCCGGCAGCGGCTATGTCGATCGCGGCGGCGGTCGGTTGGCTTGGTGCTGAGATTGTCTCTCCCGCAAGTTGCAAGGACGACCCCTCATTCCTTTCCTTCACAGCGGCTCGAGGTGGAAAGTCAATGGCCACCGTGTCGCTGTTAAGAGCATCCTGGTGTTGCTTTTCACGCGCCAGTTCTCGCTGCTTCGCCTCAGCCTGGGCCTGAGCGACGTTGGACGTCTGTTGCGGTGCGTTCGGACTATCTCCATAAATCACAGCTTGTTGCGCAGCGGTCATCGGTGGTGCATTTCCCGCCTCTGGTCCCGGAACTCCCTGCACCTCTTGAAGCTGCTGCAGCGCCGCGGCTAACTCCTGCTGGTGTTGACGCTCATCTGCATCGCGCTTTGCCTGCAACTGCTGCTGCGTCTCGAAGCTCGTTACCTGTTGCGCATTAGGCGCTAACGGCCGTACCGGCATGGCGCTGCCTGCTTCGTGCTTCTTATTGCCCTTCACCAGGTTCGAAATATTGGCAATACCAATCACCGCAACGATTGCGACCAGGGCGATGATTACAGGCAGGCTCTTCCTCAGTGGCGGCTTTGCCTCGGGCTGTTCAGGGATAGTACGAGAAGAATTCAGCGGCTCTGACATGCTAGTTCCTCTCTCCGGCGCGGTGAAACGCCACTTTTTGCTTGCCGATCGCGAGGTAGCCGTTATCCAGTTCCTTGGGTACCGTGTAGAGACCGTTGTAGTAGTCGAAATTGATAAGCGAGGGCTTCTTCTCTTTCACCTCGTACAAGGCTGGCGTTTCCTGGAAATGTCCGCGCAGATAGGTAAATTTGTCATCACGCCAAATCTGTTGAAGCCCCAGTGTTCGGCCCTTAGATTGGTCCCATGTGTAGTCGAATTGCAAACTGCTCGGATATTGGCTCCGATACTGCTCAGCCTTGGTTTCCTGGGCCTTGAGTTCCGCTGATTGCGCGGCGTTAGCGGCGGCGGCCTCCTGCTTTGCCTTTTCCAAATCCGCAGCCGGAACGAAGACGGGCAGGTCTGCCAGCTTGTCTTTTGAGGCTTTATCACTAGCTTCCAAATAGATATTCGCGTCAAAGTGAGGATCTGAGTCACTTGAGACCTCACGAAGCTCAAGAGTGTACTCGTTCCCGTGGTCGGAGATGATATGGATGTCGGTCGTCGCGTTGGCAAGCTTTGGTTTGAGACTCAAGAAGCGGCTGGGGACGTGACCACCATCGAAGACCCAATTTACGGTGTCTCCACCGAAGACAGTTGCGACTTTCTCCTCAGCTGGAAGCGATACCAAGGTGGATTGCAGGAGTCCTGCGCGAATCACCGGCGGCGTTGCTCCCGCCGAAACCGATACGGTGCGTGGCGCGCTGGGCGAGAGTGGATGAGGCTGGTCGGGAGCGGCGTAGCCTGATGCCGGGGCCAAGGCGAGCCCTAGAGTGACAAATATAAGAATGGGTGGTTTCATGGCACTGGTCCTTTCCCCGTTATCGATCTGTTATGCGGTCTCGCCCTGGGCGAACCGCGAAATGCCCTCGTGTAGTCCATATCTGGCGATAAGCTTTGCTCGTCGCATCCGGTCTTTTGGCTTGGTTGAGAACGTGGCGTAGCTGCGGCCGTCGAGATTGAGAATGACCACCTTCGTCAGTCCATCGCGACGTATATATAGCGCCTCACGGTCCTGCAGACTCTCGAACAACGCGATTTGCTGTTCGTTCATCTTGAACAGTTCGGCGTATCGTTTCCGGTTAAACGTCGCGTCCTTCAGGAAGAGGAACGACGTGCACGAGTTCACAATGCTGTCGGCGTTCCCGCCGAGGTCATCAGCGGATTGACCAATCATCGTGACTCCGCCAAGGGTTTTCCTTACGGTTTTTATCGAGCTCAAAGCACCATCAAGCAACTGCTTGTTCTTCATTGACGAGAAGATTTCCTCGATCAGGATGTGCTTTGGGACGCCAAGATTGGCAGGGTCGTACAGCACATCGTTAATCCGCCGCAGGAGCCACACCATGAGTGGTTCAATCAGGTCCGCGTACTGCTCGTTATTAACGCCCTGGAAGTCGAAGCATTGCAGGCGGGACAGCGAGAGACTGTCTTCTACGTTGTCGAAGATGGAGTGGTAGACGCCTTTGCCGACCCATTTCGAGAGATAGCGGTCGAGTTTTTTGGGTAGGAACAGATTCGACAGCCGCCGGTTCTCCGGATCGAGGAGGTACATGTCTTGCACGGCCTTATGGATCACGTCATCGTCTTCCGCTTCCAGTTCCGCTCCGCCGTTGGCGAGGAGCAGCTTGATGAACGAATACAGAAACTTGATGTTGCTCTCGGTTGGCTCGAGCGCGAACGGATTGACTCTGGGGCCATCCTTGCCTACGCGGTCAACACGCCCGCCGTACAGTTCCACGACGCTCTCGTAGCTGCCACCGATGTCGAAGATGTAGGTGAAGCCGCCATACTTCTGCTCGAGTGCGACGGTCGCGTTTCCGATCACGCTTTTGCCACTCCCGGTTGGGCCGAGGATGAGCATGACGCGCACACCATCCACATACACGTCCTGAAAGAAGGGCGTCCGAGTACGAGTCTCGAAGATGTTGAGGTATTCGGCGTCAAGGTCCTCGGAATGCGGATGTCCGAGATGCGGAGCAAAAACGGAGGAAAGGCGTGCGTGATGGTCCTCTGCCAGCCACAGGGGGAAAACATTGAACTTTTGGTTACCGGGGAACATGGCGTAAAACGCCGAGAGGTTGCCGAGCGTCTCCTCCATAACTTGCGCTCGCGCGTCCACGAAAACCCGATGGACTGCGGGGACTGTGTCGCGTAGCTGGTCGGCGCTACGACCGGCTAAGAGCAAGCGAAGGGAGTATTCACCTTGGGCCTTCTTGTCGAGAGAGCGAATCACTTCGCTTAGGTCATCGACGCTGTTGTTCGCGGCTTTCGCGCCAGCCGTCGTATCCAGTAAGGCGGTATCGCGTCCGCTCATCACCCGTTGCAGGACGCTAACCTTGAAAAAGGAAATGAACTTCTCCTGGGCGTCGATCTCGCTGCGAATTGCAGAAGTAGACTTGACTCGCCACGTCGAGCACAAGACGCTGTCGCAATCGAGACTCAGCAGACCCGAAAAGAGGCACGGCCGGGACGCCTCTGGTGTCGTCTTCAGGGAGAACATCTGCACGTGGCGCTTGCCGACTTTGAGGTAATCGCTGTGCCATGCCACGGGAGCTTTAACGATCTGACGGTCTACGCCCGTATCGGCGCGAAGCTGGTCATCTGCAGCCCACTCTTCAAGATTGAAAAGGTAGCTAAAAAATTGGAAGACATCCCTTTTGGGGAGGAGGCGCAGCCCCACGGGATTGTTGAGATGGGCTTCCAGAACCGTAGCCGCTTTCTCGAGGTCGGCCAGAATGCGGGATGTTGCAGCGGCATTCTCAAGAGGCTTACGGCTGACTCCTCTCAGCTTCGACGGTTCGATCGTCAAGCACCAATGCAAGTCGATGCGGCGGAAGCCAGCGGCCTTCTCAAGGAAAGCGAGGCGGTCATCTGCGAAAACCTGGGTGATGGGGTTCGTATACTTCTCTTGCCTGGGAATATCAAAACCAGACATGACTCGCGTGTACTGATACAGGCAAGATCCTTCGGGTAGGCCGCGGAGGGCTCCCTCAATTGAGCGTATCCGTGCGTCCAATTCCTGGTCTGTGAGGCCCTCTTCGTCGATGCCCGTCAGAGAGAAAAGGCAACCGTACCCGCCTCCCTTGAGCGCAAAGATCCTAGGGCCTACGAAGCGCGAGATCGGAATGATGCTGCACGCGGCTCCGGCCTTGGCGAACCAGGGCGTATATCTGAGCTGTTCACTGTTTGCGCGGATCATAGTAGGACTTCTGGTTGAGGCTTAGGCCCCAGAGTTGAAACATCTTTGGGTGTTTGCGAACGACGAGCCATGCACTGAGAGCGAGTATTGGAAAAGCGATCATCGCCAGCAGGCGAAACCCAACGAGGAAAACAGTTACGCAGACGAAGACGATCGCCATCCATGCTGTGAGGTCGAGGCCGAGCTTGGCTCTCGGACGGTTCAGCGCTTGGTTGATTGGTAACGGTTCTCCCCGCTTGGTCATGGGCGTATCTCACATGGACTGGCCGGTAAGTGAACCGATCCAGCCTGCGCCCCATCCCAGGACTCCGGCACCAAAGAGTGCACCGAAGAGACCAGGTATGGCATCCTGGAAACGCCCGCTCAACATTCGGATTCCGGCAAAGATCAGACCGCCGAAACAAATAACCGCGCCCGCGTAGATAGCGAACGTCTTAAATGTGTTCATGAGAGTTTGCGCCCCGGTGAAGTCCATCGACCCCTGGGCGTGGGCAACACCAGAGAAGGCGAGCGCCACTAACGTTGGCCCCATCACCTGTGCTGCGCGGAAAAGTTGTCGTTTGGAGAAGAATTTTTCCTGCCTAGTAGCAGGCGAAACGGCCAACCGAATGGGGTTCTTATCCAATCGGCGGAGAGGGGGGAATTGGATCACTATGCACCTCCGCTGACTTTGCTTTGTCAGCACGGCCCAACCCTAACGGCGATCTGTAAACGACGTCCAATGACTTTTCGGGAGAGCATTATTCGCTGCGGGAATAACGAGCGATGAGATCGGCGGAGATTTTGCGAAAACCTGAATGTCCATCTGTCGGCGGCGAGAGGAGTCTCCTCGCGGATACTCCTTGCGTCCTCGATGCCTTTCAATATCTGGATCATCTGCTGGTGCTCCCGCTCATACGCACCTTAGTCAGATCCCGACTTCTGATTCATTGTTAAAGTCCGTTGCACGCCTTAGCGAACGCCTTCCAAGTGTCAGTAGCACATTGATGAAGAACAGGCATGAGTCGAGACTATATTTCGCATGTCGTACTCATATTTTCGCCGTTAGTAAATGGGCGTCGGGCGGCTGGATTGCGAATGGTAGAGACGCTGGCAGGCGCACTCGGCCTGGCCGTCGCCGAACCTCCTAAAGAGTGTTTAAGGAAAATCCGAGCTCGTTTTGACTCCCAACTATTCCCAAACGGAATCGAGAACATCCTGAATTTCATTGGACACGCTTCACCCACTGGGAAAAGCTGATAACCGTCGGCTTGCACAAGTCGCGAGAAACTCCGGAGACACCTTTATGGAGCGGACTTTCAACGCATCGGTTGGCGCAGGGGAAAACAGAAAACGTCCGCTGCGAGACACCTTCGTCCCAGAGTCGCTCCTGGACTCTTCGGAAGCTGCCGCGATGATGAAGGTCCATCCGAAGACGCTCCAGAAGCTCGCACGTCAAGGCCAAATTCCGGGCGTTCATGTTGGAAAGCTTTGGCGCTTCAGGGCATCCGTAATTGAGGCCTGGATCGATCAGCAAATGGTTGGTTGAAATCTCCTCGACTTCTTCCTCAGGCGGACTTATCCTTGGCCTAAGGAACCTCTGAGCAACCCGTGGATTTGACGGGCTCTGATGATGCAAGGGAGTTTCGGGGTGTTAGCGGGTGCAGATCTGTCGCCTGCTACTCGGCATTTCGCCCGAAGCCGCTGTTTACACGGATTTTCCAGACACTACGCCCCGAGCAGGGCCAGCCGTTTGCGGTGCAGATGCAGGTCACCCAAGACGAAGCAGGCGCACAGCCGGTTGTGGTTCTTCTTCAAACCCCGGTATCTCACCTTGTCGAATCCAAAGACCCGTTTCAGTATCCGGAAAGGATGTTCCACTCTCGCTCTTACTTTCGCTTTTACCCCGTTCTTCTTCCGCTGTAACTCATCCACGTGGTCCTTATACCTCGTCCGGCGGCAGGTCATATCCTGTGCTCGTGGCGCGGCCTGGCGGATGGCTTCTCCCTGCCCCCTGATACGCTCCGTCTCCCCACACCTTGCGCTCCTCCCCGTGTAAAAGATCCGGCAACATGTGCTTATCGGCCACGTTGGCCGCCGTCGTGCACACCGAGTGCACGATGCCTTCTTTGTTGTCTACCCCGATATGTGCCTTCAACCCGAAGTACCACTGCTTTCCCTTCCGCGTCTGGTGCATCTCCGGATCGCGCTCCTGCTTCTGGTTTTTCGTCGACGAGGGCGCGTGAATAATCGTGGCGTCCACAATCGTGCCCGTGGTGATGCGGATGCCCCCCGCCTCCAGATGCAGATTCACCGCATCCAGCATAGCCCTGCCCAAATCATGCTCTTCCAGTAAGTACCGGAACTTGCAGATCGTGGTCTCATCCGGCGCCGCAGCCCGTCCCAGATCCACCCCGGCAAACCGTCGCAGCGCGGGCGAATCATACAGCGCCTCTTCCGCCCCAGGATTACTCAGGTTGAACCACTGCTGCACAGAGTAAATCCGCAGCATGATTCCCAGGCCCACCGGCGGCCGTCCGTTCTCCCCCTTCGGATAGTGCGACTCGACCAGCCCCTCCAGCTTCCCACGGCACCACCTGCTCCATTTCCTCCAGAAATAACTCTCGCCGCGACTTCCTGGGGTACTTCTCAAAGCCTGCCTGTGCCCCAAGAGTCTGCTGCCGCATCCGCCTCGCACCTCCAGTTACAACTCTATCCGCACCACCCGGGATCGGGGAGTTAAATCAGAGGTTCCCTAAGCCATTCGTGCCGCCTGGAATGGAGAACAATGAACAGGCGAACACGGTATCAACAAAACCGATGACGCCGGCAATCAGAAGCAGGAGATTGAATGTGGATTGTTTCATGAGCAGCCACCCTCTGACGTCTCGATGGCTTCGATGCTCTCCCGCAAAGCGGGCCAAAGAAAGTGGTTCTCCGCACAACTCATCGTTTTCAGCGCCGGGAGCGCCCGCCCATCCCGCAAGGGACCCAGAGCCTTAATGGCTGCACGCTGCACGAAGATATCCTGGTCGCGCGCTGCGATCTCGATCAGTTGGGGTACCGCGCAATGAATCTGTTTTCTCCAAGTAGCCAACAGACGCGAACCCGGGCCTCCGGCAACGGGTGTCTGAGCGCAGCAACGAGTTTCTGCTCGTACGATCGCGCGTCGTTGCCGAAGTCCGCTCCACATTTCGGGCACTGCAGGTCTTCGGAATCGACCTCGGTCCAACAATGCGTGCAAAAGGCAATCACAGAGTTTCGTCCTTGGCGGATACTCCTCGCGCCAACAAGGCGAAACAGTCTTTTATGACGGAATCCAGGATTGATATCGTTTGCTCTGAGGTGTCGCTGGATCTGTGCACAGCGGCCCTAAGGCTTTCGGCCACCATCGTAATGGCTGCCGTGAGGTCCTTCCCAAATTGGGTCATGCTCGATTGCAGACGCTCCATATAGTCATAGCGAATCCGCCCGGCGTTCGTATCCAACAGACTAGCCACTTCTGCCCTCATTCTGCCGAGGACAGCTGGCCTTAGGAGAAAACGCGGTAAGAGAAGAAGAAACGAATCCAGCGAATAGAACACTCGCTCTACTCTGTAGTAGAGGTGGCTTTCCACGCGAAGCGGACAGGCAAATGCGACGTGCTCCACTGGTACCTCGAAAAGAGAGCCGGCAGCTTGTTGAAGCCGTTCTAGAATACTGTTTGCCTGAACCACAAACCGAGCTGATAGCGTGTCAAGTCGCGCCTGAACTTTCTCGTCCTCTCGGAGTCGCCAATTCTGAAACACCGTTTCAACTTCGGTCATGAGGAAAGCTTCGAGAAGGGCTCCGAAACGCCGCCCCGTCTCCTTTGGGTGCTGAACGCCAAAGACTTGCAGGTGTTGCCGTAGAAGGGGAACGGCTGATTGCACCTGTGCGGTTAGATCATGCTCTACGAGCCCAACAATATCGCCGGAATGGTGGCGCAATAGTACTTGTAGCTCCTGGACCTCTTCTCCGGTCTGTTCCAGTAGTCGATCCAGGGCCAGGCGCTTGCGATCTAGCTCATCCGAGCTCATTGCCTGTGCGCGAACGCCTATGGCGACAGCAAATCTGAGTGTATCCGCAGCGTGCAAGACATCCATCGCGACAGAATGTACGAGAACTTGACCTTTCTCTTCCACAAGGAACATTCGCAATCGCGTCTCGAAGTTCTCCATCCCACTCGAATCGGGAGAGTTGGAAGGCTTTCGCTTTCGTTCAAGGCCTTTCCGGGCCGACAGCAAGAATATCTCGGGCGACTCAATCTGAAGCCGGTTCAACTCGCCTTCGAGAAAGCGCGAGATATGAGACGATTCATCGCCCGTGGCAACGTCTATCTTGTTCAGAACGAAAAACAGTTTGGGGACATCGTTTCCGACGGTCTTGATGAAGCGCGACTCAACCTCGGTGATCGGGGGGTCTACCGAGAGCACGACGATTCCGGCATCCACCTGCTCTAGATAGCTTTCCGTCGTCCTCGTGTTATGGGAGTGGGTGGACCCAATGCCGGGGGTGTCGATCAGTACGATCCCACCCTTGAGAAAGTCGGAAGGGTAGGTTATCTCCACCGAAGCAACTTGCTTCTTGTTGCCCGGATTACCCGCCTCTGTGATGTAATCCGCCAACGCGCGCACGGCAATGCCCTCACGCAGTCCCGTGGTATACAGGATCGCTGCCTCGGCCTCCCGCCCGTACCTGATCTCCGTGATGATCGCCGTCACTGGCAGAACTCCTGTCGGCAGAACGTCAGCTTCCAGGAGCGCGTTAATAAAGGAACTCTTGCCTCGTTTCATTTGGCCGAGGACGGCAAGATAAAGCTGGTTAGAGTTCAATTTCTCTTCAAGTGAGAGTAGTTTCCCTCGCAGGCCGTGGTTGCCGGTATCGTGCTCCTCCACTGAGAGCAGAGTTTGCAAGGCCTCCTCCAACGAATGACGGCCGACGCTGTGGTCAGTGATGCTCATGTGCCGGTTTACTTCTACCCAGGGGCAATTCACGAATCCCGAGTGGCGCGTGAATAGCGAGTGACTTCGACGACAGAACTGGCCACCAGTCCACCTGCAATCATCTGGTCCAGATGAGGAAGTAGCCTCTGAATCTGTTCTTCCCTATCGATCACGCTGACCATGATGGGCGCATTCTTCGATACGGACAGATTTCGAGCATGGTAAATGCGTGCGCTGGCGCCAAAGCCTTCGAGCCCCCGGTAGAGAATTGCTCCCGCCAGTCCTAGTTCATGGCATTTAGTGACGATCGCTTTGTACAGTGGCTCGCCCTGCCACTTATCCGCTTCGGTAAAGTGGATCCGCAGCATTCTCGCCTGAAATTGCTCTTTCATGGCTCACTCCTTACTTGCGCTTATCTCCACTGGACTTGGGCTTATCTCCACTGCGCGGGGGGAGTACTTAATGATGTCAACATCGGAGAGGACAGCGAGCCCTTCCTGAACCATCTTGTCCACGGTCGGCAGGAAAGCCTGCAACTTGTCTTCGGTATCTACCACCGACAACATGATCGAGGCGTCGTGCGACAGATGTAGTGCCCTGTCTTTATGGACTCTACGATTAGCACCGTAACCCAGGATGCCGCGATAGACGGTGACGCCGGCGAGATCGTTCGCGCGCAAGGCGCGCACCAGCGCTTCGTATAGCGGTTTGCCCAGCCATTGATCGCTCTCGCCTATGTAGATTCGCAGGATTTTTGCCTTGCCTTCGATTTTGATATGGCCAGGAACGGGAGCTTTCCTCGTTTTTGACGCCTGAGCGGGTTTGGCGATGGTTGTCTCCTGGACTTCGATCATGCCGGAACCGACCATATCTTCCAGTTTTCCCAGCAGCTCGTCCACCTTCTCCCGCGTTTCGATAAACTCAATCTTCACCGGAAGATGCTCGGATATCTCCACGAAGTTTGCGGAGTGTATATGATGACCGGCGCCAAATCCCGCCACTCCTTTAAGGACCGTTGCCCCCGATACGCCACGAAAGAAGAGGAAATCGAGGACGCTCGAGTACGTTGAGGCCCCGTGGTGCGTGGATCCCGCGCTCAATTAAATTGAGACCTTCACGGCTTTTCCTGCAGTCAGCATATGTTCTCCTTTAAGGACGCAGCCCGCGCTGGGAGGCGAGAAATTCCGCAGCGTGTCCGAGCAGTCCCCACTCAGTGTTTTCGGGCTCAAACTCGCTGCTCAGACGAGTAAGGTCTTCTACGAGGCGATTGCGGCACTTCTCCGTGATGGTCCCGATGGCTAAGGCAATGAGCGGGGTCGCATTCTGTTTTAGTTTGGCCCCATGGGCGATACAGAGAAAAGCCTGGGAGCGCATCCACTGCGCCACAAGTTTATGCTGGGCGCTCCCGACGAACTCCCGTATGCGGCGGTCTTCCTCCACTTGCAACAGCACACAGATATCGCACGAAGGGGGAGTTGAATCGTCCGGCTTTTTCTCAAGAGGATCCAGGAAAAGCTCCGCCGCCGAAGCCGCGCGTTGGGTGGCCGCAAGGCCCCATGTATGGAAACTGCAGAGATGATGGATCTCCTTGTGCTTAGGCTCCTGCATCAGCGCAGCTTGAAAGTTCTTCAGAAAACGGCAAAAGGGACAGCCGCTCTCTCCGAGCACTTGAAGGATGGATTCATAATTCATGATCTTGTTGGCTCTCATGTGATTACCTTCGCGACTAAGACTCCGCACCACACTCCGACCAAACCAAGAAATAAGCTTAAGACAACGTACAACGCGGCAATGAGAAACGCTCCCGTCTGCAAGTTTGAGAATGTCTCCCACTCAAAGGTGGAAAATGTGCTGTATGCGCCGACAAAACCCACGGGCACGAGGAACCTCCAGGCTGGGTTCAATTCGCTGCGTTTGCCCAGAAATGCAAGCGAGAAGCCAATAATGATACAGGCCGTGATATTGATGACGAATGTGCCGTAGGGAAATTTGGTACCCATACGGCTGGCGATCGTCGAGCCGACCCAGAATCTGGCGAGAGAACCGAGCGCACCGCCCAGCGCAATATAGAAGTACTTTTGCAAAATCTATTTCCCCTCTCAGGCACGTGCCTTGGTAAGATCGGCAGCAATTGTTGAGTTCCAACTTCGCAAATTCTCCAGATCTGCCTTAAGTTCTTCGGGATTCGCCACTGCTTCCGAACTCCCGTTGATCCGATGAATCTGCGCCCGGTAGGTGTCCGCGTAGGAGTTAATCAGGGCCTCCAGCCGCCGGACAATCTGCTCGCTCCATTGTGCGAGCGCCATTCCATAAAGATGCAGCTCGACTTTAAGAAGCGGGCCGATGCTTTCTCTCAGACTTGTCTTGATTCTGGCCCGAACAACTCCTTCTCCCAGAAACTTCCAATGGCCGACATTAATCTCAGACGGGAGGGCGGCCATCTCAAAGCGCGGCATGTCTCGCAGGAGCAGCTCGACATCCTCGCGCGACGGAGCGTCGATTTTGTCCAGTTCCTTCGCTGTGCGTTGGAGACCACTAATCGCGCGGAGGCCGATGTCCCGCAGCCGTTCGATAGGTTGTTGCGCAAGCTTCGATACGACTTCGTGGACCCACTCCGCAAGCTGGAGCGAGGAAATGTGAGGTGCGCCGCCGGCGCGCGCCGAGAGGGCGGCCTGATCGGCAACCAGGTCCACAACTGTGTGCGGCGCTTCCCCTATTTCGAGGAATGCCCGATGAAGCGCCGTCCCTTGCGACCCCACTTCGCCGGTGATGACGCGGAGTCTGCTCTCCATGTCGCCGACTTGGATTGGTTGCGAGATTGCCAGTGCCGGGTCCTTTCGTTTTCCACGATGGAGGCTTACCTCGATCGCGGAGACAACAGCTTCGCGAAGCGCTCCGATTTTTCGCGAAATCGAAGCCTCTTTCAAGGAACGGGCCATTTCGAAGCTCGGCAGTAGCTCTCGCTCATAGAAATGATCGAGCATGACGGAATACTGCTTGAGCGCGCTCACCGCATGAACGTGAATGTCGAGGCCCAGGTCTCGCTTAATATGTTCCCGGATGTAGGAAACCGCTCGATGGAGGTCGCCCTCGGCGAGCAAATCGGCTTTGCTTAGCAAAACCAAGGCCGGAATTCCGGCTTCGTACAGGAGCCTCAAAGTGCCGATGTCCTCGTCGTTCAAGGTTGCGCCGGCGTCGATCAACAGAAGAGCGAGATCGCAGGAAGGCAGGTAAGCAAGCGTGTCGGCAGCCCCGCGTTTTGCCAGCGATCCGAGGCCGGGAGTGTCCACGAGCAGAATGCCTTGTTTAAGCCGGGGGGAGGGGACCTCGACGAGGGCCCGGACGATATTCTGCAGGTTGCCCGGATTTCCCTGCTCGGTCACCAGGATTGCCAGCTCTTCCATGCCGATCAGGCTGCTGCGGCCGTCGCCGTACGCCACTGCCGCTTTCAGTTCAGGCCCATAGCGCAATTTGGTCGGGACAGCCGTGATCGGGTTGATACCAACCGGTAACACAGCGATGCCGAGGAGAGCGTTTAAGAGTGAGGATTTGCCGGAACTGACGCGTCCAAACAGAGCGACTTCGAAGCCGTCATCTTCCAGGCGTGAGGCAAGCAAATTGATCCTTGGTCGAAACTCAACTAATCCATTCCGCGTAATAACCTGTTCCAGGGTGCTCAACAAGCCAACATCGTGCCCCGTCTCTTCGAGCCGGCGAAGCCGCTTCTCTAAATCCACGTTAAGCTCTTGCTTGAGGTAGCGTTCCATTCCACTCAGCACAGAACGCAATTCATAGACGACTCCGTTGAGTTCGGCAATCGCGTCCTCGGGAACGTGACCTGACCCCTTCATGTAGTGGGGCTTTAATTCTTCGATGGCAATGTCGACAAAGGAGAGGTTGGTCAAGACCGCGCGCGTCGCTGGAATGTCGGGTGGTTCGGGCTTCATTCCTTGCCAGGCGATTGTCAGGAGCAGCTGTGACCGTAGCCGCCGGAGATGGTCCTCAATGACACGCACCTGCGCAGGATTGATATCGACGATGTAGCGAGGGAAAGGCGACTGCGACGTCGCCGCATGAAGGATGTTTTCGACATCGCTGAGCAGCTTGTCGATGTACTGGCAGGTAATCCTCAGGCGAGTTTTTTGATGCTCATTAAGTTCTCCGGCGCTTCGCGTCATTGTCGTATTCCGACCTTGTTCGGGCATGACTCCTCCAAGTGATGATGTACTTCGAGGAGTCATCTGCCCAGTTGAGCGATTGTGGTGGACTCCAACACCGTACAGAGTGCGCTACTTTGACATTGCCTTTCTGGTTTGTTCGAACCTCTCCAGCGCGCGTAAATGTTGCTCCCCGCGTACTGTGCTTTCCCGCCTAACTCCCTTTCGATAGCAAGGAGGCGGGTTGTATTTCGCGACGCGTTCCCCGCGGCTGGCGGATCCTGTCTTGATCTGTCCCACTCCGGTGGCAACTGCAAAATCCGCTATGCTTGTATCGTCCGTCTCTCCTGAGCGATGTGAGATGACGGCTCCATACACATGTTCACGCGCCAGGGCGATGCATTCTAGTGTTTCGGAGACCGTGCCGATTTGATTGAGCTTAATGAGAATGGCATTTGCGACGCCGTCTTGAATGCCCTGACGGAACAGCTCCGGGTTGGTCACGAAGTTGTCGTCGCCGACCAATTGGATCTTGTCTCCCAACTCCTTGGTTAACCGTTGCCACCCGGTTTGGTCTTCTTCTCCGATTCCATCTTCTAAAGACCATATCTCTGGATATTGCCGTAACCATTCTTGCCATAAGCCAATCATTTGGGCAGAGCTCAGACGCCGTTGGTCGGACTTGCGAAA
>Ga0206871_10204_pt1 | contig 14860 bp, 10 predicted proteins | sample Alteio_BWOrgCont_33_FD_152627 | JGI IMG/M metagenome (GOLD analysis project Ga0206871, IMG submission 152627) | Enriched cells from forest soil in Barre Woods Harvard Forest LTER site, Petersham, Massachusetts, United States -... | ecosystem: Environmental > Terrestrial > Soil > Temperate forest >...
TAAAAAACAGTAATGAAGTACTCTCCTGTCCGGAATTATATCAATGGCAAATTTGTAAATGCTTCGTCTAATAAAACGTTGGAGGTAATTTCTCCTGTTGATGGAAATTTGTTATCTACTGTTCCATTATCAACTTCACAAGATCTCGATGCTGCTGTTCAATCTGCAAAAGCGGCTCTTCCAACTTGGAGTAAAACACCAATCAAAGAACGTGTGCAGGTTTTCTTTCGCTATAAATATTTGTTAGAAAAACATTTAAAGGAGTTAGCAGAATTATGCAGCGAAGAGAATGGAAAGGTGTACAGTGAATCTGTTGCAGAGATAGAGAAATGTATTGAGCTGACAGAATTCGCTACGTCATTGCCACAATTAGTTACGGGTGAAGTATTAGAAGTAAGCAGAGGTGTAGAATGCAGAACAGAACATGTTGCGTTAGGAGTTGTGGCCTCGATCGCTCCCTTCAATTTTCCGAGTATGGTTCCTAACTGGACAATACCAAATGCCATCGCATTGGGCAATTGCATGATCATCAAGCCGTCTGAAAAAGTTCCGTTGAGCATTGGGAGGATAGCCGAGTTATTAAAAGAAGCCGGCTTACCCGATGGTGTATTTAATATCGTACATGGAGATGTTGATATTGTAAATGCAATTTGTGATCATCCTGGAATTGAGGCTGTATCTTTTGTGGGCTCAACTAAAGTGGCGAAGATTGTTTACAAAAGAGCAACGTCAAATTATAAAAGATGTCTGGCATTAGGTGGTGCAAAAAATCATTTACTGGTTTTGCCTGATGCAAAAGAAGATATGACAGCAGCAAATGTTGTAGCAAGTATGAGTGGCTGTGCAGGACAACGTTGTATGGCCGCAGGTGCAATGGTTGGTGTAGGAAATGTCGATCATATTATTAGTAAGATTGTTGCCGAAGCACAAAAAATTATTCCTGGTAAAAATTTAGGTGCGGTAATTAACAAAGCATCTAAAGACAGAATTGAAAAATATATTACAGAAGCAGAGCAACAAGGAGCAAAAATTTTGCTTGATGGAAGAAATGCTATTGTTGCAGGAAAAGAAAATGGTAGCTATGTAGGACCAACAGTAATAGATTTTGTAACGCCGGATATGTCTATTGCTAAAGAAGAAATTTTTGGTCCGGTAATTTCGATCATGCGTACCAATACAGTTGATGAAGCATTGGCAATTGAAAATGCAAATCCCTATGGAAATGCAGCAAGCGTGTTTACACAAAATGGTGCGGCTGCAAGGTATATTATTGATAATGCCAACGCAGGTATGATTGGTGTAAACGTGGGCGTACCGGTACCAAGAGAGCCATTCTCTTTTGGTGGATGGAACGAAAGTAAATTTGGTGTAGGCGATATTACCGGAAAAAGTTCAATAGAATTTTGGACGAAATTAAAAAAGAGCACCACCAAATGGAATCCAGAAGCGGGTGTTAACTGGATGAGTTAATCTGAACGTAGATTTGGTAGGATTCATAAGATTAAAAGATGGTGAATCAAACAAATCCAAATAATCTTCCCAAATCCTTGTTCAGACAATTGTTTTAAAATTAAAATTTTATTATAACGAATGTCAGCATCCCAGGAAATTATAGAAAACAATCTCGAGCATACGTTGTTTAGCTGGAGCAAACAAAAAGGCATTGCACCGCTTGCTGTAAAATATGGCAAAGGTGTTTATTTATATGATTATGATGGCAAGCGCCATATTGATTTTTCATCGGGATTAATGAACGTGAATATTGGTCATGGAGATCAGCGTATAACCGAAGCTGTTACAAAACAAATGCAGGCGATAAGTTACGTAACACCTAGTTGCGTTACCGAAGTTCGCGGAGAGCTTGGGAAAAAATTGGCGGAGATTTGCCCGGGTGATTTGAATAAAGCATTCTTTACTTTATGTGGTGCCACATCAATTGAAAATGCGATCAAGCTTGCGCGTTTATATACAGGCAGACATAAAATTATAGGCCGTTATCAATCTTATCATGGTTCAACTTACGGCGTTTTATCTGCCGGAGGCGATCCAAGAAAATTACCTGCGGATGCACAACAAGCACCCAATTTTGTACACATTGATATTCCTTATTTGTATCGCTGGTCGCATAGTGAAGAAAGTATGCTGACAGATTCTGTTGCACAATTAGAAAGAACAATTGCGTATGAAGGTCCGGGAAATATTGCCGCTATTTTATTAGAAGGAGAATCTGGCTCATCAGGTTGTTTGCAATATCCAAAAGGGTATTTAAGAGCTGTACGGGAAATTTGTAACAAGCATGGCATCTTATTAATTATGGACGAAGTGATGAGTGGCTTCGGCAGAACGGGAAAATGGTTTGGTTTTGAAAATCATGGAATCGTTCCGGATATGATCACCATGGCAAAAGGCTTGACTTGTGGTTATTTACCATTTGGATGTTTGATGGTATCGGATAAAATTGCTGCAAAATATGATGATGCCATGTTGCCATTGGGATTAACTTACTCGGCACATCCGGTAAGTTGCGCAGCTGCATTGGCGACATTAAAAATATATGAAGATGACAAGCTATTTGAGAATACAATAGCGATGGAAAAATATTTGAATCAACAAATTGAATTATTAAAACAGAAACATAAATCAATTGGGGATTGGCGCAATACTGGTTTGTTAGGTTGTCTCGAATTAGTAAAGAATAAAAAGACAAAAGAACCGATGGCACCATTCAATGCCAAGCCGGATGAAATGGTGGTGATGAATAAAGTAGCGGCAAAAATTAAAGAATTGGGCATGTATACTTTTGTAAGATGGAGTTATATTTTTATTGCGCCACCACTTTGTGTAACAAAAGAACAAATTGACGAAGGTTTGGCGATTATCAGCGAAGCAATAACTATCGCAGATAAAGAAGGATGTTGATTAAATTAAAATAATGATCAAACAATCTACCTCGTTGTACAATGAAGATCTTGCACCAATACCGCAAAGCAAGCGGACTTGGGGTACGTTCAACTATGCGGCATTATGGATAAGCATGAGCTTATGTATACCAACTTATATGCTTGCAAGTTCATTAATAGAAGGAGGTATGAATTGGTGGGAATCTATACTGACAATTTTTATTGGCAATACGGTCGTGTTGATTCCAATGATATTGAACGGACATGCAGGAGCAAAGTATGGAATTCCGTTTCCTGTTTTTGCAAGAGCAAGTTTTGGAACGAAAGGGGCAAATATTCCCGCGGTGCTTCGCGCCATTGTTGCTTGTGGGTGGTTTGGCATTCAGACTTGGATAGGAGGTTTTGCTTTGTATCAAATGTTTCGTTTATGGATACCAGCTTTAGAAACATTACCGCAAATTTTCCCCGATTCTTTTCAATTGCAAACCGGCCCGGCTATTATGTTCTTTTTATTTTGGTTGTTAAATATGTTTGTTGTTTATCTAGGTGTAGAAAGCATAAAAAAATTATTGCTCTTTAAAGCCTTCTTTTTACCAACTGCGGCATTGGCATTATTATTTTGGGCAATTAAAGCGGGACATGGATTAGGTCCTATTTTAGATCAGCCATCAAAATTAGTTGGTAATAATTTCTGGCATTATTTTTTTCCGGCACTAACGGGCATGGTTGGTTACTGGGCAACACTTTCATTAAATATTCCTGATTTTACCCGATACGCAAAAAGTCAGCGTTCACAAGCAGTTGGACAGTTGATCGGATTACCTCCATCGATGACATTATTTTCTTTCATTGGCGTAGTCGTAACATCTGCCACATTTATTATTTACGGAAAAACAATTTGGGATCCGGTTGTGTTAGCGGGAAAATTTGATAACAAAATATTAGTAAGTTTTGCAATGATCGCAGTTGCCTTATCAACCTTAGCAACAAATATTGCAGCGAATATTGTTAGTCCTGCAAATGATTTTTCTAATCTCTCTCCGTCAAAAATAAATTTTAGAACTGGCGGTTATATAACCGGTATCATCGGCATGTTTATTTGTCCTTGGAAATTAATTGCAGATCCCAACGGTTATATTTTTACCTGGCTCATTGCATACTCAAGTTTGTTGGGCCCGATAGGAGGTATTATGATCGCGGATTATTATTTTATTCGCAAGCAACAATTGAACGTAAGTGAAATGTATGAACCAAAAGGACAATATAGTTTTACAAATGGGTTCAATAAATTTGCCATTATTGCTTTATTATTAGGGATACTTCCAAATGTACCTGGATTTTTATTGCAGGTACATTTGGTATCTTCAGAAGCATTTCCTGTATGGATATTGCAGTTATATAACTATGCCTGGTTTGTAGGCTTCTTTGTTTCAGGAATAATTTACTTGTTTCTTATGCGTAATTATAAAGTAGTAGATTTAGTAAATAAAGAATTGATCAACAATGTCGCTATTAATTAAGAACGGAAATATTGTTACGGCTGCAGATAATTATGTGGCTGATATTTTTATTGAAGGAGAAAAAATTTCTTCAATAGGAAAAAATTTATCTGTTAAAGCAGATGAAATAATTGATGCGACAGGATTGCTGGTTTTTCCGGGAGCCATCGATCCACATGTGCATTTGGAAATGCCTTTTATGGGAACATTCTCCAGTGATACATACGAAACAGGTACAAGAGCCGCATTGCACGGAGGCACAACAACGGTGATAGATTTCATCTTGCAAAAGCAAGGACACTCATTGCACGATGCCTACAAAGAATGGAGCGGCCGTGCCAATAATAATGCTGTAGGTGATTATGGTTTTCACATGGCGGTTACGGACTTTAATGACAATACTTGTAAAGAAATTGTTGACCTGGTAGAACAAGAAGGTATCACTTCTTTCAAAATATTCATGGCATATAAAGGATCATTAATGATCGATGATAAGCAAATGATCGGTTTGATGAATGAAGTAAAACTAAGAGGAGGGATGGTTACGGTTCATGCAACAAATGGCGACGTGATCGATTTTTTAATTGCTAAGAACGTAGCTGAAGGAAATACAACACCGATCTATCATTATTTATCTCAACCAGAGATAACAGAAGCGGAAGCGTCTGAACGTTTTGCAACGATGGCAGGTTACACCGGTTGCCCGGGGTATATTGTCCACATGACTTGCGAAGGAGCATTGAATGCTGTGCGTGAAAATAATAAAGAGAATCAAAAAGTATTTGCAGAAACTTGCATTCAATATTTATTATTAGATGCATCGTTGTACGAGAAAAATTTTGAAGGTGCTAAATGGGTAATGAGTCCACCATTGAGAGAAAAGAAAGATCAGACGGCTTTATGGGCGGGAATAAATCAAGGGTTGATACAAGTAGTTGCAACCGATCATTGTCCGTTTAAATGGGAGCAAAAATTATTAGGTAAGGATAATTTTTCTAAAATACCAAATGGGCATCCAGCTATAGAACATCGCGTAGAATTATTGTACAGCGAAGGCGTTAAAAAAGGAAAGATAACGGTCAATAAATTTGTAGAGGTTCTGAGTACAAATCCTGCAAAGATATTTGGTATGCATCCAAAGAAAGGATGTATAGCTCCGGGATCAGATGCTGATATAGTTTTGTTCGACCCGAATCAGCAACACACTATCAGTGCAGCAACGCATCCCATGAATACTGATTACTCTGCTTATGAAGGTTGGCAGGTAACAGGAAAATGTAAAATGGTTTTATTAAGAGGTAAGGTTGTAATTGATAAAGAAAAATGTTTGGTAGAAAAAGGGAATGGACAATATATAAAGCGTTCTAAAGTAAAAGGTATTATTTAAATAAGGAATAAGAAATAAGAAACAAAAAATGAGAAAGTTGTAGAACTCAAATGAATGTTGAGTTTCAAAACTTTCTTATTCCTTATTGTATGTTTTTTATTTCTTATTAAAAAGATTATGGCAATAACGAATAACAAATTAACGAAAGAACAATATGCTGAAAACTTCAGTGATATTCACCCGCCGTTTGAATCATACAGCGCGGCGTTAGTGGATGCTAATCGTTGTTTGTTTTGTTATGATGCACCTTGCATGAAAAGTTGCCCGACAGGGATTGATGTGCCGAAATTTATTAAACAAATTGTTTCTGAAAATATTAAAGGATCTGCACATACTATTTTTTCAAGTAATATTTTAGGTGCGGGGTGTAGTAAGGTTTGTCCGGTTGAAAAATTATGCGAGGGCGCTTGTGTATATAATTTAATGGAAGAAGAGGCGATACCAATCGCAAGATTACAACGTTATTCAACAGAAGCTGCGTTAGAAAATAAATGGCAATTATTTAAAAGAAAATCATCAACAGGGAAAAAAGTTGCAGTGATCGGTGCGGGCCCGGCTGGTTTAAGTTGTGCGCATACATTGAGCAGAGAAGGAATTGATGTAACGATCTATGAAAAAGAAAGTAAAGGTGGCGGATTGATGACCTACGGAATTGCAGCTTATAAAGTAACACCAGAATTTTGCGAGGATGAAGTGAATTATATTTTATCAATCGGCGGCATTGAAATAAAATATAACCAGGAATTAGGAAAAACTGTTTCTCTTGCAGAATTGCAGAAAAATTACGATGCTGTATATGTAGCGATCGGTGTGGGTTTAGCAAGACAGTTAGAAATTCCAGGAGAGCAATTAGACGGTGTGCACGATGCTATTACTTTTATCCACGATCTGCGCAGCAATGATTTTTCGTCAATTGCTGTTGGTGATAAAGTTGCAGTAATAGGAATGGGTATGACAGCCATCGACGCTGCCACACAAGCCAAGCGTTTAGGAGCAAAAGAAGTAACGTTAGTATATAGACGAACAGAAGCGGAAAAGCCGTGTACCGATGTTGAATTGGATATTGCCAAATTAGATGGTTGCAAAATAATCTGGTTGGCTGCACCAAAGGAGATTATTGGGGCTAATGGAAAAGTAACACAACTAATTTGCAGTATTATGAAATTAGGAGACGCTGACGCAAGTGGCAGACGATCTCCGATTGATACAGGAGAAACTTTTACATTGGATGTCGATATGGTAATAAAAGCAGCAGGACAGATGCCTTTTCATAAATTAATCAATGAAAATAAACTCCAAAATACAAACGGTAAAATTCAAATAAATGCAAGTGCAACAAATGTAATAGGAATATTTGCAGGTGGTGATTGTGTAAATGGTGGGAAAGAAGTTGTTGATGCAGTGCAAGCAGGGAAGGAAGGAGCGGCAAGTATTATCAAATATTTGTCTGAACGTTGATTCGGTAGGATTATTTTGATGAAAAGGATAAATGCAGTTTCTTAAAGGCTAATCAAAAAATCCTATAAATCCTTCCAAATCCACGTTCAGACAAAAAGCAAAACAAAAATCATGGCAGATATATCATCAAATTTTCTCGGCATAAAATCTCCTAATCCATTTTGGCTGGCAAGTGCGCCTCCTACTGATAAGAAGATAAATGTATTGCGTGCTTTTGAAGCAGGCTGGGGTGGAGTTGTATGGAAAACACTCGGATCGCAGGTAAAAAATGTTTCTTCAAGATATTCGGCTGTTGATTTTAATGGAACACGTGTGATGGGATTCAGTAATATTGAATTAATCAGCGATCGCCCACTCGATATAAACTTGAAAGAAATTACAGAGTGCATGAAATTATTTCCCGACAGGGCAATGATTGTTTCTTTGATGACGGAAAATAATAAAGCGAGCTGGCACGAGTTAATTAAAAAAGTTGAAGATACTGGTGCACATGGTTTGGAATTAAATTTCGGTTGCCCTCATGGAATGACAGAACGCGGTATGGGCGCAACAGTAGGACAAGATCCTGAAATTGCGAGAATGATTGTTGAATGGGTAATGGAAAAAGCAACCATTCCTGTTATTACGAAACTTACACCTAATGTACATTCTGTAGTACCAACGGGGAAAGCTTGCGTGGAAGCCGGCACAAGTGCTTTGTCATTAATTAACACAATTCAATCCATAACAGGAATTGATCTGGATACTTTAGTGCCTAATCCTTATGTAGCAGGTAAATCTGTTTATGGTGGTTATTGTGGTCCTGCAGTAAAACCTATTGCATTAAAAATGTTAACTACTATTTCGCAAGATGCAACAACAAAAAGAGTTCCTGTATCCGGGATAGGTGGTGTTAGTACATGGAAAGATGCGGTTGAATTTATGTTGTTAGGTGCAACCACTGTGCAGGTTTGTACAGCAGCAATGACACATGGCTTTAGAATTATCGAAGATCTGTGCGAAGGGTTAAATAATTGGATGGATAAAAAAGGCTATCAAACTACAACTGATTTCATCGGCAAGTCAATTGATAAAATTACACATTGGGAAGACCTTGATATCAATTATCATCACATCGCTAATATTAACCAGGATAAATGTATTCACTGCGGTTTATGTTTTATAGGTTGTGAAGACACAGCGCATCAGGCCATTAAATTAGATTATGGAAATCCTTACAATAAATACACGATAAAAGAGGAAGAATGTGTTGGTTGTAATTTGTGTCAGCTAATTTGTCCGGTTACAGATTGTATTACTATGGTTGAACATCGTAAGGGAGATGAGTATCTGAATTGGAAAGAATTTCAGAAAAGAGGATTGCCGTTGAATGATCATTAATTATTCGATTGCTTTAAAAGCCGCACCAATTTTTTCAACAACATCAGAAGCTAAAAGACTTTCCAAACTTTGTTCTTTAATAGCAATATCAGCAGCAAGTCCATGTAAAAAGACGCCAATTTTTGCTGCAATAAAAGGTGCATAGCCTTGTGCCAGGAAAGCGGTTATCATTCCACTCAAAATATCTCCTGATCCGCCTTTTGCTAATCCTGCGTTTCCTGTATTGCTAATCCATGCATCTCCATTTTCAATGATCAATGTTTCATGATCTTTTAAAACAATTACCCAGGGATATTTTTTAGAAATATCGAGTGCTTTATTTATTCTTTCGGTTTTAGTTTCGCTTTCACCAAAGAGTCTGTCAAATTCTTTTACATGAGGAGTAAGGATAGTTCCTTCCTGTAAAGGATTCCAAAGCTCTGCACGTTGTGAGAGTATTGTTAATGCATCAGCATCCAGTAAAATATTTTTTTTGTATTGATATAAAACATCAGTGAGTAATTTAATAGAAATATCGTCTGTTCCTAAAGCAGGACCAATACCAATGGCTGAAAATTTATCGAGTTCGGGTAATTTATCTTCTCTAAATAGCAACATTGCTTCGGGAATTGTGGACTGTAAAATAGAACGTTCATCTTGTGGAACATTTACTGTAAGTAAACCTGTACCGCTTCTTAAACAGGCTCTGGCAGATAAAACTGCTGCACCCATTCTTCCTTTATTGCCGGCTATTAATAACGAATGGCCGTAAGTTCCTTTGTGAGAATCAGCTACTCTTGGTTTTATTAAACCTGCTATTATTTCTTTGGTGAGATATGGTATTTTTTCTAAAGACATGTTCGATATAATTTATCTTTCATCCATCCATTCTAAGTGACTCATTACAGCTTTGATCTCGCTAAAAGAATAATTGCTGCCTAGTTTTTCTTTAATTGGCGAAAGAGCTGTGCTATTTGAATTTTTAATTACATCAATAATAGGTTGTAGTTTTTCTTTCGCTACTAATTTTGTTACTGCTAACTCTCCCGTACCGATATAATAGATAAGATGTGTTTCTATTGTTTGTTGTGATAATTTTCTTTCAAAAGCAATTTCACTAACTGTTTTATCATCTAAAAATAATTGCAGACTTTGTTTTTTTGTATCTGTTGCTCTTTCTTTTGTAACAGTTTTGCGCGTATTTTTTGGCGATTTAAGGTTGATCCTCGTTGACAGATTATTCTTTCTGCAATAAGTAATGATATGATCCAGAAATAGCGATCCATATTTAGCCAGCTTAACATCACCAAATCCAGAGATCTTTGCAATGTCTGTCATTGTTAATGGTAAATATGTTGCCAATTCAAGAAGAGTTGCTTCGGAAAAAATCATGTAGGCTGCAACTTTTTCTTTATTTGCTAATGTATGTGTAATAGATTTCAGCTCTCTAAATAATTCATCGTATGCTGGTATTTCATTTTGCATTTGCATTGCTGCTGGTTGTTCAGCTTTTGTGGTAACAGCTTTTACTAATCTTATTTGCTCTTCACCTTTTAAAACTTTCCAGCTCTTTTCCGTCAGTTGTAAAACGGGATATTCACCGTCGCTTTGCTTTACTACTTTTAATTGCAATAGTTCGCGTGCATATTGTTTCCACTGATCTTTACCGATATCTTTCCCGATGCCAAATGTTTTTAATTGTTGATGTTCAGATCTGATAGTGCTACTGCCTCGTAAAAAATCTACTACATAGTTCACGCCAAATCTTTCGTTCAATCTGCTTACGGCACTTAAAAATTTTTGTGCTTCGATTGTTGCGTCAACCTTTTCTTCCGTACTTAAGCAAACATCACAACTGCCACAATAATCGGGGGCTGCTTCACCAAAATAATTTAATAGGTATTGTCTTCTACACTGTCTTGTTTCACATAGCTGCGCCATTTGTTGCAGCTTCTTCAACATTATTTTACTTTGTTCTTCATTGCCTTCAACCTTGGCAAAATTTCTTAACTTGATCACATCGCCACCACTGTAAAACAAAACAGCTTCGCTCAATAATCCATCACGACCGGCTCTTCCTGTTTCCTGGTAATAACCTTCTATATTTTTTGGCAGATCTGCATGTACTACAAAACGTACGTTACTTTTATCAATGCCCATTCCAAAAGCAACCGTGGCTATAATTATTTTGATCTCATCTTTTAAGAATTTATCTTGTCTTTGTTCACGGACTTCTCTTTCGAGTCCTGCATGGTATGCTGCTGCTAGATATCCTTCTTCAATAAGATCTTCTGCTAATTTTTCTGTTGAGTTTCTGCTCAGACAATAAATAATACCGCTATCGTCTCTACGTGCTTCTAAATAATCAAGTAATTGAGAAAAATAATTTTTCTTAGGCTTGATGTAATAAAAAATATTCGGGCGATTAAAAGAGTTTTCAAAAACTGTAAAGTCGGTCACTTCCAGCTTTTCGATGATATCTTTTTTTGTTAATGCATCTGCAGTAGCAGTTAATGCAATGATCGGAACTTTGGGAAATTGTTTTTTTAATTGTGCTAATTCTAAATACTCCGGCCTGAAATCATGTCCCCATTGACTGATACAATGCGCTTCGTCAATAGCAAAAAGTGAGACATTGATATCTTTTAAATAAGTTAGAAAGCTATTTTGTCCGAGTAAACGTTCAGGCGCAACGTATAATAATTTAAGCTGTTTGTTTTGTATTTGGTTGATGATGGCCGTTTGCTCATAAGAAGATTGAGACGAATTTAAAAATGCCGCAGGAATTCCATTCAGTTTTAAGGCATCCACCTGGTCTTTCATCAAAGCAATTAATGGAGAAACAACGATAGTAACACCATCAAACAATAAAGCAGGGATTTGAAAACACACGGATTTACCTCCGCCGGTAGGCATCAACACAACAGTATCTTTTTTTGCTAAAACATTTTCAATGATCTCTTGTTGATTGTGTCTGAACTCATTATAGCCAAAATAGTGCTGAAGGGTAGATTGTATATTATATGTAGCCGTCACTAATTCTTATGTTGATTTATAAGCTAAGATAAACTAAAATAAATTGTCAATATTTTTAGCAATTTTCTTGAAAAAAGAAAAATTTTCACATTCGATTTTATCCGCAAATGTTAAAATAATAAAAACTACAAAATTTATTTGGTGGAATGATTAAAAGTCTACTAAATTTGTGGACTAATAAAAAATGACGAACACAACAACCATATTTACTCCGTTTTATTTAGCAACATTTTGTTGCAGTTGTTGTATGTAATAATCTGTTATTACTATTTTATTAAAACCCTTACTACTCTTTTACACAGGAAGCATTATCATTAATTTAAAAAAATCTTTTTATGAGCAATTTACGTTTTGAAACAAAGCAACTTCATGCCGGTCAATCTATTGACAGTGCTACTAATAGCAGGGCTGTTCCTCTTTACCAAACAACATCTTATGCTTTTAAAAACAGTGAACATGCTGCTAACTTGTTTGGGTTAAAAGAATTTGGTAATATTTATACGCGTATCATGAATCCTACCACTGCTGTGTTTGAGGATCGTATTGCAGCATTGGAAGGTGGAGTAGGCTCACTGGCAACATCATCCGGACAAGCTGCGCAATTTATAGCGCTGAATAATATTTTACAGGCAGGAGATAATTTTATCAGTACTTCTTATTTATATGGCGGTACTTATAATCAATTTAAAGTAGCATTTAAACGTCTTGGTATTGAAGTGCGTTTATAGTATAACTTAATATTTGTAATGGTTGTGTAAAATTAACGGGGTTAATAGTTAAAATATTTCCGCTCAAGGTTCCCGAAGAACTACTAATGTAATGTAAGCTTGCAGGTAATGTATCAATGATCTTTAAATTTGTTGGAACACTGCATCCGCAAGAAGCATTAATTGTATAAGCTACTGTGTCATTTGCATTTAAGGAATCTGCAGCAGTTTTTGAAAAAGTGATAGACGTAGGAATATCATAAGCAGGCACTTGATCAGAGGTACTATTGCTGCTACCTTGCTGCGCACTGTAACCCATGCCACGTCTTGCAAAAGCTCCCCATATAGCACATTTATGACGATAGTTATATAAAATAGAATCTGCTTGTAAGATGGCATTTCTTGCATCAATATAACCAGGACTGCAAGGTTGTAGCTTCATGCCCATTATAACATCATTCAATGCAATTGTATTACCACCTGTACTTGCGGCATTATAAATATTAGGTTCTATACTATCTTCCTGTTCAATAATTCTCCATGTCATATCCCAAAGTGCGCTTGCCCATATTTCACCTATGTAATGAACTTCGGATCCATTTGGGGTTCCATTCATATCTGCATAAGTGTGCGGATCAACAGCCATATTCAAAGTATATGGATAGGTTCGCAAACCTGCTCCGGTTGTAGGTTCTCCCAAAACATAAGTGCCGAGTGGACGTAATACAAAACTATCTGCTACAGTAGTAGTGTCCCAATGTTGCGTAACCATTAATGCCATATAATCGCTCCATCCTTCACCGCCTTGTTCGGCATTTGTTAAGCAGCTTGTATTGGCCGGGCCGCCCGTTAACCTGTTTGATATGCCGTGCGTATATTCATGTGCCATCACCCCATCATCATAATCTCCATCAATCATTGGAGAAGAGTTTAATGTTACAGATTCGCCGGCTGCTATTTGTGCAGTTAAATTTGCACCATCAGCCTGAGAGATCATCACAGCGGGAATAGTAATTGTATTATCTGTGCCGCCCATTACAATAGGAGTCTCTACTACGTCATCAATCATTATTACAGCAATGGCACCGGCTGTTTGCGCATCTTTTACTTTCTGTGTAAAATTGCAGGTACCACGATTGATAAATACTATTTTCCCCGCAATGGAATTGGCTGGTGCGCCACAACCCAAATGTGTAGTGCCTGCAATATCATCATTGAAGTAGATGGCAGTGCCTGTTATCGGAGTATTTAAAAGATTGTTGGTGCTAAAAGCTCCTTGTACAGCAGTATAATTTCCTGCTATTGATGCGGGTGTATTTACAGTTAAAAATAATGGTGCCGGATCCCATAAATACATTCGCATACGTGGCGATTGACCATCCGGCAGCGTAAGCATATTTGCATTATCAGTGCCTGCTCCATCCTGTGATTCCGCATTTAAAGGATCACCTCCTATACCACCTCTTCCATCATTGTTTACCTGAAAATTTCCTGACGGTTCATCAAATCCATATTGATAGCTAATATCATGCATCATATTAGTTACATAAAATAAGTTAGTGGTTGCTGCACGCATATTATTGGTGACATGCGGCTGCATAGTAAAATCGGGAGTTTTAGTAAAAGTAAAACTAGGAGATGGTGTAGAGGATGTGTCGCTATGTCCCGGCATATTTATATTTGCTGTATCATCATAGGCGAAAACATTATTGCCGCGCGTATAATCATACTCGTTAGTGCCATCAGAGTGCCAGCCAAAAACGGTAACAGGATTACTGGCTCCTGCATTTAACCAAGGGTCATTTACTATTGCCAAAGGTCCGAATGTAGGAGCTTCGGTAGGTAATGGTATCACTCTATAAGCTGCATCAGCTACAGCATCAATATGATCATTATTGAACTGAAGTTGAGGGATATTTTTTTTTATTTGCAGCTCCGCGGTATTTTTTTTAAGATTTTTTTCATACAAAGTGGAATTGTCTGCATTAATGATCTGGCCATTTAATGCATCTACTCTTACATTCATATAATCTGCACTATGCAATACATCTATTGTAATGTTCCATGCCAGGTTTATTGTTTTGCCATCATCAGTTGTAACCCACATTAGTTCCGCAACAATATTTTGTTTGGCAATTCCTGCCGGCGTATATACAATATATGTTTTTGTATTTTTCGGATCGGGAACGATATTTAATGAAACCGGTGCAGGTAATTTAAGATATGCGGCAGCTTTTTCAATAGCCCCAGATGCAGTTATAGAAGGTATTGCATTGGTAGCCTTCATATTTATTTTATCGACAAAATGACCACTATATCTTTTATAAATCCGAAAGCTGCATTAATTGCGTTTATAATATCAATATCTTTATAAGAATCTTTACAAGAATTTTCGCTATCCTGTATTCCTAATACACTCTATTCATGAAAAAAACTTTATTCTTTTTTTGGCTATTATTTTTTATTCTGTGCGTAAGAACGATCCCTGCTATTGCTCAGGAAACATTAGTTCCA
>Ga0206871_10206_pt1 | contig 14836 bp, 9 predicted proteins | sample Alteio_BWOrgCont_33_FD_152627 | JGI IMG/M metagenome (GOLD analysis project Ga0206871, IMG submission 152627) | Enriched cells from forest soil in Barre Woods Harvard Forest LTER site, Petersham, Massachusetts, United States -... | ecosystem: Environmental > Terrestrial > Soil > Temperate forest >...
TGGGTGTGAGCGTCAGAGAGACGGCTGCCGAAATTACAATTGTCACGGCAAGCGTCACGGCGAACTCGCGGAACAGCCGCCCAACCACGTCGCCCATGAACAACAGCGGAATCAGAACGGCGATAAGGGAGATGGTCAGCGAGAGAATGGTGAAACCAATTTGCTCGGCGCCCTTGAGCGCCGCTTCCATGGGCGGATCGCCGGCTTCGATGTATCGCGAAATGTTTTCGATCATCACGATGGCATCGTCCACCACGAAGCCGGTGGATATCGTAAGCGCCATCAGCGACAAGTTGTCGAGACTGTAGCCCAGCGCGTACATCGCCGCAAACGTGCCCACGAGGGAGAGCGGGACAGCCACGCTGGGGATAATGGTGGCGCGGAGGCTTCGCAAAAAGAGAAAGATGACGAGGACGACAAGACCGATCGTTAGCATCAATTCAAACTCAACGTCGGAAACCGATGCCTGGATCGAAGTGGTCAAATCGGTAAGTGTGGTGACCTGAATGCCCGTTGGCAGATCGGACTCGAGTGTCGGCATAAGCTGCTTGATGCTCTTCACGACGCTAATGGTGTTGGCTCCGGGCTGACGCTGCACGTTTAGGATGACTGCGGGCGTCTGGTCCATCCATGCGGCCTGGGTGTTGTTTTCGACGCCGTTGACGATGTTCGCTACGTCAGTCAACATCACGGGAGCGCCGTTGCGATACGCAACTACGACATTCCGATAGTCGTTGCTCGTTACCAACTGGTCGTTGGAATCGATCTGGTAATCCTGACTGGGTCCGTCGAAGTTTCCTTTGGCGGCGTTCACACTCGCCTGCGTCAGCGCGGTGCGGAGGTCCTCCATATTGATGCCGTAGGACGACAGCGCCGTGGGGTTCGCTTGAATGCGGACCGCGGGTTTTTGGCCGCCACTGATAGAGACAAGGCCGACACCATTGAGTTGCGAAATCTTCGGCGCCAAGCGTGTGTCAACAAGGTCCTCCACTTGCGGAAGCGGGATGGATCCTGAGGTAATACCCAACGTAAGTACCGGAGCGTCGGCGGGATTCGTCTTGCTATAGATCGGCGGCGAAGGCAGAACGGAAGGCAGGAGACTCTGCGACGCATTTATCGCAGACTGTACTTCTTCTTCAGCTACGTCGATCGATAGAGTGAGATTGAACTGCAGAACAATGACGGAAGTCCCCCCGGAGCTTGTCGATGTCATCTGGCTCAAACCCTGAAGTTCGCCGAATTGCCGCTCTAGCGGTGCGGTTACGGTCGTGGTCACGACGTCCGGGCTCGCACCCGGATAAAAGGTCAATACCTGAATCGTTGGGTAGTCGACCTCAGGCAGTGCGGAGATGGGCAGCTGTGTGTACCCAACAAAGCCGGCCAAGAGAATCGCAGCCATAAGCAACGACGTAGCTACTGGTCGCAAGATAAACGGACGAGAAGGATTCACTGCGTATCGCTCCCGTTCGCACTGACTGCGGAAGGCTGGTTCGAAATGGTGACCTTAGATTTGTCCTGCAACTTATCGAAACTGCTGTTCGCGACGACGTCTCCGGGATTGATTCCATCCACCTGCGTCATGCCGCCATCGGTCACTCCGGGCTTCAGGCTGCGCATGTACGCGACATTGTCTTGAATCACATAGACGAACGATGCCTGGCCGTTCTGCTGAATCGTTGAAGATGGGATCAAAGTCACCCCCTGCAACGTATTTACGAGCAGCCGTGTGTTCACGAATTCGTTCGGGAAAAGTGCATTATTCTTGTTATCGAAGACGGATCGCCCTTTTACTGTCCCAGTCGTTGTGTCAATTTGATTGTCGATGGTTAACAGTCTTCCGCTAGCGATCTTCGTCTGTGCGGCGCGATCAAAGGCGTCAACGGCGAGCGTGGCCTTTTTGGCCAGTCGGCTTTGGACCGGGCCCAGGCTGTCTTCCGGTATCGTAAAAATCACGGTGATCGGCTGCAGCTGCGTAACAACGACGAGAGTCGTGGCTCCGCTGGATTGCACGACGTTGCCAGGATCTATCAGCCGTAAACCTACGCGGCCGTCGATCGTAGCGGTGATGTGGCAGAAATCGACCTGGACTTGGTCGTATTGCACTGTTCCTTCGTCGTTCTTTACAGTTCCTTCATCCTGAAGGACAAGCTTTGCCTGGTCATCCACAATTTGTTTGGCGACGGCGTTGCGGGCCCACGCGTTCTGGTAGCGATCGAGGTCCATTTGCGCCTGGGCCAGCAAATTCTGGTCTCGTTCCAGCGCGCCCTGAGCCTGCAGGAGCGTTGCGCGGTAGGGGCGCGAATCAATATCAACAAGAGGATCGCCTTTGTGCACAAGCTGGCCCTCCTGGTAGTGCACGTTATCGACGAGGCCGTTAACCTGGCTCGTAACCGAGTCTGAATAAACAGGAGTAACTGTGCCAATCGCGTCGAGATAAACGCCGATGTTGCCCTTTTGAGCCGTCGCACTGGTGACGGTGATCGGGGCCGCGCCGGCGCGCGCCGCAGCTGCGGCTTTCTCGGCATCTTCGTGGTGGCGGATGAGCAGGAAAAGTACAAGCGCAAGGATCAGCACCAACAACACAGTCGAGATGACTACCCACAGGACCTTATGATGGCGGCGTTGCGGAGCGCCCGCAGCGAGCTGATGATCTGGGCCGATGGCTGGGTGGACATTTATGTCGGCGATGGGGAATCTCCTTCGGGGGACTTCGATACCTTAGTTAAATCGTGAGAGCATCCATCTGCGAAGCGCTCCTCCGGTTGGTTAATGTTACCCCCGTAGAACGAGGCGCCACTCTTTTGGGCGAGCGAGTAAAGTTTGATCGATTGGCAATTCCATGTGAGGAACCGAATAGGTGAGAGCAACGGTTGCGACAAGAATCCCTGAGGCTGTCAGAGCGTTGAAGCCGTTACAAATCTCCGGGTTTATGCCCCCGTGATAAGCTTTCAAATACCTCGATCCAAGGCAAGAAAGCCACAGCCCCGCACAAAAACATATCCAGTAAAGAATGTATACACGTTGGCCTGAGATCAGGCGGCATAACGTCCCGAGGGCTCCGGCCATATGACTTTAAGCTTTGGGTATTTGTCGAAGACGCCGCTATCCGGTAATAAGGTGCTGGGCGAACGTCTCGACTTCGCCGCCATAGCTGTTCACGCAGGACGACACCGCGCTTCGCCGCTGAACCTCCATCGAATAATCAACGTCACTGATTTGCGATAGAAAAACGTCTCACAGCAGACCCATGCGCGGATGAAAGTCCTTCCGCTGCACCGATCGTATCTGTTCGGCTGGAAATCTGAGAGAGAGCGGCTCGATAGCAGATGCGCCGCTCGCAGGGAGAAAATGGACATCGAGCGTCTCGCCCCTCAACCCTGCTAGGCCTTAATATGCGTCGCGCTACTTCCTTCGCGGTATAGCCGCTGACTCCGCATTCGCCGAATATAGTTTCAGTATTTGTCTCGTTGCCAGCCTTCCGGCGCGCGATTCAACGTCGAAGAGCCGCTCCCGCAAGACGGATACCCACTAACTAATAGGAACCACAGCGGCGCGCTATTTCACGCGCGTGCGGTTGTGTCGACTCTGGCTTCAAATTTGGAGGACCGAATGAAGTGCACCGTGAAATCAGAATATTGGTTCTTGCCGCTCGCTTGTCTGGTCGTTTGCTTCGGGCTCTTGCTCGCGCCTGTTTTTCGAGCCCAAGCCGCCCAGCAGACCGCGCCGGACAATACGGCAAGGAATAAGGACCAAGCACCGCCGACCGCCGATCAGCAGAAGATGAACGCGTCGGACCGGGATATCACCGAGAAAATCCGCCTCTCCGTACACGACGACAAAACGCTTTCCACCAACGGCCACAACATCAAGATCATCACGCAAGACGGCAAAGTCACTCTTCGCGGACCCGTACGGTCCGACGAAGAGAAGGCTCATCTGCACGCTAAAGCAGCAAGCGTTGTGGGCGATGAAAACGTAACCGACCAACTTGAAGTCCAAGATTCGCACTAGGACGACACGGACGATCCGATTAAAAAGGGGATACAAAAATGGCGAACAAAAAAGTAGCAGTGTTTGGAATTTATGCAACGCGCGTAGCGGTTGAAAACGCGACAGATGCGCTGATCGCAGACGGCTTTTCAGCTGGTGATATTTCTGTCCTTTTGCCGGAGAACCTCGGCGGACCCAAGGACATGGGCACAGAAAAAGCTTCGAAAGCGCCTGAGGGCGCAGCAGCCGGCGTCACTGCGGGTGGTGTGATCGGTGGCACCTTAGGATTGCTCGCCGGGGTCGGCATGTTGGCCATTCCCGGCCTCGGTCCCTTTATCGCTGCTGGTCCAATTATGGCCGCCTTGGCGGGGTTGGGTGTTGGCGGCGCAGTCGGTGGTGTTACCGGCGCCCTCATCGGCTTGGGCATTCCCGAATTCGAGGCCAAGCGATATCAGGATCGTTTAGCCAAGGGCGGGATCCTGCTGTCGGTCCACTGTGACACATCCGAAGAAATCAAGCGTGCCAAGGTGATTGTGGAACGTACTGGCGCGGAGGATGTCTCTTCAACCGGAGAGGCCTCGTCGAAATCCGAGCGCGATGAAACTAAGGCTGCTCGCGCTGCTCAATAATTCGCAGCCCAGCCGTCCGGAAGCGATGGACGAACCGGAGCCGGAACGGCATAACCCAGTCAGTTGGCGACGATCCGCGAACGGAAAGTGAACTCTTTTTGAAAGGCTAAACCATGAATCAATTGAAGGAATTGCTGGTCGAAGATTTGCAGGACCTCTTGCATGCCGAAACGCAGCTCGTTCAGGCTCTCCCAAAGATGGCCGAAGCCGCGCAGTACCCCAAGCTCAAGGAAACTTTCCAAAAGCACTTGAAGCAGACCGAAGTTCACGTCATGCGGCTCAATAAAGCCTTTGAACTTCTCGGCGAAAAGGCACATGCAAAGCCTTGTAAGGGAATGAAAGGTTTGATCGAAGAAGGTCAGGAAACAATCGAAGACGGCAAGGAACACGATGGACACGCCTCCGATCTGGCTCTGATAGCCGCGGCGCAAAAAGTAGAGCATTACGAAATCTCCGGATACGGTTCCGCTCGCTGCCTTGCGCGTCAGATTGGCGAACGAGAAGTTGCAACTCTTCTTTCGCACACGCTCGGAGAGGAAGAAAGTGCCGACTACCTTCTCACCGAACTGGGCAAGCCTTTGATGCAAGAAGCTCTGGAGAACGAAAACGGCTCCGAACAGCACACAACTCAACCTGCCGCAAAGACGAAAGCCCACAAGGCATAGGAGACCGCGACGATGTATCACCACATTAAAGAATTGATGTACACGGTTCAGATCGGCACGCCCGACCCGAAATTCGGGAATATGTTGCTTGAGCAATTCGGCGGTGCGAACGGTGAACTCGCCGCTGCCATGCAATATTCCATTCAAGGCCTCAATTGCGACGACCCCGAGCGCAAAGACCTGCTCATGGATATCGGTACGGAAGAGCTGAGCCATTTAGAAGTCGTGGGCACGCTCGCTCGTATGCACCTGAAGCCAATGAAAAACAATCGGAAGTTCGCTGAGGTTGATCCCTTAATCGCCATCGCGGGTGGAGGCGGGGTTGCTTTACATAACTCCGTTGGTGATGCGTGGACCGCGGACTATCTGAAAATCACCGGCGAACTCGATGTCGACCTACGGAGCGACATCGCCGCTGAAGCTCGTGCGAAGATCGTCTACGAACGCTTGATCAACTTCACCGACGACGCGGGAACAATCGACGCGCTGCAATTTCTCATGACCCGCGAAATCACACATATGAAAGCCTTCACGGCCGCGCTCGAAAGCATGGGCAAACAGCCGTTCTCAATCGGAAGCATTCCGCCGACGCCCGAACTGGTGCGGCAATACTTCGACGACTCGACCGGCATTGGAGATCGAGGCGAATCGAACGCCAGAGGTCCGTGGAACCAGGGCGCCGATATAGAACTCGTCGAGGCCCCGGCCTTCAAGGAGCTTGCATCGCCCATCAAGGGAACGCGCAAAAGCAACGGGTTGTACGCCGGCAAACCGGAAGCCGTGGCCGGCCCCAAAAAGTAAAACGTCAAGTCTGGCGCCAGCCATGTTCGGATAGTGGATCCATCGGAACCATCGTGATCGTCGGTCTTGATGCTAGTGCCTAACCAATTGCTCCTAGCCCTGGTCTTGCGACCCACGAAGTTCCGAACCAAATAGTCGCCGAGGCTGAGACGGAGATACTCTGCGATGGCCTGTCCTCCACATATATATGGTGGCGATTGTTACGCAGCCCGGTTCGGTACGTTCTGTTAGGGGATATCTTCGGACCATACACGTGACTCAGTAGCGGAGGGGGTGGGATAGTCTTCCGCTGTTCTGGATCATGCACCCTAATGTAGTGCCATGCGAAATCGGAAGCCTGCAACTCATTGAAATTGAATAGGATAGACGGTCGACAACCGTTTTTCCGTTGAGTTTTTGCTGAGCACGCCCAGTCTAATTCAGACCGGTTTTGTACCATGATACAGATGGATTTGCTTCGGAATACGCTATTATTTCCAACGCGACTGCGGAGGGCTGGCAGAGCGGTTTAATGCGGCGGTCTTGAAAACCGTTGAACCCGAAAGGGCTCCAGAGGTTCGAATCCTCTGCCCTCCGCCATTGCTCAGTTGTATGGTCCAAAGACATCCTTTACAGAACCTGATGTCTCGCGGATTCATCGCAACATCACGGCGACGGCCCGGGACAGTTGTTCCAGGCTCGCGGAGCCCCTTGAAAACGTGCGCCAGTCCCACCAGTCAGCATTTACCAATCACTATTCATGCCTCAGCGCTACCATCGGATCCACGAGCGAAGCCCTATGCGCCGGCACCACGCATGCCGCCAACGCCACGCCCGCCAGCACTGCGCAAACCGCCGCGCATGTAAAAGGATCGCTCGGCGTCACACCATACAAAAAACTCGCGATCAACCGTGACGCCCCCAGCGCCGCAGCCACTCCAATCCCGAGTCCCATCGCCACCAGCACAAACATCTCGCGCACCACCATCCCGACAATTTCTCCCCGGCTCGCCCCCAGCGCCACGCGTACGCCGATCTCTCGCGTCCGCCGCGAAACGCCAAATGCCATCACGCCATAAAGCCCTACGCTCGCCAGCAAAGCTGCCAACGCTCCGAAGAAACTCGTCAACTCAGCAAGAATCCGCGTCGCAAAAAGCGACTGGTCGATCTGCTCCACCTCGGTCTTCATGTCGTAGGCCGACACTTTCTTGTCCATGGCAGCCATCAATTGCTGCACGCTACTCATAAGTCCGCGCGGATCGGCCGCCGTGCGCACCTCGAAATGCAGTGCAGTGTTCAAGTTGGACTCCTGCACCCACGGGGGATAAATCGTCGCGGGCGCCGCGGAGCGCAAATCGAAATACTTCGCATCGCTCACGACTCCCACGATCTCCACGTCGGTCTTCTTCCCCAACGTAATGTGCCGCCCCAGCGGATTCGCACCGCTGAAAAATTGCCTCACAAATTGCTCGTTCACCACGATTACCTTCGGAGCGTCGCTCGTGTCGCTTTCGGCGATATCCCGCCCGAGCGCAAAAGGAATCCCCATCGTCCGGAAAAAGTTTGGTCCCACCCAATTGATCGCCGCGCCCACATTTTCCCGGGCTTTTGCCATATAGCCGGGAATCTGCAGCATTTGAAAATTTCCCCCGCCTCCGATCAGCGTGCTATGTGACGCACTCACGGACCGCACGCCCGGCAACGCCTCTATCCTCCGCTCCAGCTCTTCATAAAAATCCGCCAATCGCGCGCCTGCATAACCAGCATGAGTAGCGTCCACGCCGAAAAGTAGCAGATTCTGGGTGTTAAACCCCGTGCTGGCATGTTGCAGATTCACCAGCGTGCGTATAAAAAGCCCCGCGCCCACCAACAGCACCAGCGAAAGCGACACCTGCGCAATCACCAGCGCGCCGCCCAATCCAATTCGCGCTCCATACCCGCGCCCCGATCCAAACGCCCCGCCGCTCTCTCTGAGCGATGGCGTCAAATCCACGCGCGTCGCCCGCAGCGCCGGCGAAAGCCCAAATAGCACGCCTGCCACCAGCGCCAGTCCCGCCGTGAAACTTAGCACCCGTACATCGGGCGCCACGTCGAGTGCGATCGCCGTCCCGCCGCTCCCCATCAGCAGCAATAGAATCCGCGTACCCCAAAGCGCCAACAACATTCCCGCAGCGGCGCCGGTTCCCGCCAGCATCACGCTCTCGGTCAGAAGCTGTCTCACCAACCGTCCGCGCCGAGCCCCCACTGCCAGCCGCACCGCAATCTCTTTCTGGCGGGCCGCTCCGCGCGCCAGCAACAGGTTCGCAATGTTGATGCACGCGATCAGCAGGACCAGCCCCACCACCCCCATCAGCAAGAAAAGCGGCGTCGTGAGTCCGAATCGCTGGTTGCCCATTCCTTTGCCGCCCGGCTGCGTGCCAAGATGTGGAATCTTGTCCGCCGGATCTCCCGACTTCAGGTCCCCTGCGATCGCCTGCTGAAAAATCACTTTGAGTTCTGCGTCCGCCTGCTGCTCGCTCACACCCGACTTCAGCCGTCCGACCAAAACCAGCCACCACGTATCGTGCCCTTCAAAAACCCACGGCGATCCAGCCTGTTTGCCAGGAGGCGGCGGGGGCGAATTAGGCTCAAGCTGCAATTGGGCATGCAAAGGCAGCCAAACGTCCACCGAACGCCCCGGCTGTATCCCAAAAAAACCCGGCTCGCTGACGCCCTCGACCGTCGCCGGAGCGCCATTGATCTCGATCATCCGCCCCACAATCCCTACGTCCCCGCCAAAGCGTCGCTGCCAATATCCGTAACCAAGCACCACCGCCGGAGTCGCCCCCAGGCGATCGTCGCTCTCATCGAACATCCTTCCGGCCACGGCACGCACGCCGAGCGTCGCGAAAAAACTTCCGCTCACATACTGACCATCCGCCTGCGCGGGCTCGCCGCCATACGCAACACTCAACGCACTTCCGTTTCCCGCTACTGCCGCGACGTTCGAAAACGCCTGATTGCGCTCAACAATTTGCTGATACACGTAATAGGGAAACGACCAGCAGACCAGCCGTCCGCTCTTCTCTTGGTTCCAGCTTCCCGCCGCGTTATAAATCAAATCCTCGCCAGGCCATCCGTTCGCCGACGCCCAATTCAACATCACAAGCTGCTTCGGCTCTTTCACCGGCAGCGTTTTCAGCAGCATCGCGTTGATCACGCTGAAGATCGCCGTGTTCGCACCGATCCCAAGCGCCAGCGTCAGTACCGCGACCGCAGTGAATCCCAGATTCTTGCGCATCATCCGCAAGCCAAACCGCAAATCCTGACCCAAATCGTGAATCCAATTCACGCCGCGGGTCTCGCGGCAATTCTCTTTAGCCACCTCAATCCCGCCCGCATCGATCAACGCCGCCCGCCGCGCTTCATCGCGGCTCATCCCGCGCGCAATGTTCTCCTCGGTCTTCATCTCAACGTGGTACGCAAGCTCGTTCTCCAGCTCGCGATCCACCGCGTCGCGCTGAAAAAGTACGTGCACCCGCATCCTCATCGCCTGTATGCACCGTTCAAATCCCATCGCACTCTCCCGAAGCATCACGGAAAGCTTCCTTGTCTCTTTGCTTGCTTGCGTCCATGACTCACACGCGCGTCCTATCCCCGACTTGCGACTCACTCACTCCTGCCGCAAAGCCACGTAATGAATCACGTCCTCCACGCCCAAATTTTGGGTCATTCCGTGCGCAACGCCTCCACGGGATTGATTGAGGCGGCCTGCAGAGCCGGTCGCAGCGTGGCGATAAGAACCGGAAGGAGTAGCACTGGAATTGAAACCGCGTACACCCATGGATTGCCCGCAGTCACACCATAGAGCTGGCTCCGCAGGAAATACGTCAGTGGGAAGGCCGCCGCGATTCCTGCAATGATGCCAACAATGCTCGCCTTCAGCGCACGGCTGAGGAACAACAGCAAAATCTGACCGCGCGTTGCGCCGAGGGCCATGCGCACCCCAATCTCCCGGAAACGCTTGGCCACAACCCAGGCTGCGACGCCGTAAATTCCCACGCAGGCCAGCAGGAGCGTGAGCACTGCAAAAACCACAATCAATGCCGTGTTGAACCGCGGTTGAGCGACTGCCTTATCAAGCAGCTCATCCATCATGGCCACATCGGCAACGGCTTGTTGTGGATCGACCTGATGGACCTGCTCGCGTACCGACTGGATGAGCTGCTCTGGCGGCACCTGCGAACGAACAACAAAGGAGCGGCGCGTAACGGGATGGATTCCGTCGGTGGAGAAATAAACCTCCGGTCCGACTTTGCCTGCAATGGACCCGCCCGTGCCGCGCACATCGGAAATGACGCCCACAATCTCTAAAGGTCCCGTCGCGTCTGCCAAGTGTCTCCCTATGATGCTGCCGCCGGGAAGATATTGCTGAGCAAACGTGCGATTGACCATGACCCGTTGCGGCTTTGAGATCCCGTCGCCCGCAGTCAGCTGTCGTCCGGAAAGTAGAGGTGTCGCCAGAGCACCTAAGAAGTCGCCGGAAATCGAACGAATTTCCGCGTTCACCGCATCGTGATGGTCCGTCTGCGGCAACCAGTCGGCATCAAAAGTGGCACGAAGATGCCAATCTTCTGTCGGCAACGCGCTCGTTTGGCCGACCGCGATCACGCCCGGTAGAGCTTCCAGGCGCTGCTGTACATCGGCATAGAAATTACGCGCCACGTCCGGCCTGGCGCCCCACGGCAGTACAAGGCGAAACGTCAATACACGCTCAGGGACGAAGCCGAGTGGAGACTTCACCAGCTTCCATAGAGACTCGCCGAGCAATGTGGCGCCGACAAGAAGCACAAGCGACAGCGCCACCTGAATCGAAACGAAGATGTTGCGTCCCCATCCTACCGCTTCGCCGCTAGGCTGCATCCCGCCTTGTTTCAGGCCGATGTTAAGGGCAGCATCGCGGTTGCGAATGGCGGGTGCGAGTCCAAAGACGATTCCACAAGCGACTGCCAAACCGAACGCGAACCCTACGATGGGCCAATTCATCTGAACGATTCCATTGCTTCCAAGTCGCCCGGGCAGCTTCGCGGCCATCGTGCGCACCAGCAGAAAAGTCAGCCCCAGGCCGGCGATACCGCCAGAGGTCGCAAGCAGCGCACCTTCTGTAAGGAATTGGAGTCGAATTCTTCGCTCCGAAGCGCCTAATGCACGACGCAGAGCCACTTCTCGCTCGCGGACCGCGGCCCTCGCGAGCAGCAGGTTCGCAACGTTGATGCAAGCCACTAGCAACACAAAGCCCGATGCAGTGAAAAGCACTAGAATCGCCGGCCGAAGCTCACCATAAAGCGCATCACGTATCCCGATAACCTCAAATTGCCAGGTGCCATCGGTATCGGCATATTCGTGACGAAGCTCTTCGCCAATGCGTCGCATATCACTTTCAGCCGAGGCCAGCGAAACGGAGGGAGCTAATCGTGCGACTACATTAATGAACCGCGAGCCCTCGCCCCGCCAGGTCCAACTGCCGGAGGCAAACTGCGCCGGGCGCCACAGATCGATTCCGGCGGGCACGTCGAAATCCTTGGGCATTACACCGATGATCGCCGTCGATTGCTGCTCGATGGTCACCTGGCGCCCGATAACATCCGGATCGCCATTGAAGATTCGCTGCCAGGCGCCGTAGCTCAGCACGGCGACCATTGGCACGTTCGGCTGATCGTCTTTTTCGTTGAAGGTGCGCCCGAGCAGCGGATTAACCTCAAAGACCTTCCAAAAGCCGGCGTTCGCACAAGCACCTCTAACGGCAACGGGCAGCCGGGCCCCCGTAATCAGAGTGGTGTCTTCGAAACAAAAGAACCCTACGCTCGCGAACGATTTAGACCGTGCGGTGAGATCAAAAAATCGCGGAACGCTGACCAAGCCACCGGTGGAGGAGCCTTGTAGCCGTACATCATGGATACGCACGACTCGGTCAGCTTCAGGATAAGGCAGAGCATGCAGTAACGTGGCATAGACGATTGTAAAAATGGAAGTGGTGGCGGCGATGCCCAACATCAAGGTAACGATAATTGCGGCGGCAAGTCCCGGTGACCGACGCAGCTGTCTCAGCCCATAGCGAACGTCTCGCCCAACGTCGTGAATCCAGTTCACGCCGCGCGTCTCACGGCAATTCTCTTTCGCCAACTCGATTCCACCTGAATCGATCAGTGCCGCCCGCCGCGCCTCATCGCGACTCATGCCGCGCGCCACGTTCTCCTCGGTCTTCATCGCAACGTGATAAGCCAACTCATCCTCGAGCTCGCAATCGACCGCCGCCCGATAAAACAGCGCCCGCACTCGCATCTTGGTAGCGTGCATCCATCGTCCCGATCGCATCTTCGCCAGCCTCCGGCTACCACTTGAGCCGCCGCCCACGAGTCACGAATCACACAAGTCGCCCATCACACCTCTTGCAGCCTCACCACCTGCGAAATCGCTGCCGAAAGCCGTCCCCAGTTGTTCGCCTCTTTCTCCATCTGCTTCCGTCCCGGCCGCGTCAACGAATAAAATTTCGCGCGACGATTGTTCTCCGTGGTTTTCCACTCGGCGGTGATCCACCCCTCGTTTTCCAGCTTGTGCAGCGCCGGATACAGAGAGCCATCGCTCACCTGCAACACGTCGCCCGACACTTGTTTCAGCCGTTGGCTGATCGCAAATCCATTCATCGGCTCCAGCGCCAGAATTTTCAAAAGCAGAAGGTCGAGCGTTCCCTGCACCAAATCCGACGGCTTACTCATTTCCTCTCCTCGGTAACCGAGCGCAGTCTACCCCCGCTCCCCTCGGTAAGCAAGGGGAATTTGAGGCATGGCTGGAAGGGCTTTTCTTGCGCCGCCGGCTACCGAGGCAGCGTAGTGCATCGGAAGGCTTACTGGTGGCCGCAGAATATTCTCGGAGATGTCGCTGTGGCCGTCTTGGCCAATGCGGGTGTCGACGATACCGAGCCGGACTTAGGCTCGTTTCTGCTCCGGATTCGCCCTCACGAACTGCTCAAGCCTGCTGATCGCTATGGAGAGGGCCTTCACTTGATCTCGTAGGGTGCGAGTTCGTTCGAGGCACACCAGGGTCGGTTTGTGGGTCGAATCATTCGTCGTCGATGAAATCGATGTTTGGATTGCGGTCAGCGACTAGCCTATCCCTGCTTCCCAATGCTATGAGGTGAAGTTCCCAGTGCGATTGCCCGAGCTTCGTTTTCGACTTGCTCCGCGCGTGAGATCCGCGCTTTCTTTCCAGTTACTGGGCCGCTCAGTCCGCCAAGATTTGAGAAATTTCCCAAATTGCCGCCCAATGCGACACAGCGAAAATGTCGGTGCAGAACGAACGGCCCACGAACCCCTGTCATATCAGGCAACGGCTTATCACTTTGGAAGCCAGAGTTATTCGCGCGTCTTCCAACCGATTGATCGGTTCCATGCCCGCATTAAAGTTGCTATTCATAGCGGAGCGCCACCATCGGATCGACGCGCATCGCTCTCCGCGCAGGCAGAAACGCTGCAAGCGACGCAATCGCGAAGAAACAGAGAGCTATTCCGCCGAACGAAGCCACATCGATCAAGTGAACCCCGAAGAGAACGTCGCGTAGTAAGTACGAAGCACCGGCGGCAAGGCACAGACCCACGTTCAATCCAAGAAGCACTGGCTTCAGACTTTCTCCAAGGACCATGAGCAAAACATTCGTGCGCTGTGCGCCGATCGCCATGCGAATGCCGATCTCACGCGTGCGCATCACGACAATGTAGCTGACGGTCCCATAAATCCCCATCAGCGCTGGGAAAAAACCGAGCAAGCCGACGGTCGACGCAATGGCGGCAGCGACGCTCGATGCAAGGAAAGAAGTGGACGAACGCAGCTGATCTTCCAGCGTTGAGGTCGTTACCACGAGATTGACATCGACAGAAGAAACCACAGCCTCCATTTGCCGGGCGACTTCCGCCGCGTCCTGAGATGTGCGAACAAGGATTCCATGAGTCGCCACTTTTTCGCTGGAAAGCGGCAAATAGAATTGACGCGAGTCTGTGCCGTTCAAATCGACGCCGCGCGTGTCGCGTGCCACTCCGACAACCTGATAAACCGCGCCGTCAGCGTGAAGTTCTCTCGCATCACCAATCTGTTCATCGATGGAGCCAAGCCGCACGCTGCGCCCCAGGGGGTTTTGACCGGGCCAAAGTTGGCGCGCCGCCGATTCGCTTGCAATCAACGAGCGGTCGACCGTTTGCCCTTGCTCATTGAACGTGCGTCCGAGCACGAGGGGAATTCCGAGCGTCTGGAAATAATTCGGCTGGACCAGCGTGTAGTGAACGGGCTGAACAGATGGCGCCGTGGCGATACTCTCATCGCTGGGCACGGCTGCCGTACGCAAACCATCGTCACCCGGTGGCCGACCGCTGGTCACGGCCACGCTGTCGGGCAACATCTCCAGACGTGAACGGATTTCGCGAATCAGCACGGCTTTTCGCTCAACGGTATATTCTGTGGTGTCCGGAAAATGCAATTCGAGGTCCACCACGCGCTTTGTTTCGTAACCCGGCGCCACACGGAGCGAATTTAGAGAGCTCCGAATCAGCAGCGTTCCTGCGATCATCAGCGTCAACGAAAACGCTACCTGCAACCCGACGAGGAATTCCTGAATGCGGCGATTTCGACTGGTCGACGTGCCGCCGCGGTCGCTGGAAGCTAGTGCGGCCCGCGAACCTTCGAGCGCGGGCGCGAGTCCAAAAAGAATTCCCGCGGTCAACGAAATGGCGAGCACGTAGAAAA
>Ga0206871_10190_pt1 | contig 14830 bp, 16 predicted proteins | sample Alteio_BWOrgCont_33_FD_152627 | JGI IMG/M metagenome (GOLD analysis project Ga0206871, IMG submission 152627) | Enriched cells from forest soil in Barre Woods Harvard Forest LTER site, Petersham, Massachusetts, United States -... | ecosystem: Environmental > Terrestrial > Soil > Temperate forest >...
GTATCGACAAAGGCATCCGGCGTCGATTGCTCGTCCTGCCGTTCAATCGGGTCATCCCGGAGCACGAGATGATCCCCGGCGTTGCGGATCTGATTCTGCGGGACGAATACGACCTACTACTCGGATGGGCTATCGAAGGGGCAGCGCGATTGATCCGAAACGGGAAATTTACGCTGCCGAAATCCTCGATTGAGGCCCTGGAAAAATGGACCCGCGACACCGATCCGGTGCGGGCGTGGATCGAGGCCAGGGTTCGACCAGCCGCGAGCTTGAAGCGAGAGGTTGGTTTCACCAGGACGGATCTCTTTCAGAGATTCGAAACTTGGGCCGTTGAGAACGGCCATCGGAAGGACCGGTTACCGAAATGTCCGGAATTCGTTGACCGGCTTGCCGAGGACTTTCCAATAGTGCTGCATCGTTCGGCACAAGACCGCCGGATCAGAGGCATCATCGTCCTTTCAGAGGACGGGGCAGATAGATCAGTGCTCGGAGACCCTAGCGAATACAATAATGGGCGGGTCAATAACGCACTGAATGATCTGGCTGACCGAATGGATCAAGATCATCGGGAATGGTTGAAGGAGATGCTCCGGGATCCCGACGAGCGGTGAAGGGACCGTAGGCAATCACTTTGTATATGATTGGAGGTCCCACTAATGCTGCACCGCCGGTGGCTCGACATTGACGTTGAACTTGACGAAACGATCGAACAGCGGGGTCTTTCGGTACAGGCGCGGTTCACCCAAGCCGGGCTGCCGTTCCCATCGGCTTTCAAGCAGCCCGAACCACGTCAGAGGCCGTAGGACGCGTGACTCCATAGCGAATGACCCCAGACCCAACTCGCCTCCGCACGGCGATGACGGGGACCGTGCACAGCCTGGTCAGCTTGTCCGGGTGCATCCATTCGCCGGCCGACAGCGATAACGACCACAGCACGACACCGACATCGTTTTGGGGCCACGATTGAACCGGATTTCGGTCGAAAGAGCCGAGGTTCACGTGCCAGCGCAATGTGGAACAAAAGCGCCTGCAGAGCGCCATGCTGCTCTGGAGTGAGCATCTTCTTGCCGAGACGGGTCAGAACCAGTTTGCCCCTCTGTGCTCGCAGCAGCTTCGTTTCCTGCAAGAGCAGCCGTACGAAATGGACCGGTAGAAAATCCAGCTCGTTGATGACCTTGTTCAACTCGAACATCTGATGCTTGTCGAAGTCGGGCCATTCGATGACCTCCGTCATCTCCGTGACCACGGCCCGCGACAGATTTCCCGTGGCGGTCAGCTTCAGCCCGCCGGCATCGGCCGCACGTCGGAGCAGAATTCGCGCGTTACGGGTAACCGCTGATGCCAGCGAGGTCGCTTTCCGACAGAATGGGATCCAACCGGATGGCCTGATTATAAGCGGAAGGCTCGTCGTGCGGGGCATTGTAGCTGTCGGATTCCAGCATCGTCCAAGCCGGCTCGACGCCGTTCAACCAGCGGCGGACCTCGGGATTTTGCAGAAACCCAGGTGCGACCACGCTCTCGGGAGCTTCCGTGACGGACATCATCATACGGCTGTTCCCACCGATCCTCGAGATCATCGGAAGTGCAACGTAGCGAACCGGTCCAGACTGGCCGTCCGATTGGCATTCACGTGCGCTCAAGTGCGGGAGCGGATTCAGGTTCTCGACGAGCTATTTCGGGAACAAACAAGAGCGGTTGACGAGGTCGCGGTAAATTCGGGTCTGGGCAATGGCGCAGTTTTGCGTGACGAGCCACGGACGACGGCGTAAAGAGCGGAATCAAGAACGGCGCGCAGGAGAATGCGCCGGCAGGCGGAGACCCCCAAATGCCCCTGCGTTTTCAGCGCCGGATCAGGATCGCCCGTGGCGTATCCCTGAACCTCAACAAGCGCAGCATCAGCACCACCATCGGGCACCGTGGAGCGCATTTCACGGTGGGTGCCAAGGGTACCCGCACCACGGTCGCGATACCCGGCACCGGCCTCTCCTACACATCTTACCAGCGGAGCCAAGGCGGGATCGGGGTGGTCGTCATAATCGTTGTGATCGTTCTCCTTGGCCTCCTTTTTCGGGTAGCCTGATGGCCTCGCGAGGTCGCCCCCCAAGGTGAGTTTGGTATGAGCCACGAAGATCAAATCCCGTTCGACCATCCCGAGTTGGTTGCCAACCCAGAGCCGCGTTGCGCCTGCCTTTTGATCCTGGATACCTCGGGATCAATGCAGGGTCAGCCGATTGCGGAACTGAATGCGGGGCTGGTCACCCTGAAGGACGAGCTTATGGCCGATACCATGGCCGTGCAGCGCGTCGAGATAGCCGTCGTGACGTTCGGACCAGTTCGCGTGCAGAGCGACTTCCAAGGGCCGGATATTTGGACGCCCCCGCATCTCCAGACAACCGGTGATACCCCGATGGGGTCGGCAATCGAGCAGGGCCTCCAAATGCTCGACAGCCGCAAGCAGATCTACCGGCACAGCGGCATCACCTATTATCGGCCGTGGGTTTTTTTGATCACGGATGGCGCTCCCACGGACAGTTGGCGGAACGCTGCTTCCCTCGTTCATGCCGGCGACAACGACGAGCGGAAAAGCTTTTCCTTCTTCGCGGTCGGCGTCGAAGGCGCGAACATGGAAATCCTGGCCCAGATCAGTCGACGCGAGCCGCTGAAGCTTAAAGGCCTACGCTTCCGAGATCTATTTGCGTGGCTTTCAAGCTCTCTCGGCGGCGTTTCCCGGTCAACTCCGGGCACTCAAGTCCTGCTGCCGCCACCAACCGGTCCATCGGGTTGGGCAAGTGTCTGATGTCGGTTGGCGGGTAGCCCACAACTCCGTCATTGGGACTTCGCACGAGAAGACCGGGTTACCCTGCCAAGATGCTGGCGGCTGCCGGGTCGTCTCTGATCCGGCTGGACAGCAAGTCCTTCTCGCCGTGGCCTGCGACGGCGCGGGAAGCGCCTCTCGGTCTCTCGATGGGGCAAACCTTACCGCAGCCCGGTTCCTGCGCGACTTTGGCGAGTCGACTCAACGCTCTGGCTTCGATGAGATCACGAAGGAGTTTGTCGTCGATTGGCTGTCACGAGTGCGAGCAGACATCAGGAATCGCGCCGATGCCGACGATGTACCCTCCCGGGAATTTGCCTGCACCGTTTTGGGTGCGGTTATTGGCGAGAGTCGAGCCGCGTTCTTTCAAATCGGCGACGGCGCGATGGTGGTTTCGAACAGGTCTGAACCCGACGACTACGGCTGGATTTTCTGGCCGCAACATGGGGAGTTCGCCAACCAGACCAATTTCGTTACGCAGGATAATGCGCTTGAGGTTTTGGAATTTGAAATAGAGGAACGCTGCATTGATGAAGTCGCAATCTTCACTGATGGCATCGAGCGCCTTGTTTTAGATTTGACTGAAAAAACCGCGCATGCCCCATTTTTCCGAACGCTCTTTGGATGGCTTGTGAAAACCGAGCCGTCAGAGGTCGAAATCGAGATTTCGGTCTCTCCCGTATTGAGCACCTATTTGGGATCAAAGCAAATCAACGACCGGACGGACGACGACAAGACTCTGATACTGGCGACGCGCCGCGCACTTTTAACAATCGAACCGGCTTCTGTCGATGCAGACCAGAGCGCTACCGCCACTGCTTGATTCAGCGGGGCGTCCGCTGCAACTCGGCCCACAACTTGGTTCGGGCGGTGAAGGTGCAGTCTTCGAGCTTCGAGATCGCTCGGATTTGGTCGCAAAGCTGTATCACAAGAGCCTGGAACCCGAGAAAGCCGCGAAGATCGCGCACATGGCGAAGGCGGCGAATGAGCGGCTGTTGAGGCTGACTGCATGGCCGACCGAACCTATACACGCCGGCTCTGCGGCAAGGCCGATGGTCGGATTCACAATGCCGAAGATCACCGGCCACAAGGAGGCGTTCAATCTACATAGTCCAAAGTTACGGTTACGAGAGTTTCCAACGGCGACGTGGCTTTTCTTAATCCGCAGTGCTGCTAATGCGGCTCGCACCTTCAACGCGATTCACGAGAGCGGTCATGTTATCGGTGATGTCAACGAAAAGAACCTGCTGGTCGGCGACAAAGCGACTGCACGCCTGATCGACTGCGACTCATTTCAAATCACGGTCAATGGTTCTCGCTGGCTTTGTGAGGTTGGAGTTCCTACCCATCAGCCGCCAGAACTTCAGAATGTCAAAACGTATAAGGGGGTCGTAAGGACACCGAATCACGACAATTTCGGTTTGGCCGTCATCGTCTTCCAGATGCTTTTTATGGCACGGCACCCGTTCGCCGGCCGGTTTCTGGGTACCGGCGAGATGCCGATGGAACGTGCTATCAGCGAGTACCGGTTCGCTTACAGCTCGAATGCATCTGCCATTCAGATGCAACCACCCCCGGCGAGTCTCGGCCTCAACGGCGTCACCCGAGATATGGCCCTCCTATTCGAGCGAGCGTTCTCCCGCCAAGGCTCTCAGCCTAACGGCCGGCCCACCGCTCGGGAGTGGGCGGCGGCGCTTCAAAACCTCGAAGCGCATTTGAAGAAATGTTCAGTCAATCCGGTGCATCAGTTTGTAGACAGCCTCTCGGAATGCCCCTGGTGCGAAATCGAAGCTGCGTCTGGCGTTCCGCTGTTTACGGTTGCTCTGGGCGGATCGGCGCAAACTGGCTTCACCATCGCCGATTTTTGGGGAAAGGTCACATCGGTTCCAAATCCGGGACCATCGCCAACACTTCCGAGAGTAGAGGGGCGAACCGTCACGCTGTCGCCGGAAGCCCTCGAAGTCCAACAGGCGACTTGGGGTGCGCGGCTCGCATCTGAGCTTTTTGCGCTTATCGGCGGGACGACTCGGATTCTTACACTGAAAAAGGGTATTGAAAAGACAGCGGCCGAAGCCCGCTCCCGCTGGCAGAATCTCCAGAACAACTGGACCAATTATACGAGCGCTAAGGATTTTGACGAGCAGTACGTTCAATTACAAAATCTGCGCGGTCAGCATGATGCGTTGCCGCAAAAGCGGCTTCAAGCATTACGCCATTTAGAAATAAACAGGCATCGACTTCAACTTCACGCCCATTTAGATTCCTGCCGAATTTCCCACGCCCGCATTCGGGGCATCGGCGATGCTCGGAAGGCAACACTTCAATCATACGGGATCGAGACCGCCGCCGATATTACGGATCGACGGGTCCTCGCGGTGCCGGGATTTGGCCCGGTAGCGCTGAGCAATTTGATGAACTGGCGTAATCAACAAGAACGCCGTTTCCGCTTCGACCCCAACAAGGCGGTCGACCCGATGGCGAAAAACAAGGTCGAACGGCAGATCCTGACTGAGACGATCGACCTCGAACGGAAGCTTACGGAGGCGCTGTCGAAACTCACCGTGAGTAGCAACCACATTTTGACGCGGCGACAAACGCTACTGACTCAAGCCGAACAAGCCGCAGCGGAGTTTTCGCAAGCCGAGGCAGACTTGAGGGTAGTGTCAGGCCCTGTGATAGTGCCGATGAAATGGGCCGTCATCAGTCTCGCTGCGGCCTCGGTTGGCACCCTAATGATCCTGACGCATGAGGCCGACAGATCATCTCGATTGCCGAATTATTCCACACAGCCACCCATAATTTCACCCATCCTGCCGCAAAGACGGTCCGCGTTATACCAGCACGTCGAGATCGGGCCGAGCGGTCAACGGCTGCCCGAAGATGGTTACGACTGGACCGACACAACTCATACGACCGTGCGATGGGCGCAGGGAAAACAATCGGACAAGAACCTCCACGTGATTGCGTCGGATACCGAGGGGAAATGGCAACCGGATGACGGATATGATTGGGTGAACCCGGATCGGCCCGACAGAACTGTCAGATGGTCACCCGGCAGCGCGTCGAGCCGCTATTCGAATGTCGTCGCGGCGACTGTGGAGGGTCAGTGGCAACCGGCCGAAGGCTATGGTTGGGTCGTCAACCCGCATCGACCAGATGACACGCGGGTCGTACGGATGAGTGCGCGGCTAGATCGGATCATCAATCCCTCCGCGCCAGCAACCTCATCTATCCCTACCACCTCGGCCTACGACCAAGGACTCGCGGATCGAGCCGCATTTGAAACTTGGCTTGCCGGCCTGAGTGGCGAACTCCGTCGTGGCGCTGACTGGTGGGCAGCGCGTCGCAGCATTCCAAATCCCGGTCCATGTTCAATCCGAACTGTCGTGCCGGGGCGGGCGCGTCTGGTATGATGACCAACGAGAGGCACATCGGCAGATCTACGAGATTGTCGAATATGCATTCATGGGCACCGACCCGAATGCGCCCGACAACCGGTGGCTCCGCACCGCTATGGAGCAGCAAATGCCGGTCATCTATTTCCTCGGTACCTCACCCGACCGGTACCTGCCAATACTTCCCACATTCGTCACCGGATGGCACCCAGACCTCGGCCATTACCAAACTATCGAGGGTGCTGACGTAGGCGACATTGCCATCTGCGCTTCACTTTGTTCATGACTTCCTGAAACACGCGGGTCTCGGACAAATGATCTTTTTTACGCCATCCGGGCGACACGGGCTTTGTATCAGCCACGTGTTGCCATCCAGCGCCCTTTAGCGACGCACCGCTTTCATCTGTCAGGGTGTAGCTGATCAAAGTGTCGAACCCCATTTCCCGACAGATTCGGGTGCATGCGCCATAAAGGAAGGAGACTGCGTTTTTCGGAGCGTCTTCATTTGTACAGGTGCGCAATACTTCTGCGACGTGACCATAGCGTTCCCTATCCATATAAGTCGCAGACAATGGGTTCCCTACAATCGCGACACCCACGACGCGATCGCCGAACTCACAGCATATGGCAAACTTGCCGCCATCTCGCGCAGTCCGACTGTTGTGCCTGTGATGCGCCTGCACAAAATCGTTGGCCGCTCTCAAAGTTGGCGGCTTTACGGTGAGTTGGAGCGGCGAGGTCGGAGTCGAACCGCCTTCCTCTGGTTGGGGTACCTGATGCACTGCCGTTGTGCTATCGCCGCAAATGGCCTGCGCGGTCTCGATTACATGGGTTTCTTGATTGCAGGCAGTCACTTTGATCATCTTTCATATCGGACGTAGTTGCAATGATTCAGATATAGCTCGGGGAATGGGGATAACAAAACACAGCAATAATGTTGAATGGCTACTAAATGCAGTACAAAAAAGCGACCTGAAGGCTAATCTCAGATCGGTTTCGCTTTTTTCCGATTACATTATTGAGGCGTGGAGATTTGCGTCGCGATGACGGTATTTCTGCCATGCTGGCCGAACGCGATGGCTGATCGTAGGTCATCGCGGTCCCCTGGCTGCCAGGTCATCGGTGACGTGGTGATCGCTGACCGTTTGTTATCTGCCTGTCGCGATCCCGCCTTTGACTTTCAAGATTAAACTTGCTCGCTTACCTTTCTAGTGGATCAGATGTTGATAATCCTTGGAAAAATTCTCCTCGTGACTCTAAAGGTAAGAGTCCTAGCGAATCCCAACTTTTACTTTTCTCATGAATCCAGAACCGACGGGACTGCCGGGTATTCGAGATGGAACTACAACGGGGTCAACTGGAACAGCCAGCCAATTGAATTAGGGCTCGTCCTTTTCAAAATTGGGACAGCTAACGCGATACTTATCTTCTGCATCGGAACGAATTGATCGAGGCGGAGAGCGGGCGAACCGAGAACGGGATCGGTGCACGGATCGAGAAACGGCAAGACGCGAAGGAAGCCAGAGATTACAAGAGAATGGACAGTCAAAAAAAAGAGAGGGTGAATTGCCTCACCCTCTAATTTCCCGTCACTCTCTATGAGGAACATTCGCGACGGGTTATCGGAAATAACGATAACTGCGGCCAATGTTTCATGGCGCTATGAACACGGCCTTGACTGTCCTGGCGTCCGTTACGGTCTTCCCGTGATTTCTAATCTGCGGCTTCGGCGTATGCAGGGGCTTTGCCCCATTAGGAACGCAGTTCCGCCTCAATCGAGAAATAGATTTCGGCTTCGATCTCCCGGCGATGCTGATCAGATAGTCTGCCGATGTTCTCGACAATCTCTGCCACCAATGCCTTGCAGCGGTCGAGTACTTGATTGGTACTCATTGGGCGCAGAATGGCTAGCACGCAAGGCTGTCGCTTTGTGGCGGGAAGGGGATTCGTCGAGCCGTCTTCGAGTGCCAGCCAGTCGGGGACTCCGATGTAGCGAATTTCTGCGCCGGCATCGTCGAGCATGGCGATAATCCCGTTTTTGTATATCGGGATCGTCAAGAGACAGGTTTTGCCTTTGTCCCGTTGTTCGAGCGCCTTTCTCACCCATGGCATGAGATCGTCGAATGGCGCGTTGATGTAGCTCGGGTCTTCCCAATCGATCACCAGCCCGTCAAAGCCTTCCGGCCTTGGGTGGGGACAAGGATCGAAAAGCTGGCCGAATTCAGCAGTCAGCTTTGCCTTCATGTCGGGTGGCGTTGCCCAATAGTGGAGCTTCGACTCGTCGCTGTCGTTTGGTCCCTTGATCAAGGCGAGACAGCCGGCTTTGGTTATCTCGGTTTCGTCGCTGCTCCCGGCGACAAGGTATATCTCGAAATCTTCGATAGGAATCCGTGCGATAGCTTGGCATTCGCTGCTGAAATTGCGCGCAATCCCGAGTTCGGCCAGCGTGAAAAACCTGTCATCGCCGATGACGGGTTTGTCGGTCGGGCGTCCGCCTCTGTGTCTCTCGATCTGCGCCAGCATCTCGCCGATACGGCGCATTCCCCGGAGCCGTAGGGCGGCGAAACGGTTCTGCCATGTCTGACTGAACTTCGCCCGTTGCAGCACGTCACGGAACGCCGCTGCGGCTTGTGCGGCGGTTCTGAGTTCCGGAATGCTGTCGGCGTCACGCATCGAGCCGTGAGATCGGCAAGGGTCTTGCCGGCCACGTCGAGCGTGATCAATGGGGAAACCATCGGGGATTATCGGTTCAGTTTTTGCTGTCGCAGCAGCCGCACCAATCGCATTTGCGCTTCGCAGTCACAGCAATCGCAGTTGCGGCATTCATATGCCGTCTCACAACCGCAGACAACGCAGCCGCAGTCTCCCGGCGGAGGCATCCCGAAACGCGCCAGCCTCTCGCGAAGCCGTTCTTGGATTTCCGCTTGGCTTTCCTTTCGTCGGCGGTTGCGTGCCGGCGAAGCCACTCTTGTGGGTTGCGCTCGTTGGGTCGTTGTGGATCGTCTAGGAGATCGAACCGGCGACGAATGGCTCGCTACCAGAATGTTCACGGCGTTAAAGCTGCCGACGATGTTGATTTGGACGTTGTTCCCGCGTCTGGCCCTTTCAGGTAGCCGTTCGGTGAGGGTGCGATTGATCCTCACGGGTGTTACCGGCATCGGTTGAAGCATCGGCTTTGCCGATATATCCGCCTTTGGCGAAAGCTGTCGCGGTGCTACTTCGCGGATCAAGGCTCTGACGGGTGGTCTCGTCAAAACCGCTACTTGCCGCCCGGTCACCGGGCGGTTGCCAGTCTTCGCCATAAGGTATGTCTCCTTTTCGCTCATCAACGTAGGCGAAGGGGCATCGGCTGTCAAGTCACACGGCAATCGTATCCTATGGACGACTCAATCTATACTGAGATTATCGCAGGATGTTCTGGGATGAATTCTACCTTTATCCGATAAACGGATTCGCTTTGAGTGTTGGAATGCTGACTACTTGCTACGAGAAATAAAAAATCCGCCAACCTTTCGATCAGCGGATCTGCAGGGATTGCCAACCAGTATCGGCGTATTTATCCGGTTGAGCGCTTGAGAACAGTGAAGGATGCCGCTTTCACGCGCCGCTGATTATCGGCGACGATCACCGGCTTTATCGCATCGATAATCCCGTCCGGATCAGCCGCCGTTCGAGCAGCCGAGACCACCGATTTGATCTCATCGACTCGCCGGTCCCGATCAGGATCAGCGGCGACTATGCCGGCAGCTTCCCCGGCATACGTCAGCAGAATTCCAGCCTCGGGATCGTTCAGCGTGAGCATGTCCAAACCCGCCGTGGTGATCTTCGCCACCAGCGGATTGAGTCCGCTGTGTGCGGCGATCCTAACCGCCATAGAACGATCTCTGGTGAGCGTGACGGTGATATAGGCCGTGAGTGCCTTATGCAGCTTTACGCGTGCGTCGTAGCGGTCCGTGGGGTTAGCCACGTCGTTTAGCGTCGCAAGGATGGCGGCAATCTGTTCCTCGTGATTGTCGTCACCCGCCGATTGCTGTTGCCGCAGATCGTCAAGCTCGACCCGCACCTTGTCACGGCCAGCTTTGATCCGCTTTAGCTGAGCGTCGTATTGCATCGCGATTTCGTCATCGTCGGCATTGGCGATCAACGCCACGAATCGTGTCATTCGTTTATCGGCCTCGCCGATCTTCGCCTCGCATTCCGATATGCGGCGTGCCAGCACTTCATTCCGTTGCCGCTGCGGCATCAACTGCGCCAACACCGGGATCATCGATGGCGAGAACAAGCCGAATAGCGCCGTCTCGAATGTCGGATAAGGAAAGCCGCGACCGTTCGGACATTTCTGCCCGTTATCGAGGATCACCCCATGCTTGGCGTTGGCGCAGCGGAGTGAATAGACGAACTCGCGGCCACCATCGGCTCGCATCTTGCCACTGGTGCTGTGGAGCACCAATCCGCCACCGCAGGCTTCGCAATGTCCGAGTCCGGTCACGATGTTGATAAACGTCTTGCCCTTGCGACCGCGACCACCCGCCCGATCCCGTTTTGGGAGGGCGGTTCCGATTCGATGAAAGATGCCGGGATCATCCGGGAATAGCGGCGGGTAGTAGCCTTGGACTGCTTCGCACGCTTGGGTGCGTTTGCCGTCTTTCACAAGGTATGGCTGGTATTCCCCGATGACGGCGCGATTGCGGAGTAGCTGATAGACGCTCGCCGCTGTCCACTTGCCGGTATGCCCATCAACCCGCCGTGCTGTTTCCAGGGAGGGCGTAGCACTGGCGTTTAGTCGCCGAGAGATGGTCGGGCAGCCATGCCCGTTATCGGCCATCCGGAAGACGCTGCGGGCGATTTGACGCCACGGACCATCTTCATCCGGGACGATCTCATAGAGGTATCCTTCCGGGGACGGTGCCGACAGCGGGCGTAACCACGAGGGGCACCGATGCCCGACAAAACCACCCTTCCCCGCCTTCATGATCTTCCGCTCGCCGGCTTGGACCGCTTTCCGCTTGGCCGCATTGGTTGCCAACCCGAGTTCGGATTTCCGCTGCGATTCTTGATAGGCGCGGAACATCTCGATCAGGTCCATGACCAGCAGCCCGAACCCGGTTGGCTGGTTGAGGATTTCCCGTGAACGAAGTTGTCCGTTGATATCGAGGATGATCCCGGCGTTGAGGAAGCCGATAAATTGCTGGATTGCTTCCAGCGGTGGCCGGCGTGTTAGACGGTCGTGGTTCTCGACGCTGATAATGTCGCCGGCCCTGATCTTGCCGGATGCGACATCGCTGATCATCTCGCCAAGTGCGCCGTCGCGGTTCTTGCCGGTCCATCCGGACATGCCGCGATCCGTGTAGGCGTCAACAAATTCGGCCTTGGTTTCGGCAGCCCGCCGGCTCGCATTTTCTAGCTGCCGACGCTCCGAATCGCCTTCTTCCTGGGCAGCGGATGAAAACCGGATATAAGAGAAAAAACGTGCCATTGCTTACCGATATAGGTCCGGGGGAGGCATGACGCCACAGCGCCGCCAACTGGTCATCAGCCTGACGGTTTCGTGTGCATTATTCATGCAGAGCCTCGACTCGACGATCATCGCGACGGCATTGCCGACGATCGCCCGATCGATCGGCGAAAGCCCGTTGCGCCTCAATGTAGCGATCACCTGCTATCTGTTGAGCCTGGCCGTGTTTGTGCCGATCAGCGGCTGGACCGCCGACCGCTTCGGGCCGCGGCGGGTGTTCAGTGCCGCGATCATCGTGTTTACGATCGGGTCGATCGGCTGCGGCCTGTCGCAATCGCTGTGGATGCTGGTCATTGCCCGCGTCGTGCAAGGGATGGGCGGCGCGATGATGGTGCCGGTTGGGCGTCTCGTGCTGCTGCGCTCGGTCCCAAAATCAGAGCTGGTGCGGGCGATGTCATGGGTCAGCGTGCCAGCGCTGATCGGCCCGGTCATGGGGCCGCCGCTCGGCGGGTTTATCGTCACCTACGCCTCATGGCGCTGGATCTTTTTTATCAACATCCCGATCGGCGCGCTCGGCGTCTTGCTGGTCAATCTGTTCATTGAAAACCTGCGCGAATCGACGGTGCGGCCGTTCGACCTGATCGGCTTTGTATTGACCGGCATCGGGCTGGCGAGCCTCGCCTTCGGGTTCGAGGCCGGCGGCCGCGGTGCGCTCTCATTGCCGATGGCATTCGGGCTGCTGCTCGGCGGCGGGGTGTGCTTGTGGCTCTATGTCTTGCACGCACGTCGCATCGATCACCCGATCATCGATCTGGCATTGATGCGTATCCCGACCTACGCGATGACGACGATCGGCGCCTTTCTGTTTCGCATGGGACTCGGTGCGTTGCCGTTCCTGATGCCGCTGATGCTGCAGGTTGGCTTTGGGCTGTCGCCGCTGAAATCGGGATTGATCACCTTTGCCAGCGCCGCCGGCGCGATGAGCAACAAACTGTTCGTCAGCCCGATCATCCGCGCCGTAGGGTTTCGCCGGGTATTGCTGGTCAACACGCTGGTCAGCAGCGGCTTCCTGTTCGGGTATTCGTTCTTCCGGCCATCGACGCCACATGTCGTGATCTTCGCGGCATTGCTGGCCGGCGGCTTCTTCCGGTCGTTGCAGATGACCAGCCTCAACACGCTGTCCTATGCCGACGTGCCGCCGTCCCTACTCAGCCGCGCCACCAGCCTGACCAGCATGGCGCAGCAATTGTCACAGAGCGTCGGAGTCGGGACCGGCGCGCTCCTGCTCTACCTGATGCTGGCGATCCACGGGCGCGCCGCATCGAGCGCCGCGGATTTCTCGTTCGCCTTTGCAATGGTGGCATTTATCTCGGTCCTGTCGTTGCCCTTTTTCCTGCGCATGTCGCCCGACGCCGGCGCCGAGGTCAGCGGACGTGCGGTGCCGGGCCGCATGGCCGGGGACTAGACCGGTGCGCCTCTTCGCCTGGAATATCCGCCAGGGCGGTGGCACCCGTCTGGCGGCCATCACGGCGGCACTGATCCGGCGCGACGCCGATGTCGCGGTCATCTCGGAATACCGCGGCGGTCCGTCGGCGGAGCGGCTTCGCGTGGCGCTCGGTGCCGCGGGCTACGATCACATGACCGCGGTCGCGCCGCTCCATGGCTGCAACGGCGTATTGATTGCGGCACGACACCCTTTTCGCGACCATGGTGTGTTGAGCGTTTCGTTGCCGGAACCGTTCCGCATCGTCGGGATCGACCTTGAGGGCATCCGGATGTTCGGCGTCTACATGCCAAACATGATGGCGAAGGTGCCGTATTGGGAAGCGTTACTGGGGGCGCTGAGCGAGGCCGCCAGGACCCCCGCAATCGCGATCGGTGACTTCAATTCATGCCGCGCCTATGTCGACGAGGCCGGCGCCATCGACAAGACCGCGCATTTTTTTGAGAAGATCGAGGCGGCCGGCTTCTGCGATCTATGGCGCGATCGCAACCCAGATCGTCGCGAATTTTCCTGGTACAGCACCCGCGGCAACGGCTTTCGCATCGACCACGCGTTTCTGTCGCGGACATTGGCGGCACGCCGGGCCGATCCGCTACTCGCATGCTGAGCGCCTGGCCGGCGTCTCCGACCATTCGCTGTTGATCCTGGATATCGACGGCTGACGGCGCGGCTATTCGCGCAACAGCTTGTCGGCGATCTCCTTCGGGATGTCGTCCTTCCAGTTCCGCCCGGTATTCCAGCCCCACGGACGGATCGCGTCCCGGGCGGCGATCATCTGATCGATGTCCTTCTGGATTTCGGCCCCCGGGCGGCTGCCATTCGCCTGCTCAATGTAGAGCTCGTAAAGCCGGTCCCAAATCTTCGTGAGCGCGGCGTTTTCCTCGGGCGTGAACTTAGGGATGGCGTTCGACATGGCCCATCTCTTCGACCTTTAGACAGGGTGACTATACCATAGTGGCAAAAGGGTTGGGATCACAACATCTAGGAGAATGCAAGGTTCAATTACCGGCGGCCCGTAACGCCGCTTGCGCGCCGGTCATCTGGCGACGGATCAGCCGCGCGTAAAGGCCGTTGCGCGCCATCAACTCAGCGTGGCTGCCCTGCTCGACCAGCCGGCCGCGATCGAGTACGACGATGATGTCGGCGTGACGTACCGTCGACAGGCGATGGGCAATGACGATTGTCGTGCGGTCGCGCATCAAGGCATCGAGGGCGTTGCGCACCAGCGCCTCGCTGACAGCGTCGAGATGCGACGTCGCCTCGTCGAGGATCAGTGTTGGCGCATTCTTCAAGAAGGCGCGGGCAATGGCGACCCGCTGTCGCTGCCCACCCGACAACTGCACGCCGCGTTCTCCGACCTGCGTATCGAGACCGTCGGGCAGGCTGGCGATGAAATCGGCGAGCGCCGCTTGATCGAGCGCCCTTCGCACCGCCGCTTCATCAGCATCCGGCCGCGCCAGCGCGACGTTGGCGCGCAGCGTGTCGTTGAACAGGTAGGTGTCCTGCGAGACCAGCGAGACGCGGCGACGCAGATGATCGAGCTCGAAATCGCGCAGATCGACTCCGTCGATCAGGACGTCGCCGCTTGCCGGATCCCAGAAGCGCAACAGCAGGTTGGCGAGCGTCGTCTTACCAGCGCCGGATGGCCCGACGATTGCCAC